>WLWG01002136.1_pt1 | contig 15687 bp, 18 predicted proteins | sample 6712871 | NCBI WGS metagenome assembly WLWG01 (sample SAMN12718693, study PRJNA515312) | sponge metagenome | isolation source: marine sponge | host: Mycale hentscheli | place: New Zealand: South Island, Marlborough, Capsize Point | collected 2003-05-01
AAGTCCATTTCGCCAACCCTGAAGGTATCAAAGCTGATGGTCGACTTGTCGGACTGGAAGTATTCATCAGCTGCCTTCATTGCGGTCTGTTCTGCCGTCGCGGTCTGATTAGCAGCACGAATAACGTTGGTTTCGTTCAGCGATTCGCCAGCAGCAGCAAAGGCGTCTGCCTGGGCCACCATGGCGTTCGATGCGTCATCAAATGCGACTTCGTTGGGGATGATGGTGCCTGCACTGTCTGGAACAAACAGCTCGGGTCCGCGCTCCCCTACCAGCGAGACTTGACTGACTGGCGGTCTACCGCCATCGGCAAATCCGTTTAACGGGATGCCCGTGTTCATTGATGGTGCTGGGCCACTCAGGCTTTTCAGCAGGTTCATCAGCTGCTGGATCAAAGCATCCTGCAGGATCTTCATCGCCATATCGAGCAGCTTGTTGGCAATGCCCTTAGCCATATCAGCAAATGCTTCTTCAACACTCTTGGTCCCGTTGATAATCGACTTGAATGCACCAGTCATTTCTGATGCGATAGATGTTGCGACGCCTTTATACATATCCTCAAGCTCTGCTGCCTGCTCGATTTGCTCCTTGAGTGCCTCGTTTCTTTGCAGGATGGGTAGGACGTCGCCCGTTTCAAGTCCCTTGATGTCCTTGGCGATGTTGCGTGCCTTTTGCAGCAGCCGCACCTCCTCCTCTCTGCCATCGAGCTTGGCCTGCAGCAACTCAGTCTGGTCATTCAGTGGAGCCAGTGCCTGCTCGATATTCTCGGCTTCTGCCTTGGCCTGCAACGCCAACTGCCTCCTCACATCCAGCAGTGTCTTGCTGACCTGAAGCCGGTTCAGTTCTCGCTCCAGAATTTTCTCGTTTTCTGGCGAATCCGATGCGTCGATGTCCGCCATGTCCTTCATGAGACGGAACAGTTCTTCCTCCCCCCTCAATCTGATCAATAGCTGCTCATTGCCTGCTATCTCTGCTTGGGCCATCCTGCCGTACACTTCATCCAGCTGACGGGACAGCGTCAGCTCCCGTTCCAGTGCGGGCACTTGCGACTCACGGCCACCACCACCACCACCACCACCAACATTTGTAACTGGGCTTGGATTAACGACGGTACCGCCGCCAACACCAGCCAAACTCAGAGCTTCTTGGATCCCAGCATCCGACAATTCGTCAAAGTTAGGTATCGCGCCTTGCACTTGAATATCAACAATCAACTGCCTGCGCCTAGTGGCGTTATCAATCTGTTCGTCTAGTTCATCAATCTGTCCTTGGATCTGATTGATATCAGACGTCATGCCTTTGTACCAAGTGCCACCTTCTATGGCATCCAGTGTTGACTTAAGTTGTTTTTTCGTTTGTGTCAACTCAACGATCTTCCCTGTCAATATGTCTGGTGAGTTTGATTTCATTACTTCGTCGAATTCTCTCTTCTTTTGAATGTTTTCATTCAGCACCGCCGCCAATGCGGCGAGAGGTAAAGCAATAATTGCAATTTTCAAAGCCCCAAGCGCAACGGTTGCGGCGCTAATAGCGACAGTCGTTTTAGTGATAGCCGCGCCTGCCGCAGTAAACCCAACAGCAGTTGTTTTTGCACCACCGCCGACAATTGCGAGCAACCTTGCAAGATTTGACAAGCCGCCGCCAGTCAAAGCGAGAAGATTCACCCCAAGCGTGCCTAACGCAATATTTAATGCCCCGAAGCCAACTGCCGCAGCACCCGCAGCCACGCCAGCAGTTTTTATCGGGCCTGGCAACTCTGCAAATCCACGAATAAGCTTTGTTAACTCCTGCACTAATGGCGTAATAACAGGCAGGAGTTCTGTCCCTACAGACACCTGAAAATCCTTAATAGCAGCATCGAATTGACGAAGCCTGCCCGCAGGAGTTTTTAAAGAATCAGCTAAAGCGTCCGCTCCTTGGGTTTTAATGTTTTTCAGCGCTTGCAGCAGAACTTGACTGCTGATCTCGCCATCAGATGCAAGCTGTTTAAGCTCGCCACGGGCAACGCCTATTACCTTCGCAACTTCATCAAGCAGCTGCGGCGTCGCTTCATTGATGGCGTTGAATTCCTCACCGGCAAGTCGACCAGAGCCAAGAGCCTGATTCAGCTGCAGCGTTGCAGCTGCCGCCTGCTGCGCGTTGACGGCGTTATTGACAAGCAGCGTATTGAAGCCTTGATAAATGTTTTCAAGGTCTTTTAAACTCGCACCAGTACCGCCTAAGCGAGATCCAAGGTCGGTCAGGTCTGATAATGCTTGCGCATTAGATACGCCAAACCGCTTAGCACTTTGCGCTGCTAAGTTTTGAATGCCTATAAATTGCTGGTAAGTCTTTGTAAGATTTTGAACTCGTTGCTGAGTAGCCGAAAATTCAGCAGCAGCACCAAACGAACGGCGGAATTGATCACCTATTGCTGCTGTAGCTAAAACACGTCCTAGCCCTTGGACAGCCTTGCTTACACCATCAACAGCACGACTAGCTTTTCTGGCTGATGGCTCAATTCCTTGTAATTGACGATCGAGAACGCGAAGTTTATCAGCGCCTAGCGTCTTGACGACGATGTCAACTGCAGTCTGAGCCACGTCGCCGCCAACACTAAAGCCAGTCTATCTACGCTTGCGTTTCGCCTGCTCTAACTGCTTACGCTCCTGATCTCCACGTATCTCATAGAACAAAAGCCACAGCATCAACTCATCAGCTGTCATCTGCTCCCGTAACTCCACCAAGGTCTTCCCTAACTTCTCCGCTACAACAAGCTCAGCTAACAGCTGATTGTCCTTGCTTAGCTCATTTTTCGCCGCTTTTCAAGTCAAGCTCTTCTTCTTCCTCCTCAGCCTCACCGATCAACTGCAACATCAACGCCTCAACCACACTGGCAGGCAACTCATTACGAAGTTCGGCCAGCTCACCAACATTGAACAGAGGACGATTGTTTTCATCCCGTGCCTTAGTTACCAGCAGCTGCAACGCAAAATCAGTCGCATCATCTGACTTAGCCTGCTTCTGTGCTTTGCCGCGCTCTGCCAACGTCAGCGGCGTCATCCAAAATTCAAACTCACTTCCATCAGGCAATTCAACCGCACGACGTGCAGGCTTCATGCTGACTGATTTTTTCAGTCGATCTAATGCTTTTCCCATGGGACAAAATTGGGTTAACTAAATCTACTCCATAAAAAAAACCCCCCGCACAAGCGAGGGGAGGATGTCCCTAAATGCCCTCTCCAGGGCAATCTTAGCTTAAGCCGAAGGCGGACTCGACCGATGTGACACCGAAGTTGATGGTGGCCGTGGTCGGATCGTCTGGGTTAACCGAGAAGCTCATGCCGAGCAGCTGGATGTCTGCTTCGATGAAGAGGCTTTTGTCCACATCGATCTCGCCCTGTGCATCTGTTTTGGTGCAGACGTACAGGCGAACAGACGCGCCACCCTGTGTGCGTTGCAGGGAACCCTGGAGGATTTTGTTTTGGATCGACTCGTTGTCGCAGGTGAAATACACCTCCAACGTTCCAGTAGCAGTAGCGAAACCAGCCTGGGTTTTACGGAAGGATGCAAGCTCCTTGCCGCAAGCCTCGTTCACTGAGCAGGGCAGGGTAGTGACGTCCAGCTCGTCACGTGACAGGTCAATGGAGAATGACCGGACACCGCAGACAGTCTGGAATTCACACAGGCGGAACATGTAGTGACCCTCAGGGCTGTTGCCCCGAACATCCATCACATCAGCAGCCTGCAGGGCGTAGACAGCATCGGTTCCGGCACCGTTAGGAGTCTCGAAGCCGATGTTGCTACCAGCGGTGTAGTTTTCACCGCCGCTTGTCACCTTGAAAGAGGTGATCGCGCCGCCAGCGCCCACATTCAGGGTGGCGACAGCACCACGGCCACCAGAGTTGCTGATGATCTCAACACCAGGCAGCGTCCCAGAGCTGCCGCCGTTGTAGTTGGTGCCTTGAGTGGTAACAGCGATGGTCGCTCCAACGACGAGGGATCCGGAGCTAACTTCGTCGCCAGCTTCGCTGTTATCCCAGGTGATGGGAGAGCCGCCTTCGGTGGTAGCCACGACGATGTAGGGCACACCCTCCATGTCGTTGCCGCAAGCATCGACGTCGCCTGAAACACCCTTGCCATCGTCAACGATGTAGTAGGTGTCGCCTTCTGTGATGACAGAAGTGCCACCGTCATCAGACTGGCCTTTATTGACAGGAACCTTTACGGGCTCCACTTCAATGCAGTTGCCGATGTCGTAATCAGCGGAGCAAGGCAGATAAATGCGGGTGCCCATGAACGGGCAATAGTCGTCGACACAGTTGGTGGTGCCGAGGGGCTTGAACTGGATCAGACCTTCCTGACCAGTTAATACCGTGTTGTCGCAAGAAGCCATGATTGGCTACCTCAAAAAACGTTTACAGGGGGGCGAATTTTGGGGGCTACCTGCGGGGGCGACAGGTTAAATAGATTCTACGCGTGCCGTGAAAGGCGCTGAGACAACAGTTGTAGCCTGCGGATCTTGACCGGAAAGAATCGGGATTGGGCCTTGAATGCTGCCACAGTGCGTGGTCACATTCTCAGGATCGGGGTAATCGTTGATCGTCATTAACGCGCAGACAACTGCAGCAGCCATTTGCTCCAACCTCAGCATCCCACCCATCCTTGGAGCATTCATGTTGACCTGCACGTTCCCGCGGATCAAGACGACACCACCACAGATTTCAGGCTCTGTCGATGACGGAAAGCTAATCGTGATAGTGGCGTACTCTTCAATCGATCCACCTTCAGGAATCGGCTGCTCTTGCACGTTGTCGTAATGCAGCGGCACTGACAGAGGCAATAGAGCGTCCCTGATGGCTAGCTCGTAGCGTGCGCGGATAGATCTGTAATCGAGCATCAGGGCTTCACCTTGTTGAACTGACGTTGAAACACAGTCCCAGTCTGGTTAGCGATAGAGGTAAACCAGTCCTTTTGGGCTTTAGGCGCAGCGGGGGAATAGTTATAAGCGATATATAAGGCGTAAGGAACGTTGTTACTAATGAACCAAGTGCCTTTAAAGGTAATCTTGCCGCTGTAAGGCGTAGGCGTTGGATCTTGCTGCCCTTCAGGTTTGACGCTGCGATCAGGTGTGCTAGCCCCCACCGTCCAAGATGCTGCCATCCGCCCCGTGTCCTTAGGGTTGGCTTTAGCCAGGCTGCCCTGCTGCAGGTTCAACGTGCCAGCAAGTGCAGTGTCGAGTGCATCCTGAATCTCAGGGACGATGTCTTTAAAAGCAGTGCCAGTGACGCGAACAGTCATTCTGCCCTCACGAGAATCTTGCTGGCGATCAGGTCATCGCTGCTATACGAGGGATCCACGCGATACACCTTCCAATAAACGTTGTCGTAAAACACGCGATCACTCGTCTTGGGCAAGACTGGCAAGCCACGAGAGCCGTGATGAATCCACAGTCTCAGCTCGTACTCTTCTGCGGCTCCGCCTTGCTCGTTGCGACCGCGCGAGAGGATGCCTGCGTTGATGCTGTACTCAGTAACATTCGGAGTTGTCTGACCCGTGGCAGGATCGTAAGTAGGGTTTTCAGTTTGGAGATACTTGATCGGCGTGGGGAACGTAACATCTATCAATTCCTCCGCTACTGGCAGGAATACAGCATCAATATCCATTAGCTCCTCACCCTCCCGATAATGCGAGCGCCACCAATGACGGGCATATCAGTCAGGCAACCAAGAACAGCTTCTAGCCATGGGAAGCGCTGATACGCCAAAGGCTCTGAACAGTCGTCGCAGTTAGAACCGACATTGTTATTGAACTGGGAGTATTCAATTTGTAGGTCTCCCAACTTTTGCATGGACACAAATGTGCCTGCAGGACTGTTATCAACACCGCCGCCGCCAATGATGCCGCCAGGGTCTTTCGCCATCTGCATAGCAAGCATGACTGTGGCTTCTTTAACTTTGTACGGAATCGTCGAGCAATCGAAGGGTCGTCCTTCGCAGTCAACACCTTGTCGCGGCCACTTAAGCCGTTGTGTAGGCGAACAGATCTGACCTGCGTACTGCAGCGTCTCCAGCAGACTGGTGGCTGCGATCAGGCTGAAGACCTTCTCCTCTTCCGTGAGTGCGATCCACTCGTCTCCGCCAGGAATATTGGCAGCAATCTGTTCTGCCTCGTCAAGGCATACATAGCTGTTAGCAGCGGGGTCACCAACGGTGCAGTTCAGTGTTGGTGCCATCTAAACAAGCTCACTGTGGGCTATTACCCAGCCCTGCCGAGACAATTCTACGCGCTTCGTTTTGGCGTCTTCTTGAGAAACATCCACGAGCCAAAAGACTCCGTTCCTGTAGCAGTGCATTCTGATTAAGCCGATCACAGTCCGAGGCTTCGGGGTGTCAACTGAAGTCTATTTACGCAAAAAAAAGAGCCCCCCGAAGGAGGCCCCGTCCGTGTTCTGCTGAACCCTATCAGCCGCAGGTAGCGGTGGTGGGTAGGCAGGCCACGTCCACGTTGACGATGAGGTCGACGAGGGGGATGAGGCGAGGATCGCAGTAGGCGAGGCTCCAGTTGGAGGGATCGCGCAGTTGCTCGTTGGTAGGACCGTCGTAGTTGGAGGTCCAGGAGGTGCCCATGACGTGCATCAAGTTTGAGTACGTCACTGCGAACACGTCTTGGAGGCTGGCGATGTTGCGCTCAGTCTCGATGTTCAGCGGGAACTGCTGGCCGGTGCGGACAACGCCGTTACCGAACAGGTAGCAGTGGTACTGGGAAGGACCACCGTCGTTGCAGATGACGGGCAGTTGCTCGTCAACCACCACGCGGAGACCAGCGAACAGGGAAACCTGGGTGCTGGACAGGCCAATGCCGCCTGAACCCCAGATGCTGCTAGCAGCGTTGGAGGTGTCGGTGACGTTGGTGTAGGTCAGCATTCCAGCTGTTTCGAGCCATGCAGCCACGTCGGGGTGGACGGCGATGGCGTCGACGCTGTTGGCGCGCTCACCCAACAGGTACTTCGCTCCAGTGACGGAGGTCGGTGACAGGGTGTTGCCGACGGCCACGTCGCCAGTACAGACGGAGACGTCACAGGTGTGGGTCTCGTTCAGAGGTGCGCCGTCCGCGGAAACCAATCCCCAAACCTGGGAGATCAGCTTCTGGTTCATCTTGCGGCTCATATCCTTAGCCAGTTGGCTGCGGATGTTGGCCAGTGCGTCCTCGCCGGTCTGGTAGGTGTGGAGGTCGTCAGCAGCGAACATCGCACCACGGGTGGTGATGGTGCCGTACTGAGTGGAAGCCTTAGTCTTCTGGCTGGTGTAGTAGCCAGACTGATTCAGGCCCCAGGTGTCGCTGCTGTCAACGCGCTCTTCAATGTAATTTAGAGGAGCAAAAAACGGAAGCTCGACCCGCGTACCAACGGTGTTATTCAGGCGTGCGTCAGCAGCCAGAATGCCAGAGGTGTAGAAAGCGGACTGCTGAAAGATCTCTTCCTGCAGGTAACGACCGAATGGTGCGCTGGTAGCGAGACGGGTGATAGACCCAATGTCGCTAGTAAAGGTTGCGTCGGGGTTGAAGTTCCCGTAAAAAACGCCCATGGTTCTCCTATGGGGGAAAGATTACTGTTTAGCCTGAGCCTTCATCCGTTTAGCAAGCTCAGGGTTTTCAGCTTCCATCTTCACAATTTCGGTGAAGTTTCCACTGATGTAGGGGTTGTTCATGCCAGCGCCAGGACCGGATGAACCGACTGAGCCCATACCAACTGAACCATTGCCGCGGAACATATAGTCAGCGCCTGATTCGGGCATCTTCAGTTTCTCGACGTACTCATTAACTGACTGTTGGACGCCCCCATCCACAGCTACCAATGAACCGTCTTCGATTCTGAGCTTGTCCCCAACAAGGCTGAACATATGATCCGGATTGATTACACCCGCTTGCGCGAATGAGTTCAATGCGGCTGATTTGATCTGGGCTTGAGAGAACTGCTGATCCTTAGCTTCGAGCGCAGCTTGCATTTCTGCAATCTGTGATTTCAGCCCAGCATTAGCGTCGTTCGCCTCTTTCCACAGATCCTGATACTGCCCTTGCTCTTGAAGCTTGCTCTGCTTTTGCTGAGCCCGCTCCTGTTGCAGGGTGTCCAGTTGTTTCTGCAGGTCATCAAAATTGGCCTTGACCTTTTGCTTCTCGGCGATCAACTCTTGGTTTTTAGCCTTGAGCAGTTCGACTTGAGCGGAAAAGTCCACGCCAGTAGCCACGGGCTGTTGAGTTTGCTCCACAGGAGCTTGCTCTTGATTTTCAGACATGAGAATGTATGAGTGGTAAACCCCACGGGGGTCTCGGAATCATATTAGTTAGTCACGGGTTTAAATCTTCGGTCTCTTTTTGTCTTTGGCACGCGATTGGTGAGATCGATTAGTGCTTGCTGCGGCGACTTGCCTTTTTTTATGTCCTTGTAAAAAGTGTCGGCACGAGTGTTGCCAGCGTTGCCCCCGCCAAAGAACTCACGCAGTGTGTCGATTGACGCTTTGTCGCGCTTACGAGCCATCTGCGCAAGCCAGTCGGCATAACGAGGCGATTTGCCGTCAACAATTGCAACCTCTCGATTTTGACGGTTCCATTCCTTACCGTTGATGCGCTTCTGTGTTTTATACGTGCCTTTACCTGACAATGGGTCGTCGCTAATGACCTGTCCGTAACGCACCTGCCCTGGATCCTCAGAGTCAACCAGGACAACGGTGCAGCGGCAATTCACATGCACTGGCGTAGATGGGAAGTCTTTCTTGCTGTCCTTTACAGCCCCATCTAATGGAGCGCACGTTGGACAAGTCCGACTGTCAAGAGCACTAACCCACTCATACTTAAGCCCCAAACGAGCGAACGCATCACGATTAGCATCCCAGACCTCTTCCTTGACCTGACGGTTGTAATCCTGAATTGCTGTTCTGGCAATCGCCATTGCCTGTGACGCCATCTGTTTGTTCAGCTGCGGGATCATTTTTGCCGCGATGACCTTGGTCTCTTCGCCGCGGATGATGCCACTGGTCACAATGCGATCGATGCTGCGCCGAATGGACGTGGTGAACGGTGACTTGCCTTCGACTGGGGCAAACATCCCAAGCACCAGTTGATTGCCGATTTTGGTTCGCAGCAAGAATTTGGTCGAATCAGCCATAATCAGTTCAGGCGGCACCAATCCAGCTGTTCGCGGCACCACCGATTTGAGCATCAGCGTTGTTTCCTTGGCCGCGGCGACACCAGAGACTGGCAGCTGACGGGACAGCTCAATGGCGAACGCGTCATTATACGGCAGCAGTTTCTCTTCAATCATTGGCAGCAATGCCCGCCATTCACGTTGCCTTGCCAAGCTTTCATCTGGCAGCAGGTCAATCAACCCGCGAATCTCATCAAATGTCTGCCGAAGATATGGAGCCAAAACAGCGCGAACCTTTCTTGCATCCGCCTCATTACTGAATGCACCATTGATGAATAACCTAAGCTGCTCTGAGTTCATATCACCGTCCTATGGCTCAAATGCGCATCGCGGGCGAAATCATCAATATCCCCAGCAAGGTTTCTGCTTCTAAGGTTAAACGTGGACGTGCTGCCGTTAAGAAGACTGACGTTCCAGCATCCGATCAATCTTCTCCTCAATCCTGACCATGTGGTCTTCTAGCTTGCGTTGGACTGAGTAAAACTCTGAACGGGGAACGTAATCCTTTGCCATAGCAAGTTCAATACGGTCCAATCTTGTGTCGACGTGCGTTACACGGCGGTGAAGTCCCTGCAGCACCGCATAGCCGCCACCAACAATCGCCACCGTTGCCGTGACCCAAGCCTCTACCACCGCATTAAATCTCGACCTGTAGTAATGATACTGACGGCACGCCTGTAAAAAAAGCAATTTTCTTTCCCAGCGGCTTCTAGAGCTTCTTTGACCTTGCGCCAGTTGTCGATCTGTTCAGGGGAGAACTTTTCAATGGCCACGGCACAAAAAAGGGCTGGGGATTAACCCAACCCTAAGCCTCTCGTTCAGCTACACATTAGCTGACGCGAACCATCAGCTGGGAACCGTTGCGGTACACCTGACCGACGATTACTCCGGCGGCTGCTGCAGCAGTGTCGTCGGCGGCATCAGTGAAGTCAGATGCGTCGAGGATTAGGTCACCTGTAATCTCAACGCGTCCGCCAGCAGCTGCAGGCTTCAACTCGATGTTGTTGCCGATGTTGATTGACGTGCCACGCAAGAGGTTGTGGATCTTGGTGAGGTTGTCAGCAAACTCAACGCGAGCGCTGGTGTCGACATCGAGTTGGCCGGTGAAGTCGGGGTCGGCGAGCGGAGCCTTCAGAGCGATAGCTGTGTCGGCGTCGGCTTCGTTTGCATCAACATCGGCTTGGACGGCGGCAACTGCGGTTGCGGTCGTCGGATCAGCCTCCAGCACGTCAAGTCGTCCACTGAGAGCTGCGTCGGCAGCATCACTCGCGGTTTCGTTGGCGTCGACGTCGCTTTGCACAGCAGCCACAGCTGTTGCCGTGGTTGGATCGGTTTCGAGTACGTCGAGCCGGCCAGACAGAGAAGCATCAGCGGAAGTGCGAGCACTTGCTTCAGTAGCGATCTCACCATCGGTGTAGCTGTTGGCGGAAGAAAGAGTGGCGGCATCGCCAGCGGCAACTGCAGCCGCAGTCGTAGGGTCCGCTTCCAACGTGTCCAAGCGGCCACTTAGAGCAGCGTCAGCACCAGAGCGGGTGTTGGCTTCGGTGGTGTCAGCAGTGGCGCGGGCAGAAGCCTCAGCGTCGATGTTGGCCTGCAGAGTGGTGTCTGCAGTCTCACGCGCCAGGGATTCGGCAGACAGGCTGGAAATCGTTGACTGGAGGTCGATTTCTCGTGCGACTTGGTGCCATGTGCCGCCGTGAGCGTAGAAGATGGCGCCATCGGCGTGGCTGTGGACCACGCGGCCATGGTTGTCAGCTGCAGCAGGGAAGTCGCCTTGCGTGGCGAAGAGCCACATGCCGGAAGCAATCAACGCATCAACGCGCTGTTCCTCAGCAGTAATCGCAGCAATGCGGTCAGCAACTTCGGTGGTGATGGCGGTCGATAGACCCTCAAGGGTGCCGTCCATGCTGGAGCGCCATGTCCCAGCGGCAGTGCTGAGGGCAGTGAAGGATGCGGTAGGCAGCTTCCAGGTGTGGTCGGCAACTTCCGTCACTTCGGTGACGACAGCGTCAGAGAGGAAGGTGAACTTACGGTCGGAGCCTTCGAGATCAATGGCGATCTTTTCAGCGTCGTATTCAATGGAGCCGATGGCACCTTCGTTTAACAGCACACCAGCGGCAACCTCATAGAGGTCAGCAGACAGGGCGGCGTAGATAGCGTCAGGATCGCCTGATTCGTATGGGCCAGACAGGGCAAATTTGACATCAGCGTCGTTGGTGACGATGACGCGGGCGACTCGGATGCCGCCGTTCTCTTCAATGCGCACACCGCCGATCTGGCTGCCGCCAATTCGGTATGACGGTGTCACATTTACAAGTGTTGACTGAAATTCAAAAGACATTAAAAAAGGGGCCGGCTAGGACCCCTCCAGTCTATTTTTGCCGAAGGTCAGAGACCTTGGACAACGAGCAGAGTCGCAGCAAACTGTGCTGTGGAGAGCACGTAGTTGTTGTCGCCCATGTAGGCAACGGCCATGGTGTCGTCCAGCGCATCGGTGCAGAGGTTGCACTCGCGGTTGAAGCGATACTTGGCTTGGGGGTGCCACTCGTAGAAGGTGAAGTCAGGCTTGTTGCTGGACTTCAGGCTCAGGTGGATCTGGTGGACGGTGGTCTCCACAGGCGAACCAACGGCGTCGCAAGTGGTGTAGGTGTCGCCTTCGCGGATTTCAACTTGCTCGATTAGAGCTTCGTTGACCTTCAGGGAAGACTTGCAGGTCTCCGAACCAGCCAGCAGAGTGCCAGGGGTCAGGGGATCCTCTTCGCCGCCGACGATGGCCCACATCTCAGTGCCAGGAGCAGTGGTGTAAGCCAGTGCTTCGGCAGTGCCAGCAAGAGCGGTGAACTCAAGAGCGTTCAGGTTGACGTAAGGCGCACCAGTGAAGGCGTCGTCACCGTAGAAAAAGTTCTCGGGTGAGGTCTGCAGGCCGAGCTTTACGCGCTCGACGTTTTGCATGTAGCGCTGGTTGCGCTGCATACCGAGTTGAAGCTCGGCGTAGGCGATTACGGAATCTTCGATCTTCAGAGGATCGGAAAGTTCAGCAACGGCGTATGAAATAAAAGCCATGGTGATCGCCCTCCGTGACGATGCTTAGCAGTAGTGGACAAATGACTCAAAGAGTCGCATTTAGTCTATGCAGACTCACTAGCTGGTTCTTTTGCTGCTGCTGCTGCCGCTGCTTTTTGAGCTGCTGCTTTTTGGGCTGCTGCTTTTTGGGCTTGCTGGGCTGCAGCAGCCTTAGCAATTTTCTCTTCTTGCTTTGTGCGTTCTGCAGCGCGACGACGCTCCAACTGGGCTTTACGTCGGGCTTTTGCTTTTTGACAGGCTCCGCAAGCCATTACTTTTGGGCAGACAACAAACTAAGGATAGTTGCGGTGGCGATGCTAAATAGTTTTTCTGTTTTATCCGCTAAATTAGGGCATTGAGTGAACGACTGACATTTGATAAAGGCAATTAGCAAAAGCATTCCCTGAAACGCAAAGACCCCGACAAGGGTACGCAGCAGGAACAGTTTCACTTCAGATTCCGAAGGCAGCTATTTCAACGGGTGTTGCAGGACGATGACCGGTGTCGGTCTTGCAAACTTTGTTCCCCTTTTTGCCCTTACCTTTAGAAGAGGACTTCTTGGTGCCGTAGCCCATGACTGATCTCCACCTGATATTTGACAGTTTAGTTGGCTATTTAGTGGGGATGACGTTCGTCGAAGTTATTTTGAAGCCTTTGCTTGTGAGGAACGGGCAGAAGTTGATCCGCGCGGCCGACCAGAACTCCGCTTTGCCGAACTGGGTGATTCCGGACTTTTTGCACTCGGAGCTGGAGCAGGAGGAGGAGTGACCTGTTTACGTGCCACGCCGAGGACCAGCTGAAGCAAGCTGTTCTCTTTCAGCTTGGACATGCCGATGACTTCGGATGCCAGGGTGAGGGCGAAACCGAAGATTGCGGCTTGAGCTGCTGCGTCAATATGGAAACCGCAGATGTTCATGGGATCGGCTAGTTCTTTATAAATCGTAGAGCGTTTCTATATTCCTGAGATCCCAGCCTGTAAACAGCTGTCCTGTGTAGTCCCAGTCGAGGGCCATTACTGTCCTATCACGATCTATGTGACCAAGCCCTAAGGCATGGCCAATCTCGTGGGCTTCTACGTGCGCGCCTTTGTACTTTGGGTCGGTGTGCAGGGTAAATGTGCCGTTCCAGTTGTTCCAGCAGCGCCCGGCTGCATCGCTGATTGGCTCGTAGCGACAGTGGATCTCTGGGTTCTTACGTACGCGCTGGAAGTTCAGGCCCGTGCGTCGTTCCACCTGTCTGAACACACGACGATATGTACCTTTAGGGGCCTTGTAAGTTATGACGCCGTCGTCGTACAGAGCTTGGCTTTGTTCTAACCAGAAACCGGATTGGAACTTGGCCATTTACCTTCAGGGCAGGATTCTGAAGCGATCCAGGACTTAGCTGCAAGCGGGCAGAAGCACACTGTGCAGATGCCTAGTTCCGCTCTATCGCACTTTAGGCAGAGGTCTAGACGCTGCTTCTGTGTGGCCTTGTCGACGCGATCCTTGAAGTTAAGGAGCTTGAGTGGTCCTAGAGGGTTAATGCTCATCGTGTTTCAAGCCACAGCGTGTCCTCGTCAAACTCAGTCCAGGTGCAGTTACCCCGACCGACTAAAGCTCGTTTGTTTGTTTCGTTGTAAGCGCCGGTTGGGTTTGAGCCTAAGCCAAGACGAATGCCAGAGATTCCACCTTGAAGCCTATCTTTAGTCGCTCCTCCGCCGCCTCTTTTAAGTTGCATCTGAACACGTAGACCCAAGAAGCGATAGTCGCGGCCACAAACTGTAGAGCGGTCGTTGGGACTTATGGCATAGCCAAACACACGTTTACTGCTACCACGCACGCCTCCCATTAATGCTAAATCGCCTAGCTTCTCTGTCACTTTTTTGATGCTGATCCTGCCGTCAGGGTCACGGTATCTAATGGCAACTTTTTCTACACGGGCATAGCAGTCACGAGTTTGTGCGGTGTCGTGCCCATTAAATAAAAACCAAACAGCAGTTACATCTCTAAGCCAGCTAGATCTAGCACCGCCTGCAACCCATACTCCGTTGTGTTTACCGCCTTCAGCTCCAATGTCATACCAACGTGCTACCTGATAACCATTTTTGTCGGTTGACAACCAATAATGCAGACCTTTTTGACCGGTACCACCATTGGTCTGGTTAAACGGGTGGGCATCGGGATTGTTCCAATCGTAAGTAGTGTTGCCATCACCATTGCCCCACCACTCTGTAGAGCCATCATTGACTACACTTTTGCCCTCATAGACTTCGTTATTGCAGGGGATTGATCCGCCAGTGCCCTGCTTGACTTGATTAGCCCAGCCGGACTCTTGGTATTTAAGCCCGTAAGGGTAGGTAAGAATTTGTGCCATTAGGAAACGTAGTAATTGCCGCCAGTTTTAGTAATTGTATAAGTTGGCGCAGAAGGGATGGTCGGCTTGTTTTTAATGTACGACGCAGAGGATGTGCTGGTGGTATTCCAATCAGATTGAGTAGTGCTAGTCACAGCAGTCTTCCATACTGTGTTGCCATAGTTATCTGTGCCTAAAAACCTGCTGTTTGTCGTAGTTCCATTGACTTGAATTTTGCCCTTAAGGTTTAGTGCAGTGGAATTGCTCAAGGTTAACTTGCCTGACATTTCATCGCCATTTTTCATCACAAAGTCGCTGGCGGTTCCACCGCTCGGTTCTTTGAAGATGTTGACGCGGGTCAGAAACTCGCTTGTAACTGGGTCAGCATTATCGTTCGGGACACCAGATGATTGAATCCTGTCAACTGTAAGAGCGACAAACTCACCAACAGCGTCGATATTCTTGGCGGTGATCTTGCCCAAGAAAAAATCAGGGTCAGCAGAGTCAAATAACTGGATTAACTCGCCAACATCAGCATCGGCCCACGTATGGTTATCGACTGGGTCGAGGTCGCCAGGTGCAACATACTCATTGTTATGTATTTTGATGATGGTGGTCTCTAGGTACTCATTTGTGAGTGCCGCACCGTTCATCAAATAGAACGTTCCAGTTGCAGGCGGACGGGTTACATTTCCACCGGTTGGTTCCTCGTATTTCCAAGTGCCGTATTCAACACTTGGTGCGATTGCGTTGATTTCTTCCTCAAGCTCGATAACGTCTTGACGCAGAGCCTCATCACGAGCATCAACATACTCTTTGTTAGTAATCTGTTTAGGACCAGAAGTGTCGTCAAGTGTGCGTTCGACACTTTCTACACCAGCGTTTGCTTGTAAAATAACGTCCTTAAATGTAGATACAAACCGAAGGTTTTGGCTTGTTAGAAAGGTGCCGGTACCACCGGCTGTCAAAGTGACGTTGCCGCCTTCAAGATCTAGCGGCCCTTGAGTAGCTGTAATCTCAGCACTTTTACTTGTTAGGTTGATGCTACCTTGACTTGCTTCGAGCTTAACATTAGACCCAGTTGATTTGATCGTTGTGCCAAATGTTGA
>WLWG01002138.1_pt1 | contig 15668 bp, 16 predicted proteins | sample 6712871 | NCBI WGS metagenome assembly WLWG01 (sample SAMN12718693, study PRJNA515312) | sponge metagenome | isolation source: marine sponge | host: Mycale hentscheli | place: New Zealand: South Island, Marlborough, Capsize Point | collected 2003-05-01
CCGCTCTGGTAGAGATGGGCGTGGAGCGTCCCCTCCGTGTCGGCTGCTACCGTGAGATCCAGAAATCCATCTCGTCCTCGGTGAAACAATTGCTTGACGACAAGATCAACGCGGCCGGACTCATGGGCAACTTCTACCACAGCACCGAGCGAGGCATCACAGCGCCCAACGGGACGGAGTTCCTCTTCGGCGGGCTGCGGACCAATCCCGAGAACATTAAATCCTGACTGTGAATTATATTTAGCATATACCATAGCGTGTGGTAGTAGTTTAAAACAGGCATCATTACTACCTGTTAAACTTACAAATGCTTATTTACTTATTTTATCAAGTTTAATGAAAGAAGCAAATGTATATATGCCTTCTGCTGGTTTTGTAAATGCTATGTCAATAGTAAATAAAACATTCTTACAAGGCGATTTTATACTTAGTCAAGGACAAATGTCATTCTACTGTAAAGAAGACTTTATATTATCTCAGATTGAGACAGAAATTAAAGATACTGCTTTTGGGGCACCAAGCACATTAGGAGTTAATAGTAGTGTTATATATCAAATTACTAATTACAATCCACAACCTAAACGACAATTACCAACCATAGAACAGATGCAAGACCAAGATTATGAGATTATGAGATTAATGAATAGTCATTTAGCGTATTTGAACGGGCAACAGCAATCAAGTCCATTAAATACATTACAAAGTGATTTATACCAAATCGGTGTTAATCTTATACACCCTAATAAGAATAGTGTGGATATTGTCTCAGCAATTAGAAACCAAATTAACGCACATGATTTAGCTTCATTAACGCCAGCAGAAAGAACACAGTTTTTAAGAACTGACGAAGGACAAATATTATTACAGAATGTAGGCGATGTTCAAGTAATTAACCAGCAGTTAGGACAAGTAGCAGACGCACAAAACGATGTAGATGGAGAATATGGTGGTATATTAGGGGAACAAAGATTAGAAGCAGTAAGTAGAACCGCTGAACGAGAAGTTAGAGCAAGAGAGGCAGCAATTAAAGATAGAACCCCGTTGTTATACTTTCAACCATCAGAACCTGTGGGAGAACAAATACCGCCTGTAAGAGGATTAGAAGATATTAACATTAATGAAATACAACCACAAGCATTTAGGGCAGCGGTTCCATATAGATTTTCATCATATTTAGATTATAAAGAAGATGCTATGAGAAGACTTAAAAATCCTAAATCTTTCTTAGAATATCAGCAGTTCCAGTTTGGTAATGTTATTCAACCTAAGACCAGAGTAAGAGATATTGACCCAGACTTTTTAGCAGATATACGAAGAATGGAAGGACCAGATGGAGAAGAATTTTATAATTTAGCAGTTGATAATATGAACCCTGACCAATTACGAGAAGCACAAAGAAATCCATTTTATTCAGCATATGAACAAAAACCATCATATACTCGTGGAGCAGTAGGCACAGAACAATATGACCAAGAAGTAGGAGCATTTAGGGATGAAGTTTTACGAGGCACAGCAGATTTAACCTCAGTTCAAAGAGACATTTTAGGAGAACAAGCAAGACCATTACAAGAAAGTGTAGGTAGTGGAAGACAATTAACAATTGATAAATATAGGAGAGCATATCCTAAAAATAAAGAGTTAATAACTAATAGAGTAGTATTTAGAAGTGAAGAAGAACGGGATAGGGCAGAAAGTAAATTAGCAGAATTTAAAGCACAGAGCACAGGATTATCACCAGGTAAAGGAAGACCAAGTAAATCAGTGTTAGAACAACGAGCAAGATTAGAAAAACAAAAAGCAGAATTTATAAGCACATTAACGAAAGGTGAAAGTGTGAGCGGTAATCCTGATATATATAGAGCAAGAACAGAACAGTCAAGAGTTTTACAAGCAGGTTTAGCAAAGTCATTAAGTAGAGATGAAAGACGACGAGCACAAAATGTATTAGACCGCGGAGACGAAGGAGCAGCCGAAAGACGAATGGCACGAGGCAGAGCACCAGAAAGTGATGTTCAAGCACGAAACCAAATGTATAGACAATTAGCAAACGCCAGAGAATTAGCAATGGTTCAAGAGGCAGAAGAAGAAAAAGCGAGACAAACTGTCCCGTTATAGAAATATAATAGAAAAATTTTAGAAATTATATACAAAAAAAAATTTGTATATAAAATGAATAAGCGGTCAGTTTTAGCACCAGTGAAAAAATCTGTTCCAGAAGCAGAAACCCCAGCACCAGTTCAACGAGATTTAGACGATAAAGAAATATTTGCTTTACCAGAACATCAAAAAGCACCTATACCAGAGACTATACCAGAAGATACACCTATACAAACCCCAGCACCAGACACACCACCAACAAAACAGAAAAAAACAAGGGATTACTCACATTTAACAAAAGCACGAGAAAAGAGTTTAGAAGCACGCCGTAAGAAAGCGGAAGAAAAGAATAGACTTCAATCCGAAGTAGATGCTTATAAAGAGAAGTTAGAATTTGAACGACTTTCTAAAAAATTTAATAAGTCTTCTATAACCCAGAATGAAGTTCCTACCGCACCTCCTGCTAAACCTACCCCGAAGGTAGAATATGAACCACCGATAGAAAAAAAGACACAACCTGTGCCTCAAAATGTAGCGTCTGTAAATCCTCATCACGATATGAGTGGTAGTATGATTGACTATGACCGATTAATTGGAGGTGTAGCAGATAGACTTAGTCAGCAAAATAGTTATTACACACAATTGGAAAACGATATTAGAATGGATGAACGAAAGAAGGCAGAGGCAACTTATCAAGAGCAACTTAAAGCGTGGGAGAAACAGCAACATAGACAGCATCAAAGAGAACAGGCTTACGGAGCGATGTCATCTAATTATAGAAGAAATCAAGTTTTTGATAGGTCATCTAAACTAAGGGACACATATACGCAGAGATACAAGAATAATTGGTATAGTAATTATTAGATATTATTTTATTTTCGTTAAATAAAATGAATGATTGGAGAAGGTCAGTAGCAGAATACCAGAACGGCGTGCAGTCCATAGCACAATCTAATTTACAGCAAAGTGAATCATTACTTCAAGGTAAAGCATCTTTACTTTCAGGTCAAACAGCAACTCAGATAGGTATGGCACAAGGTAAATTTGCTGATAAACTTTCAGCAGAAGCAAAGAAATTTTCAGGCGATTTAGGTTTTGATTTAAGTGCAGGAGCAACTTTTCCAACTATAATGAGAGGTGCAGCAGGATTAGCAAAAATGAGAGCATCAGCATTAACAAGTAAATGGAAAACTACTCAGGCACAGAGATTTAATGAACAAGAACAGCAACGAGGGGCGGCAGCAGATGACGCTGAACCTGTTGAATCAGGACCAGGAGAACCAGAAACTGTTTTTCAAGGTAGGGCAGCAGTTCCAGAGGGTTCGTCAAATGTAAGAGCAACAGCATTAAGAGGAGATGATGGACAAGCTATTCCAGACGATGATTATGTAGGTAATCCAAGTTCAACTAAATTAGCAACAGGTGGAGATGACGACCCTATTGGTAATCCTGATATTGACACCGCTGGTGCTACTTTTGAAGACGCAGGTGCTACTCCCTTTACAGACGCATTACCAGAGTATGCCCGTGGAGTTGGTAGAGTTGGGGCAGCATTAAGAGGTTATGCTCGTGGAGGATTTGGTGGTAGTGCTACATCAGACAGGGTTGGAGATGCGATAAATCAAGCAAGAGGAAATCCACCAGAACCCGAAGCACCGAGTGGAAGACCTAAATTTACCACAGCGGAAGATGATGAATTTGGAGACCAACCTTTTGGAGAAGAATTTGGATTACGAGGAGATGTAAGACCAATAGGTCAAACTGAAATTGGTGGAAGAGGTCCAGCGGCAGCAAATATAGATGAACCTACACCTTTACCAGAAACCGCCCCAGCGACCGACGGAACAGCAGCACCTGAATTACCTAAAATTACCGTTCAAGATATGGACCCTGATATACAACCGGGTGCTCTTCGTTCTGCTCAGACGGCAGCAACCACAGCGGAAGAATCAGCGGAAGGAGCGGTGGAAGATTTAGCACCTGAAATATCAGCAGCATCATCAGCTTGGAGTGCGGTTGGTGGATTTTTAGGAGATGCTATACCAGTGGTAGGGTTTGGATTAGGATTGTATGGACTTATTACAGGAGCAGAGGATATTAGTAAATCTATTAAAGAAGAAGGTGCTGACCCTTACACAGCAGTCAGAGGGAAAATTCAGGCAGCACAAAATCAAATTACAGGATTAGAAGCGAATGTTAGTAGCGATGAATTTGCGTCAAAGATTGGAGCAAGAGCACCACAGTTTGGTAGTATAGCAGCAGCACCAAATATGGATACAGCAAAGATGCAAGGAGTAGCATTACATGTTTAATTTATTTAATAACTAATTAAAAATGGGACACGAGTTAGATGTATTACCTGTTATGAGAGACCCTGACAGACCGCAATATAGAGACACACACGAAAATTTATTATCTCCACCATTTAGAGTAGCAATCGTCGGCGCGAGTAAATCTGGGAAATCTAATTTATTGATGAATTATTTGAGGCCTTGTTATTACGGGGGAAGTAAGAAGCAAAATATTCCTTCTTGTTTTACAAAAGTAATTGTATTTAGTCCTAATTTAGGTATGGATTCAACAACTAAAAGTTTAAATGATTTATGTGCTGATGGAGATATACATATGAATTACAGCGATGGTTATATACGAGCAATTATAGATTATCAAAAAATGAGTGATGGACAATCAAGAGATAAAATATTGATTATAGCAGATGATTTAATAGCAATGGGATGTCAGCCTCAATCTCTTATATTTAGTTCAGCAACCTATCTTAGACATTTAGATGTAAGTATATATTATTTAACACAGACATATAAAGGGCATTACTCTTTACCTCCGTTAGTTAGAAATAATTTAGATGGTATTGTAATGTTTAAATGTCCGTCTTTCCAGCAAATTAATAGTTTTAGCGAAGATTTACAGGGAACATTTGGTAGTAAAGATAATGTTAAAAAGATGTTAGACTTTGGAACTAAGAAACCTTTTCATTTTAGTTTTTTTAATTATAGAGATTTGAATGTGTGGCATAACCATACAGAAAAAATATGGGAGAAATTTGACGAGAACAACAACTACAATCCTGAGTTTAATGGTAATAAAGACTATGAAGAAGAAACAAGTTAAAAACTAAAAATGACTTTTTAATTAAAATGTTTAAAAAAAAAGGTTTTTAAAATATAATAAAATGCCTATCTCTCACTCAAACCGCTGGAAATGTCAAATCCTCTCACCGATTAAAATTACGGAAGTTCTATGGGAAGGTCAAGGACCAACCACTAAATCAATCGTAGATAAATACTCTACGGAAGTCAATAACGATTTTCTTACAATTCAAAAACTAAATAGATGTAGTTTAGGTAGAAGCAAAAACCCTCTAATTAAACTGTTTAAAATAGGAGACTTTGGTAGTAGAAATATAGAGCAAACATCAAGTCCAGTTAAAAATGACGAAAGTGATTAAAAAAATAAAATTGTTTAAAAGATTAATACTATAAAAGATGGACTACGAATACAAACTGATATGCGAATCAAGTGTTAAGCAATTGAATAATACTGTTAGTGGTATGGTAAAGGAGGGGTTTAAACCTATGGGACCACATACTCATAGTAAATCTCATTATGCTGATATTCCTGAACCACAAACTTGGAACAATTGTTTTTGTATATCTATGGAGAAAAAAACAAAATCTGACGAATAAATGAAACTAATTTTTTATTTAAGTTTTTAAATAAAAATCAAAAATGACTTTTTAATCAATTTTGTATAAAAAAAAGGTTTTTAAAAATATATATACTAAAAATGAATGTCTCATCTCAAAACGAACGACAGCAACTTACACAACGCTTCCGGGCAGGAGGTTATACGGGCAAAATTTTTGATGAGAAAAAAGGTAAATATACCTACTCTCAACAGGCTCGTCGTTTTGCGAGGACAAAAGTTATTGAAGGTCAAGGTAATTTAGTTCCAAGTGGAATGTTATACGATGCTGTTAATAATCAATTCATTAAATCTCAATCAGTAATGTCAGGTAAGAAGAGACAAAAATTACAGAAAAGATTTACAAAATTAGGTATTAAGTTTAACAAACGACAAAACGCTTTACTACCACCACAGAATATGCAGTCTCGTTTATCTGGAACAGTGGATGTTGTATTAGAAAGAATAGACAGACAAGGACAACCTTATCAGTTTAACGCACAATATCAAACCACAGTGCCGTTTAGTCAAGGTGGTAATTGGAAAGATAGACTAATTGATGAACTACAAGAACGAATTAATAACAACGGAACTAACGCTGAAATCGTGAGTGCTACTACACAAGATATTGAGTATTTTCCAAAGCAAGGTCAAACAGGAATAGCATTGGATAGTTTAAGGTTAAGAAAGGTATTTTTACGAATTGATGATATGGAGGAACAACCTTGGGATACAGGCAAAGACCAATGTGTATTAGACTTTCTAAAATGGTATTATAAAGACGATGAACGCTTACCAAAAGGATTATTGGACGAAGATGCTTTTGATTTTTGTTTTGAAAATGAATACAAGAAAGAGGGTGTAAGCACATTAGAGATTGAGAATTGGTGTATGATGGCACAGATTAAAATGATAGCTTTGGACGAAGATTATAAAGTTATTAGATTGTATAAACCACATAAACCAAGCAAGGCAAAGATACTTATTTATATTATAAAGAACTGTCATATCCACCCTATCATTAATCCTACCAAGATACGAAGCATAGCAGAAACCATAGCATCAAGTGAAATGATTAAAGGTAAAACAAAACGAATTAAAGAGATAATCCAAAAAGAAAAAGAACAAGTAGCACAATTACCAGTAGAATTAATTGATGATGATACACGTGGAAAAAATACTAATTTACAATATTTATGTAAAATGATGATAGACAAAAAGATTGATGTTATTGGTAAGAAAATTAAATGGGGTAAGTCAGGACCAGAACAATTTGTAATGGATAATACTAAGTATGTATTCCACCATAAACAAAACGATGTTGTTAAAAACTTTTTAGAAACAAGAGACCAACAATATGTAGGACAAAAACCAAGTCAGTATGTTTATGAAGCGATGGAAAAATTTGACATTAAACTTTCAAGGGGTAATGCTAAATTGAATGAACTATTTTCTACCGAGAACGCAAAACATAAAATCCACGAAGGTGGTAAGATTGTTAGTGAGGAATATATGGATTTTTTTAATGCTGTTGCTGAATTTGATTGGGATAAAATACCGAATGCTATTACATTAGATGTTAATAAGTGTCATACTTCTATTCTACAAAAACCAAAAGAAGAATGGTATATCTTTACATTTAGAGATGAACCTGAACCATTTTTACAGTTAGACGAATTACTGCCTGGTATGTATTATGTAGAAACCACCGATAAACGATTGTTTATGGGTAATAAGTTTTATTCAAAAGTATTCGTCCAAAAAGGATTAGACGAAAATCTTATTAGTTATGATAATATTAAATATCAAATCATATGTAGGAACTTATTAGATAAGGATTACTTTAAGGGATTATTTGAGGAATATGAAAAACAAACAGATATGACATACGAAGGAATTGAAATGCGTAAGATTCTAAACAATACTACCACAGGAATATTAGGCAAAACTAAATACCATGTAGTTGATAAAAGAATTACAACTGATATACATACTGCTTATGAATACTTAATTAATAACTATGATAAAGATATTTTTAATTACCGTGTGCCTATTGTTTATCAAGACGAAACCTATGACTTTTACTGCTATGGACAAATGTATAAAGTATTGAAAGAAAATAATAACTTTGCGATGTATAACCAAGTATTAGACAATCAAGCGATGATAATTTATGATTATATAAAACTACTTACTAACAATGATTGGGATAGGTTATTACATAGGAAAACTGACGCTTTTACAATTATACCATATAACAAAGATTTACTGCCTGATGTGTTGGGTGAGGAGATTGGGAGGTGTAAGATTATTAAGAACCCTGATTTTCCGAGAGTAAGTCCTTATAAAGATACGATAGTTGATTGGTCGTTATATATTAAAGATTGGACTGTGGTAGAGGATATTAAAAGTTCTTATGACCACGAAGTTTATTATAAGTATATTGAAGAAGGTAAATCATTAATGACAATTGGCGAAGGTGGTTCTGGTAAATCTCATCTTATTAAGAAAATACAAGAAAAATATAATGCGATGACATTAGCCTTTACAAATTGTGCTGCCTTAAATGTGTCAGGTAATACCATTCATAAAACATTTAAATATGATAGTGATACACAAACTGTTAGTAAGAAAACGATTAGTATTATTATTAAGAATGCTCCTGATTGTTTTATTATTGACGAAGACGAAATGGTTGCGGGTGATTTATGGAAACTTATTTATGAGGTAAAGAAACGAACCGATGTGCCTTTTTTCTTATTTGGTGATTGGTGTCAGTTGAAAAACTTTGACGGATTTAAGTATAACAACCATAGCATTATTAAGTCAATCTGCGATTATAATATAACAAACGAATTAGAATACCACGAACATTGTAGAATGTCTCCGGAATTAAGAGCATTAATTAAACCATACAGAGACGAAGGTAATTACAGTATTGATAGATTGATTACTAAATTTAAACATATCAAAAATGTCAAAGATTTACCATTTACAAATATTTGCTTTTCTAATAATGCGAAACGAATGATTAACAGAGATATGAATGCTTATCATTATCCTGCTTACGAACACTTGGTGATTGATAAATCTATTAAGAATGTAATTGATACTTACTGGCCTAAATCGTTTGATGACCCGAAGTTAGATAAAACTAAACGACCATTTGAGTTATTTAAACCACATATTGGTATGCCTGTTATATGTATTAAGAACAACTATGAAATGACACCTGAAAAGAACGGGCAAAGATTTACTATTACCAAAATATTTAAAGGTGAGAGTATAGAGATAAAAGAGAATGTAAAAGAACAATACGAAGAATTAATAGGTAAAGCTACTGCTAATATGAAAGATGAAAGTATGAAAAAGGAACTTATTAAAGAATATTTGTATAATGACAGAGTAGAAATTTGTTGTAAAATTAAGGATAAAGAATATAAATACGATATTAGTGTATTACATCTTATACTAAACTTTGATATGGCATATGCTATGACAAATCATAAAGTGATTGGTTTAACTGAACGAGATATATGTGTGCATCAGTTGTCTTTTCCTTTTGTAGATAATACTTGGATATATACTGCTTGTAGTCGTGGAACTGATATACCTGATATTAAACTATGCTTCAAATACTGAGAATGAAAATAACTTTTTAATTAAAAATTAATTAAAAAACAAAATGACCACCATGACTTGTGAGGAATTAATAAATTGGAATTGTCCATTAGCAGATGAAATCCTTGCTAAAAAGTGTAAAACATTCTGTGAAGAAAAAGATTATGAATATGACTCTGTCCCATTAGCAGAGTTCAATTCGTGGGTGCCGACAGAAGAGGAATTACCTGGTTTAATAGAAAGCATCAAGTATTGGTCCAATGTTAAACCGAAAGGTGAGAAGTGTGATTGGTCAAAATTACAATTTAAATTATATTGTGAAGCATGTAAGAAAGAAAAGATGCTGTTAAATGCTTTATCAAAAATTAGTAATATTACTGATTGTGTCTCTCAGCATTTAGAGACAGAGAAGCGAGTTTTATTAAGAAAGAAATTAAAGAAAAAAATTAGTGCCTCTCAATCTTGTAGAAAGTAGAATAATTACCAGCGTTTGACTTTTTAGCAAAACTCTCTACCATCTTATCTCTGTTCTTTTTCTTCTTTTTAGGTGCTGTTTTAATCTCTTTACCCTGACAAAAGTTATGGTCAAAAATACTTTCTACATCAAAGTCTGGATGCTCACTCTCATTAAGTGCTTTTTGAAATCCCTTTTGTGAAAATAGTTTATCTTTATCCAGTGGAGTTGGTCGTTTATATTTACCCCTCTTGCCCATTTTAATTTGTTAATATTTAATTTTTCTAAATATTAAAAATGTTGATTACTCTACAAAGTAATAATAACGGTGATGCGTCTGACTTTGTCAATTATTTTAAGGAGACTGTAATGATAGAACCTAAGAGTGAATTATCTCTCGTCAATATATCTTATAAGTTTGAGAATGGTATTACTATTACCACAGGGGTAAATGATGAGTTTAGTGTCTCCCTTGGTCAAGATAATGTTTTAGGAGTTGCTGTCGTTCCTGCTGGTGAATATGCTACGGATGCTGATTTTGCTACCGCCTGTGAAACTGCTTTACACGGTTTAATTAATACATTACCATATTGGAAAACACAAGCATTCCCTCTATCAAGTCAAACATTTACAGTTGAAGGCGCAAGCACAGATAGATTGAAAATTACATTACAATATGACCCTCAGGAATGGGATAATTCTCTTATCCTCAACGCTACTGCTGGAAATGAAAGAAAACAAGTCTTTGGTAATAATAATGGAATACTTCCTGATTTTAATAAAGGTATTATCAAACGAATTACTGGTGGAGTTGGTGTTGGTGCTTATAATACTGATAATTGGAATTCAGGAACAGGTGTAGATTTAGCAGATACGAATGTTATGTGGGCGACAGCAAGAGATACTACACAAGCAGTTCAACACGGTAAAATAGCGTGGAAAGGATATAGAACAGATAGTGTTGAGTGGGTTGTTGGTGCTACTGATGGTCCTATACCTTCCACTCCTGCTGAATGGCTAAACGGCACCGATATATTACCTATTGCTGTTAGATGTATGGCAAATGGAAATTTAAGAATTAGTGAAAGAAGTAATACTGGTGTATTAGCTACTATTAAAGATAATGTCCCTGTTGCTGATTTTGACGATATTGAAATACATTTTGACCAAATGACACCTTCAAGTGGAGAAACTTATGCTAAATATTATGTAGGTGGTGCGGAAGTTGTTATTGACCCTGCTGCTGATAGATGGGTTTTGAGACCTGGGTTGGAAATGGTGCCTTGTGGTTCGTTTAAAACACCTTATGTTGCTAATAAAATTCTTGATGGTGGTGGAACATTTGCTGTGCCTTCGTGTGTAAAAACTTTTAGTTTTACTGCTGGAAGTGGATATTATAATGGAGAAATTGTAAGTATTGAAGCGACATCTGGAAGCACGACTACTGGATTGATTACTACAAATGCTGCCGGAGAAATTCTAACTTTATCTTTCCAAGAACATGGTGGTAATTTTGACTCTAATGTTGATAATGCACAAACTATTACTGGATTAATGTCAGGGAAAACATCTGCTACATTTAATTGTTTATCAGTAGATAATAGTATAGTAATTACAAATGGCGGAACTAATTATAATACTAATAATGCTGATATTGTTTTTAATGGAATAACTTATACTGATGCTATTAATATTATTGGCGTTGATGCTGGTGGAGTAATTCAAGATTTTGAATGGTTAAAATTTTTAGAAAATGAAGGAATTGCTGTTGGTGATGTTTTGGAAGTCCATGAAGGAGGACATACTGACGCGAGATTATCTGTTGAAGCAGTAGATGCTGAAAGTAATTTAATATATGGTGTTATTACGGATACTATTGAAAGAGATGTAGATGAACCATTAGGATTACATAATCGTGCTACATTTAGACCAAGTGCTGGATTTAGTTTAACAACCTCTATGAATGCTGTTGGACCTGCTCCTGCTTTGCCTCTAACAACAACTGGTAGTGGTGGAATTAATGATGGTCGTGAAGATACAGTTATGTTGGTTAATATTGAAGAATTTATGTTAAAGTCTATTTGTAAAGATGGTGGTATTCAGAAAGCGATTGCCTCTGTGCCTTATGGTTTGACTCAACCTTATTTTGAAAGTGGAGACCCTGTAAAAGTAGATGGTGAATTTTATTATGAACCTTATAATATGTTATACCACGCTTTGTCTAATCCTGGTGTTGAAAATCATAATCAGTTGCGTGTAAGACTTACTGACGCTGTGGGTAATCCAATTAAACAATTACAGCATCCTACTACGCTGACTTTGGATTTGAGACCTCGTGCAAAATGATTAAATTATTTTATTTAAACACTAAATAAAATGATGTTTGCGTGTCCTATTTGTAATGAATGGATTATTACTGCTAAACTATGCGAAGATTGTGATAAAATAAGACAGTTATGTAAGATATACGGAAAAGAAAAACTTTTAAGTGTATTAGATAAGACTATGGTAATACAGCAATTAAAACCTATTATAAAAGATGCCGAAGGTGGGAAGGTATAACTATGAAAAATCTACCTCAAAGGGTAAAAAATTAATGGTTGAAGTGAATGGTAAAAAGATACATTTTGGAGATAATAAGATGGAACAGTATAAAGATAAGACTGGAATATGGAGTAGTAAAAACCACAACGATAAAGAACGGAGAAAGTCATACTTAGCAAGAGCAAAAGGGATTAAGAAAAAAGACGGTAGTTTAGCGTGGAAAGACCCGACAAGTGCGAACTACCATGCAGTTAGGGTCCTCTGGTGAGAAACTAATTTTTTTTATTTTTTTATATGATTATAAAAAATGCCTCCTAAACCATACAACACTACTCAACTAACTCCAAAAGATGAGTTTGAAAAGCACATATACCATCGTGATAATTTTGCTCATTATTTTAGATGGACACATGCTCTAAAACATTTAAAGCGTAATCTTAAAGTGTTAGACTTTGGTTGCGGAACAGGTGAATTTGCCGAGGTCATTTATAAAAACAGATTTAAAGCAGATAAGTATTTAGGGTTTGATGTTAGAGAACTAACAATAAAGAATAATAAAGAATATTTTGAGAAACAAGACTGGATACACTTTGAACAGAAAGACTTGGTTAAACCTCTCGGCGACGAGCAAGAGTGCGAAAAGTTTGATATAATTACTTCGTTTGAGGTGATAGAACATATTGGAAAATATAATGGTGAAGCATTCTTAGATAATCTTGCTAAATTTTGTAATGATAAGACTACTGTATTGCTTTCTACTCCGTGCTATGATGCGAAACAAGGTGCTGCCGCAAATCATATGATATATAATCCAGAATCTAAACAGCGTGAGGTTGGTGAATTTACTTATAACGAACTTGAAAAACTATTATCCAAACATTTTACAATTGAAAAAGTGTATGGAACATTTGCGTCTCAGAAAGATTACAAAGACTTGCTAAAAGATGGTAGTTGGGAAAAGAGTATGTATGATAATCTTAAAGAATATTATGATGTTAATTTACTATCTAACCTTATGGCTCCGCTCTTTCCTAAACATAGCAGAAACTGTTTGTGGGTCTGTAAATTAAAATAAATTAGTTTTTAATTTTTATATAATTAAAAATGAATACCATATTTTTTGAACCTGTGCGTGAAAAAGTAAAACCTCCGACATACGGAACTGGTGGTAGTGCTGGTATAGATTTTTATATACCTGAATGTTGGTTAGAAGAAGACATAGACAGAGTAAAGGTAGAACCATTTAGTGATATACTTATACCATCAGGTTTTAAATGTAAAATACCCGAAGGAACAATGCTTACTGCGTTTAATAAATCAGGAATTGCTTTACAAGGATTAATTACTGGTGCTTGTGTTATTGATGAAGATTACGAAGGAGAATTTAAAATACATTTGATTAACCCTACTGATAAACCTGTTTATATTAATCCTAATAAGAAAATAGCACAGTTTATTTTACTAAAATACGAAAGACCAGAAATAATTACAGGACCAATTCAAGGAAGAATACTCTATACAGGTAATAGAAAAGATAATGGGTTTGGTTCAACTCATTAAAAATAATTTTTTAAATAATTTTATATTTAAAAATGTCTAACATATTAGAAACTGCCGATTTAATCGTTAATAAAAGAAGTGAAGAAGCAGACAGGAAATATGGACCTTTTAGCGAAGGTATGGAAAAGGTTGGAAAGTTTGCTACATTAATGGGAAGTAAGGAGATTACCACGGTAGATGCGTTTAATGTATTAGTGGCGTTGAAATTATCTCGTGAAAGTTATAACCATAAAGAAGACAACTTACTTGATGCTGTTGCTTACTTAGGTGGATTGAATAATTTACATAATGAAAGAAAAGCACCTGTTATTAAAGATATTGATAGAAATGTAAAATACCAGATTTATAAAGATATATGGGAAAAAGGGGAAGACATCGAAGTTAGAGGATTAAAAACAAAAGAGTTAATCAATTATAGTTTTGAACTTAATCCTTATGATAGGTTCTTTAATTTTAAGGGTCGTAAGTTTAACTTAGATTATTTGAAGAAAGAACTAATTTGGTATTTTAGAGCAGATAAATATGATTATAGTATTGCTGACCACGCTAAAATATGGAGAGATATATTAGAAACTGATGGACACATTAATAGTAATTACGGAGCGATTGTTTTTGGTGGTGAAGGACGAACTAATTTTCAGCGTGTTATTGATACACTTGTTAAAGATAAATTTAGTCGTAAAGCAGTTATTCTTATTGCTAATAATGAAACTTTTGATAGTGAAGCGACTGATTGTCATTGCACATTAAGTATGGTATTCTGTATTAGAAAGAATAAACTACATTTAACTGTTAATATGAGAAGTAATGATGCTATATATGGTTTAGCAAATGATGTGCCGTTCTTTACTATCGTTCAGGAAATGGTGTGGTTAAAACTTAAAGACCATTACGATGATTTACAATTAGGTAAATATTACCACCAAGTCAATTCATTACATATTTATGAAAAACACTTTAAGATGTGTAAAGAAATATTAGCAAATGCGTGTGAAGAACCTGTTGAATGGCCTAAATTAAAAAACAGTAGCGAAGTAGGTATTGTTTTAGATTGGTTTAGTAAAGATGCTGACCACAAAGACTTTATGAATAATCATTATACGAAATTTTTACAGCTTTAAAACTGAATTTTTAATTAAAAACTACTAATAAAACGACTATTACAATCATGAGTTCATCCATAAGAAATAAATTCGAAGGCAAATTAGATGGAGTTTGTCTTTCAGATTGGATTGATGAATTGGCTTCTAAATATCAGGATTATCAATATGTGCCTGATATTGATTTAGGCTGGTTTGATTATAAAGAAGAAGTGCTTGAATGTTGGGGTCCAAACTGTAAAGCTACAGTCATAGAATGGCATGGTCCAGCAGGCGGAAATGTAAATTTAAAAGCTGAAGGTCCAACAAAAGAACTCATTGTTTCATTTATCAATCAAGGTTGGGATAAAGATGATGTTGAATGGATGTGTAGAGAAGATTTTATAAAAAAGTATGACACTAAAAGAATATCAAGTTCAAGCAAATAGAACATTAGCAAAATTAGATACAGAACAATTAGATTATTCTCATATGGCACTAGGGCTAGTATCTGAATTTTCAGAATTAATAGAAGCTATTAATAAAGAGGATAAGGTAAATATTATGGAAGAAATTGGTGATATACTTTGGTATATTTCTAACTATTATA
>WLWG01002139.1_pt1 | contig 15659 bp, 6 predicted proteins | sample 6712871 | NCBI WGS metagenome assembly WLWG01 (sample SAMN12718693, study PRJNA515312) | sponge metagenome | isolation source: marine sponge | host: Mycale hentscheli | place: New Zealand: South Island, Marlborough, Capsize Point | collected 2003-05-01
AAGCGTTGCTTATTTTTTTATACTCTTCCTTAGCGTCAAAGCTAGGACAGGCCTTGCTAGAGAAGTCTCTATGGCCATATATATCTAGATCACAGTATAAATGCTTTAGTTCCGTAAGAATTTCAATAAGGGACTCTTTTTGTTCCTTTGTTCGTGTATCTTTTGGCTTTAAGTGCTTTTTATCTATGCCTCCAACATATGCGATGCCAACTGACCCTTTGTTTTGTCCTCTACAATGAGCGCCCATCCTTTCAACAGGTCTGCCTTCATGTATTGAACCATCCAAGTAAATTACATAGTGATAACCTATATCACTCCACCCTCTAGCTTTATGCCATGATCGAATATCTTCGACTGTAGTGTGTCTCCCTTCTGGAGTTGCTGTGCAATGTACAATTGCTTTACTTATATCTCTCATTTATCTTTTTTTGAATATGTTCTTTTTGAATATGTTCTTTTTAAATATTTGTTTTGTTTTTTTGTTTTTTCTATACCTAAATCCCACTTGCTCCAACCGCCAAGAAGAGCTAATCTTTGATAAAAATCAAGATCATCAGTAATAGAAGCGTCTACATTTTGTATTTTTCTTATAGCTCTATCTAATGGCACATTAGTTACCGCACTTGTTAATTCACCTAAAGCTAAAGCTGCGGGATTATCTATAGATATTCCTTCTGTTTTTATCTCTTCTTTATTCCAATCATAAGCTCTAGCAGCAGATCTTAATTTTGTAATCTTAGAAGATATAGGTGGAGATATCTTAAAAATATCCAACATAGCGTCTTGGTATTCTGGGTTTTTCTTTTTGCTTCGCTGTTCTAGTTTTATTGCTAAGTTTTTAATTGTGGAAGCTATTGCTCCACCAAAACCTAAACCTCTAAGAACCGAGTCTGCCATACCGTTTGCGACTCTAGCGATTTTTTTGTTTTCAAATTCCTCGTCATCTTCGTCTGAAAAAGCTAAAGCAAACAAAGCTTGTTGGGCTGCGTTAAATATTAAATTTTGAACAAATGTATAATAAACTATTTTAGATATATTTGTTTTTGCATCTCCTCGGCCATTCTTAAGATCTAAGAAGGCTTTTTTAGTAATTCTAGCATACTGAGATGGCGTGTTAGCAAAAGCTAATATAATACGCCCTAACGGACCCGCTTGTTGTTGACTAATTTTATCAGGCCTACTAGATTGTTGAGATTCTTCCGCTGTTTCTCTAAACTCTTGAAAAGTTATTTTTTCAGCAGCTTTTTTGTCCATACCGTCCTTCATCAAAGAGTTAAGTCTGTTTCTATAAAAAGTAGAACCACCAGCTGCAATAGCAAAACTATCTGCTATTTGTGTAGGTGTAAAACCTAGTTTTAATAATTTACTTATAATACCTCTTGTGCCACCTTGCTTAGCAGCTGTAGCTAAGTCAGCTTCGTTAATATCCATCCTTAAACCTTGACGTCTATCTACTAAGAAGTCAGAATTGAATAACATTTTAAAATCAGACCAGTATTGTTTTTGATTTGCAAAAGCCTTGGCCGCTGCAAAAATATTATTGTCACTAAAGTTTATAAAGTTTACGGCTGATAAAGTTTGAAGTATAGCTGATCTAGTGTTAAAAAACATTATAGCACCAACAGAACCGTTTATCCAATCAACAAACCTTGTTGTTAGCTTGTCTCCAGCAAAATCTCTATTTCTACCTGTTTTCATACGTTGAAGTATGTTTTCTACAGCTAACCTATATTGCCTACCATAAGCTGCTTCTAACTTATTTAAGTTCTTTTTTGAAAATATAGTATCTACATTTTTTTGCCACTGGTCAAGATAAGCAGCTCGTTTAGTTGTGTTTAATGTTTCTTTTAAATCAGAAGTTATAGTTCCAGTAAGCCAACCCTCACCTGGCTTAGCATAATCATAACCTCTATTTACAGATATTAATTTATCTCCAAAATTTTTAAGTTTTGAATTTTCTTCAATGTATTTTAATAATTTTTTTTCATCTGCTTTAGATAAACCAGGTATTTTCATTCCTTGCTTATTCCAAATATAAACTCTTATAGCTTGTTCAATTGTAAAAATATCACCAGGTATTTCTTTTCTAAGGTTTTTAGGTATAATACCTAAATCTTTAACTATTTTATTAAACCTTCTAGCTGTTTCATTTCTGTCTCTTGACACAGCTTCCATGGCTTGAGCAAAAGGACTAATTATGTTTTGGTTATACCACTTAAGTTGAGCATCTCCAATTTTACCTTTACCTAAAGTATAATATAAAAGACCCACCAGGTCATCAGCAGACGGTGGAATAAAAAATCTAAATTTATTTTTTCTTTCACCAGCCAATCTACCCTTTGCCTCTGATATAGTATCTGAAGCAGCTATGCTTGTACTATTTTCTAATATTTTATTAAACTCTTTATCAAGCTTTTTATTTATTGTTTTTTGTTTTGATTTAGCAAAAGCTACATCAGGATTTGACCAACTAATAACTTGATCTTCAGCTGGTTGTATATCTTCAACAAAATCAAACTTTATACCTGCTTTTTTAAGAGCTTCTTTTAATTCTTTTATTGTGTATCTATCTGTCCAAGAATTCCAATTTACAGGCATTCCTGATTTATTTATTTGATTTAAAAGTTTATCTACAATTTTAGGTATAGCTATAACTGTAAAATTGTTTTTAATTTTTCTAAATTCTTCATTAAAAGCTTTATCTCCTTTGTACATGGCATTTAACAAAGATTCATAAGCAAACTTATTAGGAACCGCGTGCTCCCAAGTTATTGATAATAGCTTTTTAATTTTTTTAGTATCTCTGTTTTCTACATCTACTCTAAATGACTCTGATAAGTTTTTTACAAAACCTACAATTTTAGCTCCAGCACTATGTGGATGACTCCTTTCTGCGTCAGAAGCTTGCAAGATATAATATATAGTAGATCCAAAATCTTCTATTCTTTTTTTTCTTTGTTCTTTTGTTAAAGAACTGTCATTTATAAAATTATTTAATGAATTCCAAAACGAATCAAATAAATCTCCTCTTTTTTGATTAAACTCTTTTACAGCTTTACCATTATCTTTAGTAAGTTTTTTCCACTTTTCACTTTCTAGGTCTGTTCCAAAAGTTCCTCCGGCTTTTCCTTTTGCTGAGTAGCTTGATATATCTTCAATATTACTAGAGCCTTCTTTAAAAGATTTTTCTAAACTATCAAGCTTTTCTGTTAAATATTGTTTTTTAGCCTCCTTATTTTTTACATTTTTACCTTTAAAATAAAGTCTTGCAATTCCATTAAGCATAGACTTATTAAGCATTGAATTAGGAAAAACTCCTAAACTTATTAATTTTTTTATGTCATTTATAAATCTATTAACAGATTTTTTATAATCTCCATCAACCTTAAACTCATAAAAATTATATTTGTTTTTTGCGAAACTTTTAGCAGCTTCCTTACTAAATTGTAAATCTTGATCTCTATCTATTGTTTCAGAAAGCTCTGGAGTTTTAATTTCAGGGTTTGCAAATTCTATTTTTTCAGCAACCTTAGGCTCTTTTATAGTTTCCATTGTAGCGTCAAAGCCTAACTCTTGAGCTGCCATCCTAACTATAGCATCTTTTCTAGTACCTCTAGTAGAAACACCAAGGTCTGGACTAAAGAAATAATCTAAAAACTCTTCTTTAGTTATATTCTTTTTCTTAAATATGCGTTCACCTTCAGGTGTCTTTTCTCTTTTTTGTTTGCCGGTTTCATCTAAAACAGGCTCTCTAAAAGGAGCAAAGCTTTGATTTAAAGTCTCTTGAGGAATAGCATCGTATAACGCTTTCCAATTTTGTGACATAAAAAACTTATAATCATCTCTAGCTTTAAAAACATTAGTTTTTAACTCTTTAAAGAGTTCGGTGTCAAAAGCTTTTCTAAGAGCTTTTTTGAATTTAGGCGAGTCAGGTGGAGGTAGTTTTGTTCCAAATGTTTTTCTAACTGCTTGTCTGACTTTTTCAACTTGCTCATCGGGTAATCTTATTTGTCTTCTTAATTTTGATTTTTGTTCTTGTGTAGGCTTTATTGATTCATCTACGGCTTCTTCAATAGATATATCATCTTCTTGAGCAGCAACACTTCTTTCTTCGGTTACGTCTGATTCAAACACTTCTTTTAAAACACGTTTAGAACCTTCTTGAGCTCTAAAGCTTAAAAAAGTATTTATATAAGCAGCTAAAGAATCGTTCTTTTTAGGATCATAACTTCTTATTAAATCTAAAATACCTCTTTCACCTGTTTCTATTTCGTCAATTAAAATTTGTCTATCAAAACCAGTAACGTCTTTTCTTCTTTCTACAAGCTTAGCTGTTATAGGTCTCATTTGTTTTATGACTTCAACTTCCCAGTCTCTAGGCTTTTCATTAAATAATCTTTGAACTTCTTCAGAAGCCTCTTTATTTTTAGAAAAATTAATTATTTCTTTTTCTTCTTCTTCATTAATAATATCTAATAATTCTTTTTTTCTATCTGTAGATTGTTTAGTTGGTTTAAAATCTGCTTCAAACTCGTCTATTAGCCTTAGCTCTTCATATATATTTTCATTAAGCTTTATAGAAGATTTATCAAAAACAGCTATGCTTTCTGTTTCTTTATTAGATAATTGAGAACCATCTTTATATTTAAAACCTTTAAAACCTTGTTTAGCTAGTTCTTTTTTAAGTTGATCTACTTTTTGTTTGCCTATGTAATAATCATCAAACCTAGGATCTATCATTTCATATAACAAGCCTTCGCTTATATCAACGTTTAACTCTTTTAATTTATTTAAAACTTGTTCTTGAGTAGCTAAAGAACTGTTTTCAACAATTATTTCTTTTACGTCTCCCGCGTTGTTTCTAGCATATTCTTTAGCTTCTTTTATATCTGTAGCTAAAAAAGTTAAACCAGTTCTTTCACCTAATTCATCAAAAGGTTTAGGACTAGCATTATAAACTATAGTTTCACCAGGCTTTGCAGTTTGTTTAGTTTTAGAAAACGACTCTTTTTGTTTTTTAAGATCTTCTTTGTTAAGAGCAAGCTTGTCTTCACCAATTGCAGCTGCTGCAGCCTCTGTTAAAGCACCTGTGTCTGAAGTTTTATCATATTCTTTTATAAAATTAAAAACAGCTCTACCATCATCAAAAGAAATATTGTCATACCCAATAGGCCTAAATATGCTTAATACAACGTCTCCTATTTTTTCAAAAACTGATTTATCATAGTTTATTTCTTTTTTTCTTATTGAATCAGCAAAAACATTTATATACTCAGTGTTATATTCATCAGGAGTATAGTTGTCTTTCATTTTTTTCTCCATAAATCTTCTTTGAGCAGAAGTCATAGATCTTTTAAAATCTTTTACATATCGTCCTTGTTTTTCAGAATCTCCTATTAGCTTATTAAGTATTGGATGTAACAACTCATGTAAACCAACATTTATAGCTCCAACTTTTTTAGACGCTTCTTCATCTATAAATATTTCATTACCAATATGAAATCCATGAATAACACCATCCTCGCTTTTATACTGTTGCATGGATTTTTTTGTTTTTTCAGAAACAGATTTAGACTTTTCAACAGCCTTTTCAAATTCTTCTGTTGTTTTAAATCTATTAAACTTTAAACCTTTTTTCGTTGCTTCTTTTTCTGCAACTTCTAGGTTTTTTGTAAGATTCATGTCTATTATTTTATTCTTAATAGAACTAAACTCTGCGTCAAAACCTTTTTTTGCTAAAACATATTGATCTTCTGTTATTTCTCCTCTTCTTATTTTTTTATTTAATTCAGTAATATTAAAAGCTGCCGCTTGCCTTAAGTCATATAAATTGTCTAACTCTCTAACTGTTTCGTCATCTAGTGATTTATAAACTTTGTTTGATTTAACTATATTATCAGCTATTCTTGAATCTATTTCATTTATTTTTAATTGTATTCCTTTTTTAACAGTTTCATCTTTAGCGTCTTTTAAATTTCTTCTTAATACAGATATATTGTTAAAGTCTTCTTCAAGCTGTTCTCCGTCAACAAAACTTCTTACAGTGCTCATAGCCTTTGCTGAATAAGTTCCAGCAGGTATACCTCCACCACCTACAAAGCCTTGTAGTCCTGATTCTATTGATTCTTCACTAAAAATTTCATTTACAAATGTTTTTGCTACTATGCTAAGTTGATTTTTATCTAAATCTGTACCGGCAACATCACCAAGATTTTCGTTGATTTTATCAGAAACATGTTGTAGCATTTCAGTAGACATTTCTGTAGTTCCTGTACTTAAAACATTAGCAATAGCTCTTGCTCTTTTATTATATATAAGCTTTTCAGCTAACCTTGTACTTAAACCTGCAGTCAATCCACCACCACCTTTACCGCTAAACGCTTTTCCAACACCTCTGCTTATTGCTCCAAAACCTACCATTTCTAAACCTTGAGAAATAGCTCCCATTGTTATAGGTATTGCAGTATCTGCTTCTCCTTCTTGAATTAATGTTTTTAAATCTTTACCTAAATTTTCAGCTTTTAGTTTATTAAAAGCAACGTAGTTGTCAGCCACATAGTCCATAAAAAAACCAGTTCCAGCTGTTCCAAATAGATAACCTATGCTACCAATAGCGTTTGTTATACCATTTATACTTCCAGCTAAAACGCCTCCAATATCACCTTTTTTAGCAGACTCTAGTATACCTTTAGTTTGTAAAGTTTGAGATCTCTCTTGTTCTAGTTTTTTTATAGACTCTAAAGTGTTTTTTGTTCCTAAAGCCTTAGCTTTACTTGATTGAGGATCTAAACTTTTAACGTAAGCATCAACTTCTTCTTGCCCGTATAAAAAAGCGTTTATAGTATTTGTAGCTATATTTAACGCAGCTCTACTTCCAGAACCATCTCCTTTTGGATTTCCCCAAAATTCAACAACATCATAAAGCTGTTCTCCAAAGTTTATTAATGAGTTTTTTACTGATTGTAAACTGGTTAATTCATCTTGTTTTAATTCCAAAGAAAAATCTTCCAAATTTAAATCCATATTCGTGGACGCTTCCGGAATAGGTGTTACAGTTGCATCCATTTCTACAACACCTTGTGTCTTTCCCAAGTTTTCTTCTTCAAATCCAACTAATTTTTTAGAAATATTAAATATTTCTTCATTTTCTTGAATATCTTTTTTATAATCTTCAAACTCTCCTTCATAGCCGCTTTTTTTAAGCATATCAAAAGCTTGTCTTAATAATTTTTCGTTCATAATTACTTATTTATTTATTATTCAAGTATTCAAGTCTTCATACCTAGTAGGTCTAGGCTTTAAATCTTTACCACCTCTACCACTATAACCAAAAACTTTACGATATCTTCTCATGGCTTTTGGACTTGGAAAATCTTTTGGACTCATGTTTTGATATTTATCCCACTCCTCTTGATCCTTTTTTAATTGTTCTTTTTTTCTTTTGGCTTCTTTTTGAAGAGCAATAGCTTGATTTGCTAGTCTTATTTCTTCTGCTTTTTTAGCTTCTTCAAGTTTTTGTTGTGCAAGCTCATCACTTTTTTGTTTTTTGCTTATAAAAAGATTTTGTGTAGCATTTCTAGAAACACTAAGCACGTCTCTTTTATCAACGTTGTCGTTAGGCATGTCGTTATTTATTGTTATATCAAGTAATTCTCTATAATCCTCTAAATCTTTAGGATCTTTTACATATTCATCAGAAAATTGATCTTTACCTAAATCTAACCTATAATAAAATAAACCATCTTCAAACCTTGCTTCTACTATTTTCTGTCCTTTAACGTCTAATTTATCATCAAATATTTTAGCGTTTCCTGAATTTATATAGTTTTCTAAATTCCTTATATAGTCATTTACTTTTTGATCTACTTGCCCAACAGTAAGATTAGAGTCTTTGTTATAACCTAAAAATTTACTATCAGAGTCTTTTTCTATTGGTTTAACAGCAACGTTCTCTCTTATTATAGCGCTAGGTGGAGAAAAACCCCTTATCGCAAACTTGCTATAATCTTTTATTAAATCGTTTAATTTTTCTTCATCAACTAATTCACCATGCTCTAATTGTTTTGCATCTTCTCCATATAATTTAGTTTGGAACATGTTATACCAACCTACCTTTTGAGCATTTGTAACATTATTATTAGCAACATAAGATTTAACATTACTTTGCATTCTTGATATAAGTAACTCTTCGTTTGGTTTAGTTTCTCTAATTTCACTTCTTAAAGTGCCGTCGGTATAAGTTATTTTTTTAACAACATCTGCAGTTTGTCCATCATAAAGAGCTGAATCAATTTTACCTTCACCTTTTTCATTACCGTAATAAGCAAGATTTACAGCGTTTTGCATATTTGCAGATTCATCTTTTATTATGGGTAATAATTCAGAATTTTTACCTTGTATTCTAGCTTCTAGATCTACATTGTTTATAGACATAACTTTATCAGATCCTTCTTGTTGAAATGTTAAAGTTGCTACAGGACCTGCTGGGTTTGTTAAATCTAAAGAGAAACCACTTTTACCTTTTATAGCGCTGTTACCTCCAAGTCCTAACATAGCTTTAGTTAATTCTGTATTAGCTGTTGGGTCTATACCACCCATGTTTCCCTGTTCCTTTACTTGATTAGTTACGTTAGCACCATAAAGAGACATGTTATTAGCAAGAGATAAAATTTTATCAGGAACCTGCATTACATTTTGTAATTCTATTTTTTCAGAATCTGTCAAAGTAGGCTGTTGCCTTAAATAAGATGCTCTTTTAATAGAATACATTAATTCTTCTCTCATAGCCATTGTCATACCAGGAGCGGACATACCTAAAGCAGATTCTGCAGAGAAAACTTTGTTTCTCATATCCATCTCCCACTGCAACGTCTCTTTTAGAATTTTTTCATTTTCTAATTTGTTTTTTGTATAGCCAGCTATAAAAGACTGTAAGCCTTTATTTATACCTTGAGTAGCTCTTCTAGCGTTTGCGGCGCTTTGAGTATCAACAAATTGTTTTGGATTTCTATAACTCATAATTTTTTTATTTATCTCTGTTAAGGTAGTCTAAATATGCATCATAGTCACTTCTATCAGCTTCACTAGATCCAGACGAGTCTAATAATAAAGAATTAAATTTTGGTGGTGGGACATTAGTGTTAGATCCTGTTTCAAAATAATCAGTTCCTGCTAAAGCCCCTAAACTTTGTGATGTATTACTTATAGCATCTGACCAAGCTGCATTTTGATCTATTCTAGCCTGCATCTCTCTTTGCTGAGCTCCTTCTAATTGAGCTGAAACTCTATCTAATTGAATCATTTCTCTTTGCTCTTGCATGCCAAATACAAATTGTTCTCCAGCAACTTGCGCGTTTTGTATCCTTTGCGCCTCAGACATTTGTCTTTGTTGTAACATTTGCTCTCCTTGAGCTTTTAATTGTTCATTTTGAGCCTCTTGTTTTTCAATACTTGCAGACACGCCTTTTTTGCTTTGTAAAGCAGCTTGCGCTAAAGCAGTTGCTCCGCCCGCGCTTGCTCCAGTAGCTCTTAATGTGTCAAGGGTGTTTGCCAAAGATATATCAGCTTGCTCAATTTGCATTTCAGCAGCTTGAGTTGCAACACCTAGATTAGCCATAGGGTTACTTAACATACTAGACAAATCCTCTACGTTCTCGTAAGGGTTTATAATTTCTTGTCTTTCGTCTTCTAATTTTTTTAACTGCGCCGCCGCGTCAACTCTTTGTTCTTCAGCGTCAATTCTTCTTTTTTTAGCTCCAGCATTTTGGACTATTGCGGAAGTTGCGTTTAAGCCTACTATTGCCACTACTACCCATCCCATATTATTTGTTTTTTATTTGTTTATATTTTTCGTATTGCTCATAACTAGAGCAAACTAATTCTTTTTCTAATTCATCTACGTCTGTAATGTTTTTTGGATTTGGATGAACATTTATAAATACAGAGTCTTCTAAAGACAAAGCAAGTCTTTTACAACCAGCTTTAGAATTAAAATAAACAGGTGCTTTAATTTGTTTAACACCTTCTTCTGTAGCCACAAGCAAAGATCCTTTAATTAAAAACCAAGTGTGATCTTTGTTATGTATTTTACCTATCGCTATTGTATCTTTTGGTAAAAACATTTCTCTAACATATATACCTTCTGAAAAAGAATGAGTTAAAGGACAAAGAGTATCTAGTTCTTGCCTTTCTTTTACTATTACATTTTCATTGCTTTTAAATAAAGCTTTTTCTAAATCAGTAACTTTTTTTCTAAAGTCTTCAACTGATAAAGACCCATATTCTTTTTTTATTTCTAAAGCGTCCATAAATTAAAATCCATTATTAGAGAAAAAGTCTGTTGCTACTGAAAATAATTGTTTTTCTCCACCAGGGTCTGTTGTTGAATCAGTTGAAAAAGTTGCTGTAGCAAAAAATCCTTTTATACCACTTATAACATTTCCAAATATTATTTCTCCTTGCGCGGCGGTGCTATTATTAACTAAATTAGCAACATAGGCATTTTCTTTTCTATCAAAACCAGCATATACTCTTGGATAGGGAGGGTTAACTGTACTAAAAACAGAGTTATAATTAGCTCTAGGAACAGCTTGACCGTTAGCTGGATTTATTATATATTCACCTTCGTAGTAACTCAAAACAGAATTAGATTCATCATTTGTACTTATCCAATTAGAATCAATATAATCTTCTCCAGTAGCGTCAGAAGCTAAAGCGGTCATTTTCCAACCACTACCGCCTTCATAACTTATAGTGCTAAAAGTTTTAGATCTTACTGGTTCTGGGTTAAAGATAACTGTTACAGAGCTTTCATAGTCAGTTCCGTAAAAATTTCCTCTATTTACATCAGTAGAGTGATGTTTATATAACTTACTGTCTATTGTAGAATAAAAACTGTTTCTTATACTAAAAATTTGATCAGGTCTGTAGCTAAACAAACTAGTCCACCCATTTATAGAATCATCAAAAGCTACTGTTTTATTACTTATTGTTCTTTCGTCGTTATAAACAGGGCTTTGGTGTAGTGATAAAACGTATTGGTCTGTATATAAATCATAACCACCAATTGCTACACCAGGACCTTGAGTTGTGTCGATGCTATTTAGTTCATCTCTAAAAAAGTCTTTCATACCATAATTAGATATTTCAGTAATACCGTCTCTTGATAATCTTAATACAGCGTTATTATTTTTGTCTGTAAAATATTTTCTATATCCATAAGTAGCAAAACTTTCTGGATTATTGCTTATACCAAAGCTTCCGCTATAAGCTTGTAAAGTTCCTATAACTAAATTAGCAGCAGTTACAGCACCACCGCCTTCTGCTGAATATATAGCATCTTTATCTATTAAAGCTCTACTTACTTTAAACTGTTGAAACACGGTTAAGTTTGTGTTTTCTGCATAAAGCCTTTGTATAGAACCATTAGCTGGATCAGCACTTTTAGTAATGTCTGCTCCAACTGAAAAAACATTAGTGTCGTTTATACCAGTTCTTGAATTAAATATACCAGAATAAATAAGTGAGTTAAACCTTATAACAGCATTTGGCTCATCTTCAACTAAATATGCTTTGGGAGAAAAATCAACTGTAGTGTTATTAAAGCCACCTCTTATTCTTGACTCTTCTATAGCCCAATTATTTATTGTTAGTGGAGTTGAAATAACTGGATAACCACCACTATCGGTAGAAGGTATACCAAAGGAGCCATTCCAAACAGGCTGCTCTGTTAGTGCCTGTCCGCTAAGCGTCTTTTTTAGAACAAAAGTGTTAAAGTATTTTATTTCTACTGTTATTCCGGCCATGATTTATTATTACTTATTTTTATATTTTATTACAGTTCTATAATTTGAAAGAAAACTCCAGAAGGTATATTTACTGCAGTTTTAGAAAAGAAGCCAACGCCATCAGTGCAATCATCATTCCATATAGTATTTATAGCAGTTTCTGAATTTGCATAATACCAAGTTTCAAAAACACAAGTTCCTGGTGGTGTTCCTGTAACTGCGTTTTTTCTATCTATTGTCAAAGGCGATGATTGACTTCCAACGTAAGTGTTTAACCAAGTGTTAAAATCAATTCCATTTAATAAATAATGACCATTGTTTGACGAAGGATAACCTGATCTTGTGTCATTAACTACAATATAAACTCCTTTTCGTTTGGTTGAAGCGTTAATTAACTGTTCAGCATTATACACTGTAACTGCTGTAGTACCTATTTTTATAGAATAAGTTGTTGTTGCTGGAGAACCTTGCGGATCGTTTAAATCTACTTCTACATCGTAATCACCAACTGGAAGAGTATTTACGTTTTTGTTTGTTAAGTTTATGTTTAATTGGTTTGAAACTACCGCTTGACCACCTAATCCAAAAAAGTTAACATTTAAAGTTCCTATTTTTTGACTATTTATAACATAAGACAAATCTTGAGTTCTTAACGCTACATTATTAGCTCCGTTTATACCGCTTAGTGTTGCAAATGTTGTTTCAGTATTATTAGTGTATATTGTTCCAGAAGCAGGCACAGAAGTAGCTGTAGGAGCTACGTTTTGTAGGTTTGCAGTTTCAGTAAAAGTTGTTGTTACACCTTGATAAACCGCTGTAAAATTAAAAACAAAATTTCTTAACAAAGCGTTTGATCCAAAAAAGATATTATTCCAATATGCTTGTTTAATTATTATATTATAAACTCCTGTACCAGCACCACCTATTTCTACTAAATCAAAATAAGAACTTACATTTACACCGGCTTGATTAACAACACTAGATATTGTAAAAGATGTTGGAACTTGAGCGGCTCCATTAGCATCTAATAAAGTAAAATCACTAGCTAGTATTTCAGCAGAAGACGCTGGGTCGTAGTTTAAACTTTCTCTAAAAAGACTTGGCGCAAAACCACTTATATTTGTTATACCTCCTATAGAGTTTTCTATTAAAGTGTTTAGCCCGTTAATAGTTCCAGACGTAGAAGTTTCCCAAAATATATCTAAAAGAGAATCTACAGGTTCTGTTTCACAAACTGCTAAAAACTGTATTCCTGTATCTGGATTTACTGTTTTTAATTGACCTAATTTTGTAGATGTACTTATTCTTGCTACTAATGGATTAGACTCATTATCGTAAAACTGTAAAAACCCTGTGCTAGATAAAGAAGTTGGAACTTCAAACATATCTCGCATTGTAGATATCATAGATACAGTTTCTGTTTCTTGACCAGCATAAAACTGCTCTGACTGTAGACCATAATTAGTGCTTGGCGTGGCTGTGTTTATAGAATTATCAGTATTTATAACCCTTGGCAAAAGCCTAACAGAGCTTCTAAATTGTTTTTGTTCTGGACCTACTTCGTTTAAATCTCTAGGAACTTTGTTAATATTGTCGTTTATTAAAACAGTATGTGAAGTGCTTCCAACTTCTAAAGTTTCTCCACCAGGGCCTGGATAAGAAGCCATAATACCAGGAAGATAAACATTATAATAATCTTGCTCTGTTTGTTTTACTACTATTTTATAAGAATACCAACCAAGAGGATTATTTACGCTATATATACCTGGCCATTCAATAGAACCTTCAGCAGTTCCAGCAGCACCAGTACCTCTAACTGGAGAAGCAGGACCTATAACACTATTAAACTCTATTTTTAAAGAGTCACCCGGCCACTCAACTGTGTTTGTTGAAGACGTAAAATAAGCATTGTAAATAGTAGAACCTTCATTAGACCCGTTTAGAATAACACTTGATTGTCTTCCATATCTATCAGCTAAAACTACACCAACCTGGTAGTTTCTATTTTGTTTTAACGAAGAGTTGGGATATTCAGCTCTACTTGTAAAATTACCATCTTTTGCAGCTGGTGTAAATGTTAAGGTTCCTAAAGTGTTTGTTGCGCTTTGAGATATAACTATTTGAGTTATGTTAGGTACAGTGTTGTTTAAAGAAGTAACAACTGTTCCAGCTGGTATTCCTGTTCCACTTACACCGCTAGCTACTTTTATATTTCCAGCGCTATTTGTTACATTTATTGTAGTTCCTGATTGAGCTCCACCTTGAACCGTAACAGTTCCTGTCTGCAAACTTGCTACTTCTTTATCATCAACTTTTATACTATAATCTAAAGATTCTGGTGGTGTGTGTTTATTTTGAAAATTACCATAAACTATTCTATTACTTATAACTTCTTGAGCAAAGGCTCTTACTGGAACTTTATCATAAACTCTTGTTAGTTCATCTGAAGGTAAAGTTTTAAACGGCTTTGTAGATTTATAATTATATATAATATCTGAAGTGCCGTTGCTTGAGTCTATAGGTATTGTTTCTACAACTTTTACTACTAAACCATCAGATTCTTTAAATAATATATCTACTTCTGATATTTCAAACTCATCACTAATAGATGCTATAGTTGTTGTACAATCTGGTTTAGGGATTATTAATTTTATTTCATTAACTTTATTTTCAACAAAAGAAACAACTGTGCTTCTGTAAGTTTGAGCTAAATCATCTTTGTCGTCTATGTTGTTTATACCTTTATCAACATACATAAAATAACCATCTTGCTTAGGAATAAAAGCTATTTGTGTAAATGGAGCCATTAAAGAATATTCTCCATCTTTAAATTTAAATCTATAACTAAATCTTACAAATAAATCTTGTAAATAGTCTGAGTCTCCATTAAATGCTCCATCAAATTTAGGATTAGGATTAAACACTAGCATTTGATTATCTGCAACGGTTATTGTACCTGTTAAAGTTACAGATGTAATTGTAGTTCCACCACCTACACTAACAACTGTTTGGTTTGTAGCAGTTAAAATAAAATTACCAGCTGCGTTTGTACTTCTTAAACTTACGCTAGCACCTATACTTGTACTATAACTTTGATTTGGTAAAATAATGTCTCCATTAATATTATCTATGTTTATTGTAGTTCCTGTTTGACCACCCGCGGCTAAAGCTGTACCTCCATTTGGATTTGTAAGACTAACTACATCCTTCATTGTTGTCTCAAGAGCGCCAGCTGAAGCTGTTTCTTGAAACATTTCTATAGCTCTGTAAGGATAATATTTAGCTACAGATATTTTATCTTCTGTATCATAATATGAAGAACCTTGAGCTACAGCTGTAGTTATGTTTATTTTTCTTGGTTGATTACGGTTATCTGTCCAATACAAAAAATCTTCTAAAATATTTATTCCAAATATAGGATTTTCTTGACTAAAATTTAAAAAAGAACCTTGAACTAAAGTTAAAGAAGTATCATTATCTATGTCATACCTATATATTCTGTTTGCAGAAGAAAATAAATAAATGAAACCATTAGTTTCATCTTCTTTATGACCTATAATTCTACCGCCGTCAGCAAAGTTTTTAACTAACTTATTACCTAAAACATTTTCAAGTGAACCTACGCTTGCGCTTTCTGACCTACTAACTTGAACATTAACAGCGTCTCTATATTCGCCATTAGGTATTAGTCTAGCGTCTAAATCTTTGTTTAGTTTACTTTTTATAAAAGTATTTACAGCTTTTGGCATATAACTTTAGTTTTTAATCCACTTAGATTTACCTCTCATAATCTGGGTAAACTCTTCTAGCTTAATATTTGATAATCTTATTTTTGCATTTCTAAGCTTTGCAGCTTTTTCTCTGCTTAATCTA
>WLWG01002142.1_pt1 | contig 15642 bp, 22 predicted proteins | sample 6712871 | NCBI WGS metagenome assembly WLWG01 (sample SAMN12718693, study PRJNA515312) | sponge metagenome | isolation source: marine sponge | host: Mycale hentscheli | place: New Zealand: South Island, Marlborough, Capsize Point | collected 2003-05-01
AATTTAATTTAATTATTATTTAAGTTTTTGTAATTCACAAAACAACTCTTTCAGAGCTTTTGTATGCTCAATAGCGGTAGTATCAGCCTCGCGCTGGCACTTCTCGTCAGCCTCACGCTGATTTGATTTTAATTCATGTATCCTTGAAATCATCATCTTAGCCTCAGACTGTGAATAACCTTTGCTTTTAAGCTCAGCCTCAATTTCTTTTAGACTTTCAAAAGATTTGCTAGAATTTTTTTTATCATCATCTTCATCATGATATTTAGACAGTGGCGAAACGATGCTATCATCATTAAACTCGTTAGCCATTTTTGTATATAATTTATTAACAGCAGATTCAACCTTGCTTCTATCGCCATCAGATAATTCAACGCCGCCGCGCGCGCCTTGTAATGCTGCAGCAATAGCATAAACAGCTCTTGGCACTATAACAGCCTTATCACCTACTACATCAACAAAAGGTAGTTTATAAGATCCGAAGTTTTCCGGCTCTTCTGCATTGTAAACCATGAAATAATTTTTATAGCTTGGTGATGGGCTTTCTAAAGAGTCAGATAGTAACCTTATATGCTTTATGGCCATAGAAGAATCCCACGGTGTGTTTTTTGCTGCCAGTGGTAAGTTAGTCTTACCTGAAAACGCTTTAAAGCCAGATATTAAGGCCTTAGGATTAGCAGCCTTCACAACCAAAGAAGTCTCAAATAAATCTATTTCTTTAATGTGTCTAGTGCCTTTTTCGATATCATAATCTTTTACGAAAAAGCCGATTGACATTTCTTTAATTGATCCTACTTTCATCTGTGGCATTACCCGCCCCTTGACAAAAGTATCATCTTTAGGCAGGCGTGCCTTTATATAAAGACCTTTACTATCAACAGTTAATTGAGTTGATGTGCCGATTGGCATATTCATTTCATGAGACCACAGTATAGATATTTGTTCATTGGTGGCTAAAAACTTATCAAACGCTCCAGCGTCAATAATATCACCATCTAAGTCGGTATTGCCAAAGGTTGAGGCGTAGCCTTCAAACGTAAAATACTCATTGTCATTTCCAAACTCTTTAACCTCAAAAGCAAAAGATTTGACTTCTTTATTTGTCATCAATGCAAATTTTTATTAATAAAAAAATAAAATTAATGCTTGTATTGTGATTTATTTTGCAAAATAATGCAATGTAGAAAAAATAACAACTTAATTAATTTAGTATGTTTAAAGAATGTGATATAACTAAAAATGGGTTTACTGGCTCCTACGATCTGTTAAAATACATTATTGAAAAATATTCAAACGAACTACCTTATAATGGCTATGTTACGCGAGCTATAAAGTGCTTTGGTTACAGGAGGGAGCATCATTTTGATAGGATGGGCGTTCCTCTTAAAATTTGGATCATTATAAGTAAGGATTTATTTATTGCTGCATTAACGGGTCGTATTAAAATTGAAGATTACAAAACACTTCATCAATTAAAAGATGAATTTAAAGAGCTACAAAAAAATAACTAGCTCATGAACCTAGAGCAACATATTGAACAAATCCTTGAGGATAAAAAAGAAGCTATGTTATCAGCTATTGCGCTAGCTAGCGATTTAAAACTATTCATCAAATATACTCATTTTGCTATTAATAAAGTTAATTTTACTTTCAAGCCATTTCATGAGGATATAATTAAGGCCCTACAAGACATAGCGCTAGGAAAAAACACAAAAAGAAATTTAGGCATTTCAGTGCCAGTTGGTGCTGGTAAATCGCTCATTGTTGAGTATTTTGTGGCGTGGACGTTTTGCCGAAGTATTAACCTTGCTTATCTTTACACGTCCCACTCAAGAACAAATATTTTAAAATTATCAAGAGAAGTCAAGTCAATATTTGAGCATCCTTTTATTATAGCGCTTTTTGACTTAAAATTAAAAGATGATGAAAAAAGTAAAATCAACTGGTCATTTGAAAACTCGCTAAATAGAACTGGCCTAGTTGCTACAACCACTGGCTCGGGCTCAACTGGTGCAGATAGTGGCAACCCAGCGACACAAGGCTATAGCGGCGCTGTTATTTTGGATGATCCAATGGATGCGGGCGATATAAATTCGCAAGTTAAGCTTGATGAGGTTATAAGGATATACGATGATAAGCTAGCAACAAGAAGAAGAACTCCAACGACGCCATCAGTTGTTATAATGCAGCGACTTTGTAAAAATGATTTAATAGGTTACTTAAAAAAGAATCAGAAAGAAGATTGGTTGTTTTTGGAGATTCCAGCACTTAAAGAAGATGGCGAAAGTTTTTGGCCGGAGCGTTACCCTGTTAAGGAGCTTAAGAAGATACAAAAAGAAAATCCGCCTAAGTTCTTTGCTCAATACCAACAAGCACCAGTTGAAAGGTCAGAGCACGCTGTATTTAACGTTGAAGAGTTTAAGTATTATGATGAAGTGCCCCAAGATATTGAGTATGTCGTTCAATCATGGGATACAGCCTATAAAACTGGCGCAAATAATGATTATTCTGTTTGTATGACGTGGGCGGCTGTTCAAGGTCAATTTGGTTATGATTATTATATCATAGATGTTATGCACAAAAAATTAGAATATGTGCAACTAAAGCAAGAATTTTTAGCATTGCAGCAAAAGTATAATCCGTATATTATTTTAATTGAAGATAAGGCGAATGGCCAGTCTCTCATTCAAGATTTGCGACATTTTGGCAACAATAAGTTGTTGGCAGTAAAAGTTGATAGTGACAAGGTAACAAGAGCTACCGTGCCAGCATCTCTAGCATCCAGCGTATATTTACCTAGGCAAGCAGCTTGGTTGGATGACTTTATTAATGAATGTATACAATTTCCACCCAACTCAACTGGTCACGATGATATGGTGGACGCTTATAGTCAATTTTTGAACTGGGCCAATAAACCTCGTCAATATATTGGCGTGATTTAATGTTAATTTCATTAATTCTACATTCAAAAATAATGTAAATCATTTATTATTGCACTAAAATGTCAACGAAATCAATCCGATGTTAAAGAAATTTTTCAGTAAAAAGCAAAAACAAGAGCAGTCGCAACAAAAATCAGCTTATATCCCGGGTACTATCCTAGATGACCTTTATAGTGGCTCTTCTGCCGGTTCCGCAGCTAGATTTTTAGATTATTATAGAGGCGAATCTATCGTGTACACGCCAACTAACTTAATTCTTGATGCAATTAGCTCTATTGATATTATAATATTAGATACCAAGGCTGAAAAAAAAGAAAATCAATATATTTATGATCACAAGGCAATTGATTTATTAAAAAATCCAAACCCGTTTGAAAGCGGCGAGTTATTCACAAAGTCAATGCTTCTAAACTATATCGTAACTGGTAACGCTTATTTAAAAATAATCGGTGGAGATCAAAAAACTAGAAGTGAGCCAGTTGAATTACATTGCTTATCGCCGCGCTATATAAATATTGAAGCTAATAACTACGACGGCTTCCCTGAGACTTATCAATATAGCAACAAATATGCTAACGACTACAAAAGAGCCTCTGTCAATAAAAGATTTTATGAGGATAGCACTGGCAACGAGTTAACTCAATTAAGAAACGTCAACCCTTTTTATAATTATAGCGACCTTGAAGGGTTATCATTCTTTGACGCGGTCGAAAGTGAGATCTTACAATATTCAGCTGCTAATCAACACAACCTAGCACTACTTAAAAATCAAGCAAGGCCCAGTGGGATGTTGACTTATGTCGGCGATACTGGCCCTGCAGCAGCCAATCAATTAAACAAGATTAAGGAAAATATCAAAGATAATTTGACCGGGCCCGAAAATACCGGTGTTCCACTATTTTTATCAGGTGATTTTAAGTTTACTCAGCTTAGCCAAACTATGCAAGATATGGATTTTGCAACTTTAAAGCAGCAAGCGTTTAACTCAACATTTAACGCCCTTAATATACCGCTACCAATGGTATCAAGCGAAACGATGACTTTTGCAAATATGGATAGCTCAAAATTCGCTTTTTATGATAACGCGGTATTACCACTATTAAAACAATATTTGTCTTTTCTTAATTATTCAGTATTATCAAGATATAAAAATAGCAAGGATCTTACTTTCAGTTTTGATCCTGCAGGAATCCAAGCCCTTGAGTCGCGCAAAATAGAAAACGCTCTTACCCTTTCGAAGCTTGACGCAGTAACAGATAACGAAGTTAGAACCGCTATTGGCTATTCTCACCTTGAGCAAGGCGGTGATGTTGTTTACAAGCCTATTAATGAAGTACCGGCAGGGACGGATATATCTACACAAAATCAGCAGGATACTCCGGCTAAATCATTTAAAGAAGATGAGCTTGAGGCATTAGCTAAAATGAGCAGGTGCAAAGACGCGCAAGGCAATGACATTTATAGCAAAGAGGATTTAAAAGATAACGTCGTTAAACTTTTCAAATAATGAGAATAGGAAGCGATAAAAAAAATGATATATTTGCTATCAATGCTGAAAAAATAAGGTATGAAGGGATTGAGTCAAAGAAGATTGAAAAGATCTTTAGGGATATGGCAAGCGATGCTAGAGCCCTTTATTTATCGAGTCAGGGCTTTTCAACGGCTGAAATAGCTAATAATTACCGCCCCGAGTTTTTAAAACAAGTTAGAGATAGCTTAAGACGTGGTATAAAGAAATATGGCTATAGCTTAAGAAATAACATAGAAAAAAAGCACGCTATATTTTTTGATGCTGAGAATAAAAGTAAATGGCACGATTTAGAAATTAAGCAAAGTGAAATTATAGAAGATGAAGACCTTGATGAAAAAGTAAATGAGATTAATAATGAGTATTTAGGCTTATCCGCCCTATTTATTGCCAATCAGTCAGAAAATCAAGTTGACTACATCACCAATACTAACATTAAGGAGATGAACTTAGCCGTAAGGCAAGAGCAAGGCGCCTTTGATGAAAGCGTTGCGAGGCAAGCAAGAAATATATCAGCGCTAGAACAAACTAGAGCTGAAAGAATTTCACAGGCTTTTGATGAGGATATGAGGCAAATTGATAGACAAATTGCAACTGCTACCAGTCAACTTAGAAGATCTATTGATAATCAGGATGAGATTGTTGCTAGAAATATTCAGGTAAACTTACAAGACCGCGCAAAGGCAAGAAGCGACTTGATCGCATTTCAAAATGTAGGGATGGGCGAATCGTGGGCGCGCCAAACAGAAGCTGAGTTAATTAACGATGCTGAATTATTGACGGCGGCTGGAGCTTTAATTACCATAAATAAAGAATGGGTTACTATACTTGATGAAAAGACTAGAGATCCGCACCGGATGGCAGATGGTCAAGTCGTTGGCGTTAATGAGTCTTTTATTGTAGCCGGTGAAGCTTTAAGTATGCCAAGAGATCCAAGCGGTTCAATGTCTAATATAGCAAATTGTCGCTGTATGTCTCTCCATGGCGTTGATACTATTGGCAATCCAACTAAATCAGCTAAAAGTGTTAATACGACCCCTACAAGCGAAATGGCTAAGGTAGCATCAAGAGCCCTAGAATGGCGGCGTGAATTTGGACGCGGCGGGACAGCTGTAGGCGTTGCCCGGGGTAGAGATATATCAAATAGAAAATCATTGTCGAAGCGAACTATTAACCGAATGATATCATTTTTTGCACGCCATGAGGTAGACAAGAAAGCCGAAGGATTTAGGCAAGGCGAAAAAGGCTTTCCATCTAATGGCCGCATTGCATGGGATTTGTGGGGTGGTGACGTTGGTAGAGCGTGGGCAAAAAGAAAAAAACGAGAGTTTGAAGGTTAGGCGGTAGTAAAAAAATAACTTAATAGACCTAGTGCAGCCACTATTAATAAATAATAAATTTTATCTTTTCTATCTATCTTTTTTTGTTCTTTAGCTTCGGTATTCATTCTAGATAAGCGTTGAGCATTCCTTGGATGTTTAGTTGAGATGCTTTCAAAACTGACCGTTTTTTTTCCGTTACTAAATCTTATGCTGTACCATGCGTCATTTTTTAAATATCTGATTAAACCACCCGGACTCACCATGTCACAAGCATCTTTAATTAAAATTTTATCATTTTCAACTAAAATCCACTTATTATTATTTTTATAACTATATAAACCTATATCAATCCACATAATACGATCTGCCTCGTAAACATCAATTGACGATGTCGAGTCGTTGGGAAATTTAATGATTTTTCTATTTTCAATTAGTACACATTTGCCATTTGCCAGCGTAAATATACAAGCCCCCTCACCTTCAAGCGATCCATCCGGATGAAGAAATCTATAAACACACACTATATTCCTAAGAATTATCGTGTCATCATCTTCAATTAGAGTAATGGGTTGCCGAAAATTATATTCATTTGAGTATAATTTATCGCTATGCTCGTTAATTAAATTATCTATTTCGTTATATGTTAAATTCATTTTATTTTTAGTTTAGTTGTTGTTATGTTTTAGTTTTAACGCCGTCTTTAACTTCAAATTTATTACCGTTATTATAGGTACATTTATAATGACCTTTAGCATACCACTCTACGTCCGCAAGGCGAGGCCAGACTGCCCGCCACCCATCAGTATCAAAACTTGCTAAAGTCATGCTAATTTTACCATCTATATTTATTTTAGTGCTCCATAAGTTGGGTTCATACCATTGAACATCAATAACATCTTTAGTGCAAAGCCTGTTATCTTCAATTAAAGTCCAACCCTTCCCCTCTATTTTATATTTATAAGTACTATCATTGTATTTTTGATGTTTTAAGTTTCGATTTAACACTTCTTTATAAGATAAAGTATAGTCAAATAAACCATTTTTATATCCTGCCGAAGGAGCGCCTTCGAAAAGAACGTTTCTGTCTTCAATTAAAGTCCAGCCTTTGTTTTTAATTCTATACATATAAACTCCTTTTTTATACCACTCTACCCCTTCAACACCTTCAATTACCACATTGTCATTTTCAACCAGAGTCCAGCCTTTTTCTTTTATCTCGTAACTATAAACTCCTTTTTCATACCAATGGCAACTATTAACACCTTCGATAAGAACTTTTTTGTCTTCAATTAAAGTATAACCTAAATCTTCCGTTCCTGAGTTTGGCTCAGCAGAATTATCAAAAAATCGGGTCTCATCTGCCATCCTATATTGATAGACCCCAGCGCAATACTTATTAAGGTCACAGGCATATCTTCGAGCTTCGTTAAGGGTCATAAAGCCTCGTTTATCAATTAAATCAAGGACTATAAAATCAATTATTTCACTTTGTGATTCTACAGTGCGGTTTAGATCTTCAAGTTTTCGATTAATATTGTAAGTCATTTTATTTTTAGTTTAGTTGTTGTTATGTTTTAGTTGTAACGCCGTCTTTAACTTCAAACCACTTACCATCTTTTTGATATCGATAAGCACCTAGCCTGCTCCACAAAACATAATCAAAATTATCAATCAAAACTTTTTCATTTTCAATTAATGTACATTTACCGCCTATTTTATAATAATAAACCCTCTCTTCGTATTCGTGCCAATCATCAGCTTTTACTTTTGCCTCTTCTAGTGTTAAAAATGTTTTTTTATTAGTATAAGCAAAGCCCTTGACACTTATGTGAAATTTTATACTTTTATGTGGTCGATACATATTTTTTTTATAGTAACCTAAGCGACATCGCAAATTCCAAGCGTGATGACCGACCTTCTTTTCATAATTATAGTAGTCAAATCGCATATATTTAGTTTTTTGATATGCTAAGTCTCTTTTTGAACCTCTTCTACAATGGCTAAGCAATTTAGGTAAATTAATTTTTTTTACCCTACACTCCTTTAAATTACTAAAGTCGATTATATCTTCGCGGCCGTCTATGTGCATAGCATCATGGTTGAAGTAATCACTGTCTTTCATTCGCTGTATATTTTCGAGCGTCTTTTTTCGCCAGTAGGCGTTTGTGTTAGCGTGAAAATCAGTGCTTATAATACAAATATCTTTCATTTCAATTTATCGTTTTTTAGTAGTCGTAGAATTGTAGTAGCTTGTATCTTTTTTCCAGTTGGTGAAGTCATTTTCATTGCATTCATCTGCTTTGCAATACTATATAATGAATGACCTTGATCTTTTAAATATTTTGCAGTGCCATGTAGCCGTTTATTAACATCTAAGTTTTTAAGGGATTTAGTTTGACTAATCTTTTTATTTCTTTCTTTTATATCGCAGGTTACCTTGTAGCCTTTAGGCCGCCCTATTATTTTTCCTTTAGCTCTTGCAACTACCAAGCCCTCTTTGGTTCGCTTAGAAATTAACTCTCTTTCATGTTGCGCCATTGTGGCAAATATTCCAAGCGTCAAAGTGTTTAAGTCCGGCAAATCGCAACAAGCTATTGCAACTCCTGCATCTTTTAAAGCAAATAAAAAAGATACGTTTCTGCTGAGCCTGTCTAATTTGGCAATAAGTAAAGTTGCATTATATTTCTTACATTGCTCTACAGCCTCCATGAGAACCGGCCTATCATCATTTTTACCACTCATCTTTTCTTTATAGATTGGTAGTAGCAATTCAGCACTTCTGGCCTCAATCCAATTATTAATTGTATTTAATTGAGCATCAAGGCCGTGATCTTGTTTGTTTGTGGAAACTCTTAGGTATGCTATATATTTCATGTTCTTAGACATACTGACTCCTTGTTTCTGATTTAGTTCCAATCCATTGCTTCCTCTGCCTTCCATACCCAAAATTCTCTTGCGGCTGAACATCTCCATATTTAATGCTATGTCCCTTAGTTACAGAGTAATCGAAGCTGATATGTCCATCTGCATATAGATTAATGCTCTCAACCTCAACAAAATGAACATCCCAGTAAACAACTGCAACTCCTTCTATTATGTAAATAGGCATTCCATGTATACTACCAGAGGATTTTCTGTTTTTAAGAGGGTTTCCTATTCTACTCTGGCCATAAGGCTCTCTAAGATTTATCTTAAAAATACCAGCTTTTTTAACCTCCCTGACACTAAGCAATATATCATCTTCTGTATTTTCGTGGGTTAAAACAATGTTTATTTTCAATTGCTTAAATTTAGTTTTATCTACAATATCTTTTAATTTAGGAGGTTCGCCACTCCCCATTGTTTTTTTGTATATATCTTTATTGAATGATGTGATGGAAAGGCATGCTTCGTCAAACATATTCCATTGATCTAGGTTGCTCAGTATTGTTGCACCATTTGTTCTTATTCCTATTAATGCATCGGGAACTCTACACCTTATATCATTTATCAGGTTAGGGATATGTTTGTATAACATAGGATCTGTGTTAGTTCCAGTAAAGTATATCTCTTTCACATTATTTTTAATAACATGATTCATAAACTGGTCGTAACCTTTCAGTGGATAATCGTTTAGATTATTGTTCATATCCTGACCAGGCATCCATTGACCTATGCAGAAAAAGCAACTTCTATTGCATTGACCACTAAAGTGAATATTCGCAAACCAATGTGTAAAACCGCTACCGGCATTTAAGCATCCCATATTTTTTATTTATTAATTAATTGTATTTAGTCATTTAGTAAAGATCTTGATTGCAATTGCTGTAATCTAAATAAAAAATGAATAGATTTGCATATAAGGTTACGCTCTTTTCCATTAATTGATATTTTGATTTCATTTTTAAATAATTCAACACCACCAGTTATAAAATAATAAAGTATTGTGTAGTCTTCAAAATTTATAACTAATGATTTTTCATCTTTTGCTTCTTTAATATTTCCTTTTTTGATTTCTTCTGCTAGTTTTAAGATTGTTGGATGAGTTTTTGAAAAAATATAATTTTCATCTAAAATCCAATATATCATTAGAATCACAGTAAAGATGATCGGTGAAATTATAATTATAAAAAGTTTATCATCATGCATTTGTAATTATTTTAATTAAATTGATATTATGTAATATATTATAAACGAGCGTTTAATATAATGTAAGCTTTTTTTACATATTTTTTAGGGGAAAAGTTTTTTGCACAATTTACTTCCCCTTGTTTTTTCTCCTTTTTTGTTTGTTATTCTCTAAGAGTTTTACGACTTCATCACGACTCGCCATCGATAATGCCGTTCTGCCGTATTTATCTACAACATTAACATCTGCACCAGAAGCAAGTAGTAGTTTTACAGTTTCTGGATGATGCCAAGAACTCGCCCACATCAAAGCTGTGCAGCCATCTTTAGTTTCAGCGTTAACATCAGCACCGACTTTAAGCAATAGCTTCACAATTTCAATATCCCCGTGGACACTCGCCGATATTAAACTTGAAACACCTTTTTTAGCTTCACAATTAACATCAGCACCAGCCTCTATTAATTCCTTAACCTCTTCAAGCTTGCCACTAAAAACTGCGCGACCTAACTCTTTATTTAATTCCTTTTTATTATTCATAGCCCCAGCCTTAGCATAACCACCAAGAGCATTCCAAGCATCAAGAGCAACACGATAATCGTCACGAGCAGCATCAGCAGCCTTAATAGCCACATTAGCAGCCTCAGTAGTAGCCCTAAGAGCAGCATCAGCAGCCTTTAATTCTTCTTTTTCTTTAGTCATTATTTAATCTCCTTTTTTATTTGCTCAATTTTATATTTTAAAAACTCTTTCAACTTAACTTCCAATCCCTGCTGGTAGATAGGATCATTTTTTTTAACAGCGTGGTTGAATTGAGTTTTAGAAAGTCCGGCAAATTCGCAAAACTCCTTAACTTTTAGATGTAGTTTTTTTAGTGTTTGTAATGTCATTTTGTTTTATTTAATTATTATCTACAAAGGTAACCTTTGCAATTTTACATTTGCCATACTTTTCGCTCACATTCTTGCAAAAATATTCAACGCTTTCTTTTGAAGAGTTTTTTAGGTAGGTCTCAAAAATAATTGGGCCATAATCATCGTTCGGATTTTCCAACACTGTTACATAGATATCTTTTCCTGTCTCAAATTTCTCTTCAGCAGCATCAAGAGCAGCCTCAGCAGCCTTTAATTTTTCTGTTTTAGATTTTTCTTTTTCTTTAGTCATGGTTTTTTTTAAAGTTTATATTGTGGGTTTTGTGGTGTGTGTGGTTTTAATAATAAACCACTAACTCATAACAACTTGCCATACCGCTTAAAAATTGGCAACCTTTATTTTTTTTCATAAAAATTTCTTTTTCTTTGCAATAATTTTTATACCAACAATCTGACTTATAATTGTCATGCATACGCATTCTTTTAGAAGTATATCTATTACTTTTAAATCCCTGCTCTACGCACCAGTCTTTGTAAAGCTTCGATTTGGAGCTGATTTGACCTTTATATAACAAATCAACTACTTTGCCTTCAGGATCAATTGCTGCCTTTACTTTGCCGCAGCCTTGATAAATTTCTTTATTTTCAATTTTAAATACTATCATAGTTTTTTTATTAAAGTTGTTATTGTGGGCGGCGTGGTGTGTTGTATATTAGAATAATTCTTTATATTCGCTTGCTATACTAAATAAAAATGTATCTGCTGCACTTCGTCTTTCTCTAAGTTCATCTGTTAAATTTCCTATCAATTCATGTTCTAAATTAATCTCATTATATTCCTTATAAAGATCAACCAACATTAATTCTTTAGTAATTAAAGTGCGTGCCTCTCCGTGGTGATTCCAGTTCGTAAGTTCTTTGATTTCGTTTTTGATTTCTTTAGATAACTTTTTCATTTTCTTTTGCTTTAATTAATATTTACTTTCTATATATATTATAAACTATTAAATTTACTATGTCAACTAAAAAGATTACTTTTTTTAAAGTTTTTTTTGCAGGCGGTTGAAGTCTTGACTACCTAGGCAGTATTAATGAATTTCGAACTTGTAATTATATTTTGTGGAGGTATAATAAAGTAAAGGCGGTTCTATTAACCATAATGCTATCAGGAAAATTCGCCGCCTTTATCTATTTCTTTGAATTGATATAATCCTCAATGTCGCTCTTTTTCCACTTAAAATAGTTATCACTTAATTTTATAGGTTGCGGTTTGCCATGTTTGTGATAGTAGCGCATTAATGTTTGAGTGCTAACTCCCATTAAGTTTGCAACCTCTTTTGTTGTTAACAATTTATCGTTATTCATAATACATTAATTAATTAACTTCCCAGCTATTTGAAAACTCCTTGTCTTTAAATAGTGATGCTAGGCCGGTTATCTGTTTTAATCTTAATAATTCGTCTGCATCCATACCTATATGCTTACGAATCCAATTGTCACTCTTGCCCATTTCAACAAGTTCAGCTACTATATTACTCATTAAATCAATACTATGCGACCCCCTCGCTCTATTATGTCTTATTGTTGAAGCCATCCTGTCACTTATATCTTTATCAATTATAGAGCATGGCAAAAGTCCACCCTCTCGCTCAAAGATGTCTTTATGTTTTAACATAATAGTATATCTGTGAAATCCGTCAACAATTTCATATTTATCGTTATCTTCGTTGTAAAATACAACTACCGGCATTGTGTAGCCATCTTCTTTGATTGAGTCATAAAGAAGCTTCATTTCTTCTGGAGCTACTGAGTTGGGATTGTATTCGTTAGCTACGATTTTATCTAAAGGTATTGCTTGAACATTATACACCGGAGATTTAAACATTTTTTTATTATTAAGGTTGATATTGCTTAGTAAGATCCGTCTTCATCATGAACCTCTTTTCCTGTTAGAGGTGGATTAAAGACGCATATTAACGTGCATTCTTCAAATGCTTCAAAGTAATGCGGATCGTTTTTATCAAGCACGTAAACTACATCGGGACTAATAAAGAAACCTTCGTTAGTTTTTGCATTTGTAAGCATACCCGATCCAGCTATGCAGTAACAAGTCTCAAGGTGATTCTTGTAATGCCAAAACTGCTTTTCTTTCACTGGCACTATAGTTTTTGTCATGGTGTATCCCATTTTGTCAGATTCTAGCAATATTCTATTACTTATAAATCCCCCTTTAGGACATTTAACAATTCTTTGTTTATTTAGTTTTTTTATATCTATTACTTTCATTTTAATTTTTATTAATTAATATTTATTTCCTATTACTATTATAAACTATTAAATTTACTATTTCAACAAAAAAGTTTACTTTTTTTAAAGTTTTTTATATTTTTCCATTATTGCCTTTTGACGCTCCGCTTGCGACTTGGTTGGCGCAAGGCCTAAATATTTACATGTATGATCATTTTTTAATATTGTGATTGCAAATCTTTTCCATGATGTAACGTCACTAGGATGATTCTTTAAGCAATCTAAATGGTCAGGCGGAGTTTTTATTACGACCCTGCTTAATGTTTGCGACCCATGCCTTGTAAGTCCGTTTGTGGTGAATTTAATATTATTTTCACGTAATTGTTCAATGGTTTTGTCGTCCAGTCCTCGACCTGTTCTGCCCCAATATTTGATAGATTGAATAATCCTCTGTTCAAAATTTTTTTTTACTTCTGGTGGCAAGCTTTCTAGTAAAAATTTTGTGAAACTTTTCCAGGTGTGACCTTTTGGAAGATCTACCGATCTATAACTTAGTTGCTTGCCATAAGACGCAATAAAATTTGCACCATGAACTCTAGCGCATACATATCGCCAAATCTTAGGCTCAATAACTCTATACATATTCAAAGAAGACTTTGCTTCACTCATAAAAGGTGAGGCAACTCTCATTTGTGCAACCGTCATCCCTGCTTTCCAGAATATATCATATAATTTATTATAGTCCCAATCTAACTTGCCATTTGCAACCCAGACATCTTTGTTAGTCCAATCATATATAGGGTAGCAATTGTAAACATTGTCAGAATTTTTCTTGGTCCAATGTAGCCCGTCTGACATTATTTTTCGCTCATTAAATATAGCTCTAAATCTGTTTAAACTTTCGTCGCACCTAATACCTATTAAACATGCTGTTTTTTTACCTTGAGAGTACCACTCTCCAAATTTATCCCAAAATTCATCATAATGCATATTTTCTTTAAAGAATGGCATATTGTGATTTTGAAAATGAGTAATATAAGGCTTGTCATAAATTGGCCTAATCCACTTATCTTTATCAGCTTCTCCCCAGCACTGCCATTCAGTCATAAAGGAGCTGGTAGTGCATGGCAAAGTAATTGGCAAGCAGCACCAATAAACATCTAGCAAATCTAAATTTTTTTCAATAATCCTGAACATGAAGTCTAGTGATAAAGTGTAGTTTGCCTCATTATCCATAACCATGATCCCTATCTTTTCTGTTATGTTATTTTTTCTCATGTAGTCAATAACAAGGTTTAACATAACCCCGCTATCCTTACCGCCGGAAAAACTAAGATAAACCCTTTCAAAGTTTTTAAAGATGTAATCAATGCGCGCGTTTGCTGCATCGTATACGTTTTGTTTTAAATAATTTTTCATTATATTATTGATATAAGTTAATATATTTTATAACTAACTACTATCAAGTATAATAAAGCGATATCAAATGTCAAGTACTTTTTTTATTTTTTTTGAACGACTTCCATTTATCTTTGTAAATTTCTTTAGCCTCAAGGTCGCTATCAAGATATTTTAACAATTTATTCAAGTCGCTAAAAATCTTTAATTCTAAATCATTTTTATTTACCTCATATTCTTCTACGTAAATAGATTTAAAATCAGCGATAAGATATTTAAATTTATTGATATCAGTGCAATATAAATATATATAGTGTTGAATGTTGTTTAAAAATTTGTTAGGGTTGTAGTTTTTTGTGGTTTTAATGTCATATAAATAACTGTCGGTGTAATAATCTATTTTTCCATACAATGCAAAATTTGCCTGCCTGAACTTTATATCCTTACTGCATGATTTTTGCCATGTTCCATTTTTATTAGTTAGGTGCGATGCTATTTGATGGATGCAGTATTCATATTCTTTTACGTTTCTTAAAAATTTAGGCATCGAAAAATCTCCGTTCTCAAGATATGACATTACATCATTTTCAAATTTAATGCCTTTTTGAGCGGCTTTTGAGGGTTCGTAATACTCTTTTCTTAAAGTTCGTAAAAAATCAGCCCTGAGCCTATTTTTGTCAATATATGAACAGGTTTGAAACCATTGAAAAGAATTTATCAAAGAAGGTGTTATTAAATATGAATCCATTATTTGTTAATTTTTGTTGTAAAATTCAAAACATAATTGCCTATTATCATAATACCCCGGTCTTTGCGATAATTCAATTTTTTTTAAAATATCGTAATATTTGCTCTTTTTTCCTTCGTAGCCGAGAGTTTTTAAATTATGATCATTTTTTAACATAGCAATGCAGATAGCTTTGTAAGAAGGTGCTTTATTTAACGCGGCTAATCTTTCTGGTACTTCGTCAGGTATATCATTAGAATAGCCCTTTTTCTTCCATGTTTTTATGTAATGATCTATTTTTGCTTTCATATATTTTTATAATTTTTTCAGCCGCCATATTAGCTTTGATTTTATTTAGTGGAGCTGTGTTTTTCCAAGCCTCTCTTGTTTCAATTTCAGTCGCCTTGAATTTATAATTACACGCCGCTTGACCTAGCCACGCCCTTCTGTTGACTGATTTATTTAATAAATTTTGCATTGAAGAATTTGGCCAGTCGTTTA
>WLWG01002143.1_pt1 | contig 15638 bp, 37 predicted proteins | sample 6712871 | NCBI WGS metagenome assembly WLWG01 (sample SAMN12718693, study PRJNA515312) | sponge metagenome | isolation source: marine sponge | host: Mycale hentscheli | place: New Zealand: South Island, Marlborough, Capsize Point | collected 2003-05-01
ATTTTGTTTAATATATCTTATAATATATTTTGTCAGGTACTTCATTAAAGTATGCATTCAACACTTTTTTATAGAACAATAACCTCATTGTGTTGCCGTCTATTTTAGTTTCATAATATACTTTTTTACCTATCACTTCTACTACCTTCATTGATAGCTTTCCCACTTCAGGAATTTCTTGTTGGCTAAATAATATCCAACAAACATCTTTATTTTTTACATATTTACAGTGTTCATCTAATACAACGTCAGATCCATTACAAAATTCTCCATTATAAATACCTAATAAGGTATCACTAAATGTCCAAACTCCGTTTATCTTTGCTGTTTTAATTACCTGCCCTATCATTTGTCCCATTCTTTATCATACGGTGTTTCTTTATCATCATTGTAATCATCTATACCTTCTGCAATAAAACTAATACCTTCATCACTTAGTCTACTTCTTACTGCATTAGTAACTAACTCATCAAAAACAGGATCTATATCTAGATCCATGTCTTCATCTACAATAACCCTTACTAATAAATCTACCTTAACTAATACTGCTTTTAATGCCATCTTTTATTGTTTTAAATTAACATTTAAATATACAATAATTTATGTAATGTTGCTGTTGCAAACCCTACATTAGCTGTTGCTAATGTCTCTCCAATTATTCTTTCTTCCAACAACATATCCATCATACCTTCATTCTCTGAATAAGATTTAATAAACACCTCATTATCTTTTATATCTACATCTGGTAAGTTTACTGTAGCTGTTGCTACAGGTGTACCATCTTCTGTATCAATGAGTTGTAATGCTATCCTACCATTAGGATAAGCATTACGTACTACATTGCAATGAAAGTCCATAAACTTTACTTGTTTAATTTCTGTTTTCATCAAGTTCTTCTTTATAATCAGATTGTATAGTATCTATTATTTGAGTATCAACAAACTCATCATCACATGCATATAACATATCATTAATATGACCTATTATAGTTTCTTGACAATATTGGTATGCTAATCCTTCTGCTGTATTATCTGATAAATAATTATCATTCTGGAATTTTTCTATACCTATCTTCTTTATCATTTCTACTATTTTTGAAAACTGCGTTTCATCTATCTCAATATTCTCATCTAGATCTACATTTATATCTAGTAATAATTCTATGTTCTGTTTCATAATTTTATTTATTTAAAGGTACTGCTACCATAGCACTACCACGAGCATTAAAAAATATTACAAACTTATATCCATCCATTTCAAAAGTTTCTACAAATCTAGGATCACCTGGATTCTTATAATATTTAACATCAATCATCTTAGCTTTACTCCATTCTTGATTTGCAATCTCCGCTGCTGTTTTTTCTTCTTCTAGTCTATCACATCCTACTAATAAGAGTGCTATTAATAATATTCTAATCATTTTCTTTTTTTTGGTTTAATAAGTTATCAAGTTTATCTTCAAACTCTTCTCTCATTGCATCTTCATCATAGATTTTTTCATTTGTGTCTTCATCTATCCACCAATAAATACCTATTTCTAGTTTTTCTTTACTCATTTTAATAATTTTTCTGTTTCTATATTAATCTGGTCTTCTGACCAATCAGGATACTTAACATGTAATAACTCATGTACTATATCTTCTTCTGTAAGTTCTCTGTCATGAAATATAGTAGCACATAAAGCTTCTTCCTGTGACATAATACCTACAAAGAATTTATCTTTAGCAGGTAAGTCATCAGGATATGTTACAGATTTTGGATCTATTGCTTTTGTGTTTATGCTCCAATTATTTAGTTCTAACTTATTAATCCATTTATCAATCATCTTTGTTTTAGTTTAAATATCTGACCATACAATTAATATTTTTACAAGCCCATCATCAATATATCCATTTTCTAAACTATCTTCTGCATCTATTTCATCAACTCCAAGTTCACTTACAGCTTTTTGGATAAATAACTTTTCAGCCTGTTCAACAACTTCATCAGAAAGCTGTTCTTCAAAAATCCCAAAGCTGTTAATAGAAACAACTGGATTTTGGTTTGTACTTACAATAACATTAATTATTCTCATCTTTGTTTTGTTTTGCTATTAGATACTGGATATATAAATCCTTATCAAAATTATCCCAATGTTCCATCCAATCTGCTATGTTAGTTCCCATAATATTTAGCTATTTTATCTAATTTTTTACATATAGTAAGAATTTCTTCTCCTAAACCTCTAGTCACTGCAGAGTATCTACCTGCCATTCCTGAATACTTAAGAACAGTATCTTCTACTGTCTTACCATCTTCTTCAATTACCTTTACTCTATCCTTTAGATAGTTGGCTCTAAACTTTAAAGTTTCTATTGCTACCTGTAGCTCAACTTTATTTTCTAAATCTTGTTCTTTACTTCTCATTAATCTAATGTATTTGCGTACAACAGTATTGCTGCTAGTACCATTCCTATTACTGCGTATATCATCTCATTCCTGCATTAAAACAACTACGTGAACAGTAGTCATTTTCATTCATTACTGGTGCTCCACATTCAGAGCACTCCCAACCTTCCCAATCTTCAGGCATTTCAAATTCATCTTCAGGACTTTTCATTTCCTCTAGACTTTTTAACTGGCTTAACCTTAGATACCATTTGCATTTTCTTTTTTACTCTGTTTTGTTCTATAGGTGTCATACGTACATATGATCCTGTCTTCTCAAAGAAGTTTGTTAGTGTTCCTTTTTTCATTATTTTTCTATTTGTTCTATAAATTGTTTAAATGCTTCTCCCATATCTATTATAGTCTGTGCAAACTCTTTATGATCTGTTTCAGGATGTTTTTCTACTGAATTGTAAGCAGTGCTTGTAAGCTTTTCTACTTCTTCAATGAATTGATTTCCTGCTCTTTTGATTTGCTTTCTATATAGTTTTGGGTGTTTGTACTTAAGGTCTTCCATAAAGTCCATAAGCACGGGTAATACTGCTAGAATACATGCTAGCTTTTGTCTTTCACTTATCTTCATATTCTACTAATTGAGTAACCTAATTCTTTTGCTTCTTTAGGATGTGTCTCTATCCAATCATGACAAGCTCTACATACTGCTAAAAACTTTGTTTCATCTGTCAATAAATTACCAATGCGTCCTTGCATGTGGTGCACGTCTGTTGCGTGTGTGGTGCAGATGTTTTGGAGTTTAGCGATGCAGAGAGGTGATGATAGTAAATAGCTACCACGTTTCTTAAGATATTCTCTTTCTTGCTTAGCACGTTTAGGGGAGCGTGGGGCAATAGGTTTTTGCTTCTTGGCTGGTTTTGATGTCAGATTCTTAGCCTGCCAACAATACTTGCAATATCTACTACCCTCATGATTCTTCCAAATCATTGCTTCCCTTTTGCACCCATCACAAACTTTTAATTTCTTTTTCATGTGTTGCCTTGAATTCTTTAGAGAGTATACCTTTCTCTACTAACTTATTGATTATATCCTTCTTCTCAATTCCTAAATCTTTAAAGCTAAGGGTACTTATAAACTTAGGATCTGGTTCAGAGTAATTAGTTACAATGTCATCAGCTAATCTGCTACTATTAAACAATCCAATAACACTATTGGTAATTGCTATTAGCTTCTCTTGCTTCCACATGTTTAACTCATCTTGTGTTCTCTTATGAACTTTCTTAATCCTTTTCTTCTTCTGCCAATGCATTGACTTAAGTTCATCTAAGTCATACATCTTTAGACCAAACATAGCACGTTTGTATATAAAGTTTTGTTGTTCAGTATAAGGGTCTTGTTCATACTGACTATAACGCTTTCCTTTGTAGGAACTTCCAAACTCTTGAAAAGATGAGTACTTACCTTTGTAGTTAGTTCTATCTTCTCTATTCTTTATTTCTGATATCTTGTGTGATTTTTTCATAGGGTGTGTTTTTTTATATTTACAATTCTTTTTTCTATTATATTACGGATAAAAAAAAAGGAACAGAAAGAACTTAATCTCTCTATTCCTTTTCATTAAACTCTAATCTCTGTATTACAGAGCAAAGTCATCATTAGGCTTCAATGCTGAAGTCTCTTTCATCTCAGCATATGCTGCTTTGATTTCTTCACCATTTGTATGTTCTACTGAAGTATCTTCTGCACTACTAGATAGTGTAAAGAAGTTCTTTCTGTAGATAGGCTGCCCATCTTGGCAACATACAATTCCTGATGTACCTGCGATTTTATAATCACGCTCAGGATCATTAGGATTAAAAGCAGTAAGTGATTCTTTACAAATTACTTTACCTTCTACTTCTGCTCCTGCTTCCCAACCAAAGCCCTTAAGGTCTTCTATTGTTCCTGGGATTAAGGCTGATAATCTTTTTCTACGGGCAAACCCGCTGTCATCAATTACCATTCTTGTTTGTTCTACACGGATATGACCGTAATCTGGGTTGTTAGCTGATCTAACAATAACGCTACCTGACTTGTCAGTAGCTACTACACATTTTGCATCCATTTTGATTTTGTTTTTTTGGATTATAACTGTTGAGGCATTTAAATACATACCATACGTGTGCCTCATACACATATAGTAATATCTTTATTAGGGTATTCTAATAACTTTTTATCTTATAAAACTTTTTGATTATCTTATACCACAAGCGCAAGAAACGGTTGAGGAGTAGTAATGACTAACTTGTCTTACTAATCTTTAAGATTCTCCCAATCTACAGTAAGGTCTATGTCATCATCTTCATCTGACCTTATCTCTAAATCTGTATCTTTAATGTCTTTATATTTACCCGGCTTACTAAAGCTTGGAGGTTCTTCACCATACCCACTGTTTATTAGCTGGTGGAAACTGAGATCACTGATCTCTAGAAACTCTTCAGTGGTAAGATAAATAACCTTACCGTTAGGCAATTGGTAAATCATAAATATAGTACATTACTTCAAATATAATATATTTACGTTTAATTAATATACATAGTTGGCTATAATATAAACCAATCTATTAACGCAGGCATAATTTGTCCGCATAATATAGCTATGATTGCTATCTTTAAAAATTTATTCCATCTCTCCAAGTAATTAAGTCTTGCCTCAATATTACCTGTTACCTTTATATACTTATCTAAGTATACATATTTTGGTCCTGTCTTTTTCATATTGTTTTTTTAATAAATAAAAATGCAAGCAGTGTCTAAGAAGGAACTATTAAACTCTTTCTTATTGACAAACGTGACAGCTGCTTGCAATAATGTTTAAGGACTCTCCGCTATGATTTTACGGAGAGTACCCTTAGTCTGCTTAACATCACTGACTTTACAGTGCCCAAAAGTGCAGTGTAGAACTTAATCTTCCTGATATTGGATTTGTTTTAATGCCTACGTATGCGGTGTCTCCCTGGGTCTTACATAAAATTTTTTATTCCTAGCACTACTGCTGCTACTATCCATATAGATATTGTTACATAGAATAGTATGTCTGATAATTTTTTTCTGTCCATCTCTCAAAGTAATAACGCCATGGGTCATTATAATTATTGCTTTATATCAAATAAAAAAAGACACTCCCCGTAAGGGGAGTACCATTTAAAAAAAAAGAATATAGCCTAAGCTACATCTTTTTCCACGGTATCATTAGATCCGTATGCATCACAGGTAACATGTCCTGTTCCGCAAGCAAACGTAATAGCCATTACAAATAACACTGCTATTACTTTAATTACAATTTTCTTCATGGTCTTGAATTAAAATTAATACTAAATTATTGAGTCAACTCAGTAGCTTCTGTTGCCAGGCTGCTACTACGCCCCGAATCTTATTCAACTGTAACTCTAGATAAGACTCCTTAACATCAAATCAAGTGATCCCACTTAATCTGATATCTTGGAACGTTAACTGTTCTAAGCATGAGTTGCTCTGGTGTCACCACCTTTCCACTCAGAACTGACGTTAAGATAGACGGACTAAATCCGCTAACTAATCCTATACCTTTGTCACTAGACAAGCCAGGTACATTACCTCTTCTACCATTGACATTCCAGAAAATCAATTCTGGCATATCATATATAGAAGCATTGTATCTCTCCCGTACTACCTCTAAGTTAGTCTTATGATCTGTAGCCTCATTAAATTCCATATCAGAAATGATAAGAATCTTTGTAGGCATATCATCAGGTGATAACTTATGTTCTTCAGCTTTGTCTATCACTAGATCAAAGACTGCTTGTAGGTTAGTACTAAAGCCCCATGTAGACTTTTCAAGTTGTTCAAACCTTGACGTAGCACTATCTCCATTGAGATACTGCATGACAGGGTCATTACTAAATGAAATAAATGCATCTTTAAAGATACCTTCATTTCTTTCAGAGATATAACAACCTAAAGCTACGGATACTGCCATAGGCAATCCCGTCATAGAACCTGATACATCACATACAGGAATAATCTTTTCAGAATTATCCTCCATGTAATTAGGTAAAGCATTCCACTGTGCATCAATTGCCTTACATCTGTCAGCATAGCCTTCATAGTAAGAAGCAAGTGTCCCCCAACTTTCAAACAAGTTATGAGGATAAAGCACTGAAGCGTTTATCTTGGTCTTACCTGCTAAGACATCTTTAATGTAGTCAGCAAACCTTTCACCATCATTCTGAAAGAATGTGTTTCTATGTTTGTTCATAGCATTAGATGGCACAGTCTTGTAGTCAATCTGACTCCATTCCTTTGCGCATATCTTATGCTCTACTACATTAGTCTTTGCTACTAAGTATTTCCTAAACTCTTTTGGAGTCATGGACTTATACTTATGCATTGCAGAAAACCAAGCACCCTTACGTGGATACCATTTAGCTAACAAGTTAGCATCTGGTGATTCCTCAAGCTGTACGGATAACCAATCTATACAGTTACGTGTAGGTGTCTCTTCTATTACAAAGATATCCTTCCACGTACCATACTCAGGTATACGTATTGCAACCTCATCCCATAATTCAGGATAACGCTTCTTAAGAAATTTACCAATGGCATGGAAACCGTGGCGTTCTCCTGACCCACCTCTACAATCTCTTGCCCATAGCAAGATCTTCATAGCGGTATCAGGATTCTCTGCATATGCTTTGTTAAACGTATGAACTATAGCTTCATCAAGCATAGATCTAGTAGAACCTGCAACTGCAAAGTAGTCTAGGCAATAATTCAAGGAGGTTTCATGTGTTACAGCTCCATTAGCTGTTTTTCCTGTCTTGATTCTTGCAATATCAATTAAATTTGGCATGTGATTTTGGGTTTTTGATTTTAATTAATAACTAATAAAGACCTGAACAACTGATACCTCTTTACAGAGTCACAGTATACACCGAACAGGTCTAACTTTTAGTGGGTGTTCACTTGTATACTTAGAGTGCTTATCCGTTATGGCTGACACTATCTCAGAATAGTCAGTGGTATTGCATGAGTCATTGCTCTAAGTAATAATGATTAGGAGACTATATTGCTATAGCCTCCAAGGTTTAACGTCAGAATGATACAAAGTTAGGAGTTAACTGTGTGCCTTTGAGTCCAGAATACTAGTGATACACACAATCAACCTATCAGGTTATGCATCTTCTGACTTTCTTCACTTTATTTGTTAGTATAAGGTGCTGAAGTATTCTTTCTTACTCATTTTTTATAATACGTTATAGCAGATTAGTCTTGGATAATCAGAGTTCTACCTACTCACTTTTTCTTAAATCTTTTTTAGGTGCTGATCTAATCTTCTATATAACGTATTACAAATGTACTAATATTATTATAAGTCTGGTCCCCATTTATCAAGGACGGCAGAATTAATTACGGGTCTTAAACTCTCAATACTCTCTTTGGAATAACCCAATGGTTCCAAAGCTTCCTCACAATCTTTCATTAGATTGTGTACTATACCTGCTCTTCCATTTGCCAAGGCACGAAAAGCATCCATCTGGTCAACATACTCAAGAAGTTTAGTGACTAATTTAGTATAGCCTTTACTGTCTCTTAAATCTTTTGTCATAGTTTCTTTTTTTAGTTAATTATCTTCCTCTTGCGATATCATTCATCCACTCCCAATCTGGTTCAACATCATATCTCCGATCCATTTCATCTTTGATTTTCTTGAGTTCCTGGCGTGCATCTAAAGCATGCGGGTGACCTGAATGTTCTAAACCCATGACATAAGTATGATAACTATTGTATAGAGCAATAAGCTCTCCTTCTGTATAACCACTAAAGTCATACAAGTCATTATTTTCTTTAAGTCCAATCATCTTTAGTTAAGATTGTAGCTATATAAATATATATATATTAGAGTATAGTAGTATTAGAGGTAAGGAAGATATAAAGATATGGTGGTTAGTGATGTCATCTTAGTAAACATATACCCACAAAATTCTTTTTTCCTTTAATTTTTTGCAAAACCTCCAAGTAATTACGTAATACTATACAAATACTTAGCTTAATTAATAAAAAACCCCATAACATTACTGCTATGGGGCTATAACTCTTACTTACAGATTACCTAAGTCCTCTGAAGCAGGTGTCTTTGTAGCTGGAGTGCTACTTGGCTTAGAGGCAAATAAACCTCCAACCAACTGTTCTGCTAACTTACTAGCTACAGCATCTCCAAGCGGAGTACCTGCATACTGCTCAGCTATAGAGACTGCTTCATCTATAGTCTGATTGTTAGCAATAATGTTACCCTTACTAGAAGCAATAAGCTCACACTCTTGTCCAGCAAACTGAACTGTAAACCATAATGGCGTTTCACCTTCCATTACTAAATTGTCTCCTTGCAAGTCAGCGTAAGTATCTAACTCTTCTGCTGTTCCTGATACTGCATATACATGCACTAAATTACCGTTATCTTTACGGTACTGTCTGATTTTGTTCCCTTTCATCTTTAATTCTTTTTAGGGTTATAACTTTTGAGTCACTTGCTCCTATTATCTTTAATAGGTACACAAGCACACCCTAGCAAGAAAAAGTTGAGGAGAAATAAAAAGGGGAGTGTGCGCAGCACACGTGTGGGGGGTATACTATTTTTTACTAGACTTACCATTCTTCCCATTACGGGCGCGGTTAGTGCTACGCTTTTCTCTTACTAGCTTGCCGGATTTAGTATGGCTAACGTCCTTACCCGGTATACTCTTATGTCTAGTAATCTTGTTGAGCTTAGCTCTATACTTTCTCCTCTTAGTAGAGGAGTGGTATTTAGTATCATAGGCTTTCTTCTTATCCCGTGCAGCTTTATTCTTAGCAAAGTATTTAGCTGATCTACTCTTACCTGTAGACTTGCCAGCGTTCTTGTTTCTTCTCTGTGGGACCTTCCGTGTTGCCATAGTATAATATACAAAAATTTCTTGGGATCCACAAAGTAATTACGCAGTTGGTGATATGATGATAGTAAGCTAATACAGCTTTGCTGATATGTAGCGTGCTCAGGCAGACACATAAGTCTGACTGTTTTAAAACGTGAACGCAGAGAACACCAAGGAAAAAGTAAATGTAAAACACTACTCCCACTGCATGCAATACGCTCATCGCAATGGGAGATAGTGAGTAATCAATCCCCCAATACCTGCAGAGTATTGAGGGGAGCCCGCTAAGACCGTAAACGTTTCTTGTTAAGCAGGTGTCTTATGCCTACAGGGTTCACTAACGCAGAACCCCAAACAATTCATTACTTACTGCGTCCAACACGTCTGTTGAAATTTGTAAGTACAAGAAAAGGTTGATTAAAAAAAAGAAAAAAGAAACTCCTGTGAGGGAGTTTCTTGTGTGGTTACAGGGAACCTAGGTCACCTTCCTCACCCTCAACAGACTCTGCTGAAGGTGTAGTAGCAATGGGCGTTGTCTTGCCAAAATCACCCATAAGGCGTTTAGCAAGTTCTTGAGCCATGGCAGTCTTGAGTTCACCCGCAGGCAATTGCTCAATCTGCTGAACCATACTATCCATTTTGGAAGTATCAGCGTATGGCTTACCTTTAGAACTGAACGCTATGGCTTCAATGCCAACTTTGTCAGTGAACCAAAGGTATCTACCGTCATCATGAACACGTAGAAAGTCACCCTGATATTCCGCAAATGCTTTACGGTCATCAGTGTCAGACATGTCAATCTCTCCAACGGCATATGTATAACGCGTTGTAGGTTGGTTTTCCTTGTTCATTTTGGTGTAAGTACGGATTAATTCTGCTTTCATAATAAAAAGATTTAAGTTTAAGTGAATAATTATGATTAACAATAGAAAGAAAAGGTTGAAGAAAAAAAGGGGATATAAAGGGGATTTCTCCCCTTTACACGTGTCATTTAACTACGTAACCGTAGATGTATTCAAGTCTGCAAAACTGTGCTAACTTTTCATACTGTTCTTCTTCTAGAAGTTCCCGTTTCATATCCTGAAGATACTCAAGAGCAAACTCTTGTGTGTCTTTATTGGTAGCGTAAGGGCTATCACGCGGATATAATAGGTCTTTAAAAGCAATTGATAAATTGCGTTCAAGTTGTTCATCTGTGAACGGCTTGTAATCTTTGTAATCTAACATAGTAGAGGTTTTAAGGGTTAAACAATAGGCGTATACCCCCCGTATAGGGGGTATAGCCGTATACTCACGCTTGGTCTGACTCCACAGGAGTTGTTTGACCATAAGCGTCACACTGAACATAGCGTGTAGCACATGATGTAAGTGCTAATACAGATAGGATGATTGCTCCTGCAAGGAACAAGCATCTGATGGCAGAAATTCTTGTCATGATATAAGTTTTGTGATTAATACACATGAAAGGAAAGGTTGAAGAAAAACAAGGGTTGCGCAGCAACACGCAGTCTGAACACGCAGTAATAGTAGATGATAGTAACAGCGTTAGCTTTACTATAATACAATTAACGTAATGACAATGGAGTTAATTTTTAACAGCGTGAACCTTTAGGTGAACACCATGTGTGGAACACCAGATGACGTTAGTCATCTGTATTCCTGTGTTTCTTTTTCCTGTAATATTTTTTCTTATTACGGTACACCTGTTTCTTACAGGCTTCTTGAATTTCATGTTGGGTTACTTGTACTGTCTTCATGTTTTCTAGGGTTTTATAAGTTAACAAAAATTTCTGCACACAACCTACTATTGTTCAGTTGTGTGCTCACTTGGTTCATGGTAGCGACCCATAGGCATTTAGTGGAGCCCTCTAAATACAAGAAAAGGTTGAACAAAAAAGGGTACACCGTTAAGGTGCACCCTGTCTTACTAGAATGGTAAGTCATCAGTTTCATCAGCAAATACCCATGAGTTATGCTCAATAGCAGGCTCAAGTGAATCACGTAGACGTTGTATTTTAACGTTAACGGATGCAACTTTCAAACCATGCTTAAGGTTGTGAAGGTCAACATGTTTCACGCAACCTTTCACACGGACAGCGTCAGCGTTAAGGGCACGGTCAAACATTAAATCAGGGAATTGCTCACGTAATATACGCATATCAGTCTTTGAGCACAAAGATTGCATGTTAATAACAAAGTGAAAACCGTGACTAGTAATACCAAATGGAATCATAATATAAAATTTAAGGGGTTAATACAATGACAAGTAAAGGTTGAAAGAAAACAGCATAGACACATAAGTCTATGCGTTTAAACACGTGAAGCCTGATCTAAGGCTGAACACCAAGAGAAAGATAGGAACCCCATAAAGGGGTTCCCATAATGTTAAGGCAAGTAGACGTTTATTTCTAGAGAAATGAACGGTATCATAATCTGATATGTTCTTAAGATTACTCTTTTGTTACCGTCAATCTTGGTGCGTTTGTATGAGAAATACAAACCTGCACCTAAGAATCCACCTGTGTTAAGGTCAAATACTCTAGACTTTCTTTTTGTTTTAATAGTAAATAAATGCATAATAAATGATTTTAGGGATTAATACATAAACAAGAGAAGGTTGACTAAAAGGAAAAAAGAAGAGAGGACAAGGTCCTCTGTTCTTTTAATCATTGTCATTATCTCTGATAATGTCACTGATGTTTCCGTCTGTATCATAGATACGTTTAACGGTTTTACCATTAGAATACTTGATGTATTCAACAACAGTTAATACTCCATTGATAATCTCAGTTGCTAGAAAATTTCTCATAATAATTGTTTTAAGGGATTTACAATAACAAGAGAAGGTTGAAGAAAAGAAAAGTAAAGGGCTTAATTGCCCTTTACGTATTCAACATGTAAACCACCAAACATTTCATTGTATTGAAACTCTCCTGTTTCAACATAGTTTATGATTTCTTCTTTGTAGACGTGTTCATAGACATGTTCTACTTCTTTTTGTTCATTGAGGACATAGAGATAATATAATTCTCTGTCATCATTTGTTTCATTCATTGGTTCAACTATACCACACATGAGTAGAGTTTGGAAGATAATAATTTTTAACATTTCTTTTGGTTTTGGGAGGTGTGATGATAGTAACACACCTTTGATTAATAAATAGCATAGAGGTGCTTTACACCTCCATGCGTTGTATGTTAGTTAGAACCTGTTGATTCTTTAACACGTTTGCTATTACCTGTGTAGGTGTGTTGCTTGTACTTGTTCTTACCCATAGCAAAGGTGAGACAATAGATTGCTAAGCCCATTATTGTGAATACAATAGTGACTGTGTTCTCAATGTTACTTGAGTAAGCAAGACCTGCTAGCATTTCAAATGCTAACGCAACTGATAGGATTACATAGTAATCATTAGATAACTTTTTCATATTAATTTATTTTAGGGGTTATACAATTGAAAGAAAAGGTTGAAAGAAAAAACAAGTGAGTGAGGTATTAGCCTCACTCACGCGTGTTAGAACTTCTCAATGATGTTCTCTAAAGTTGTTGGTTTGTTCTTTCTAACAATCCAATAGTTACCATTTTGGTTGTAGACCAAGATGTCTTCAGTACCCATGAAGGAAACTCTAATGACATACTTGTTTTGAATGACATCAGTGTTAACCTTATTAAGTCCAAACTCTCTTCTAAGTCTAGTCTCAACAAAGTCTTTGTCACACTTCAACACCATGTGGTATCCTTTGTCTAAAGGATAGACAAGGTTAGACGCAAGTGTATCATTGTATTCTACACGGTTAACAATTTTAGTTCTGTAAGATGAAATAGTATTTTTCATGTTTTATAATTTAAGGGATTAATACAATTGCAAGCAAGGGTTGAAAAGAAAAGAACATAGGCTATAAGCCCATGTCCATGTCTTTCAATTGCTCAAGTTCTTCTTGTAACTCAGCAATCAAACAGTCTAGTGTTGCAATACTCTTTGGACAATCTTCCATGTCAAGCATTAGCCATTCTATTCTACTCTCTAGTTCTTTAATTAAATACATAATGTTTAGTTTAAGGGATTACAATAACAAGAAAGAGTTGAAATAAAAAGAACTCCAATAAAGGAGTTCTTGTGTGTTATTGTTGTCTATACTTCTCATGGTCAGGCAACATTTGTGGAGCCCACAACATAATACCACACCATACACCTAAGACTACATAGCCTGTGTAATAGCATAAGACACCAAAGATAATACCCGTGATTATCATTGTCCAATAGAGGTTAGTAAACTTTCTCATGATTTCTAAGATTTAGTGATTAGTACAATTGCAAGAAAGAGTTGAAGAAAGAAAGAGAATGAAAGTATTAAGAGAGTGAACGTAGTGAACACAGGTGAGATAGAATGATAAGGGCATAGTGATAAGCAAAGCTTATTGGCTTGCCCTTTATAGACAAAGTTGTCATGACAATGACATGCTTGTCTGTGGGTGGCGTGCGTGTGCCTCTGTGTGTTGTGTGTGTGGTGTGCCAGGTCTGTGACGGTGAGGCACAGGGCAAGGCACACGTGTGTAGGGAAACCTTCTGTAGGAAAAGCATGCTTTTTGTTTGCGCAGCAAGAAAAAAAGTATGAGCACCTGCGTTAGCAGGGGGTAGCCCTGAGCGCAGCGAAGGGCGGGGATGCTGTGTATATATAGTCTTTACACATCAACATATAGTATATATTATTTTGCCGTACAGAAATATTCATCTTATCATCTAGAATTGAAAGAAATGTATTATATTATATTATGAGAAGTTTATTGTTTTTATTTCTGTTTATACCTATAGTCTGTTATGTACAAGTTAGTGAAACGTTTGATAGTTTTAATGGTCCTGGTGAGTGGGTTAGTCCAGGGGGTAACACAGGTTCTCATAGTGGTGAACTATGTTATAACGTTGTTGGCAACTATATGGGCAATCAGTGGTATATGTTTGAATCACCTGTATATGATTTTAGTACATGGAGCACGGTGGAGTTATTTTGGTATCAAGAAAGTGATATCCGCAATGGTGACAGCTTTAGGATATACATTTATGATCAGGGTTGGTATGGGTATGATATATCTGGTCTTACTGGTTTCTACAGTCTTACTATTAGCCCTACTGCAACACTTATAACTTTTGATCTTCTTACATTTGGTTCAGGATCTCTTAATGGTAAATATTCTCATGTTGGATTTTTAGATATATATGATCCAATGCCACTGCCTGTAGAGCTAACTAATTTTGAAGCTACTGATACAGAAGAGGGGGTACTTTTAGAATGGGCTACTGATTCAGAGAACGGTAGTAGTCACTATAGTATATATAGATCACAAGATGGAGACTCTTGGAAATTCCTACAGGATGTTCCTGCAGCAGGTTTTAGTACAAGCAATATAGAATACACATATATAGATCGTACTAGTTTGGTTAATCATATCTACTATAGATTAGATCAAGTTGATATGGATGGATTGATTAAAGAGTATGGTCCTGTAAGTGTATATCGCAGCGCGGTGAAAAATTTTAAAAGAACAAATCTTTGGGGACAAGACATTAATGAAAATTATCAAGGGGTTATAATAATTAATGGAAATATACAATATCAACAAAAGAATTACTAACTTAGTCTTGCTTATGAAAGAAGAAATAAAATTTGTACATAAACAAATAGCATTACCATTATTCCCAGTATATTATGATATATTCTTAATTGATGATTTATTACTAGCACCTACTATAATTACTAGTAAGTATCCTGGCATTGATATGATAACAACGCCAAATGGTTCATCAATGACATGTGTTGCTATGGATGGTTTAGGTAATAAAGGAATTTTAGCATTGTTTTCATTAACTAGACAAAAAGAAGATCCAACAATAGAGGACAGTATTGCATTTGAATCTTCAAATCTTGCTTGGCATATATTAGATATTCTAGAAATAACAGTTGACCTTGATAATTCTAAAGTTCATTCATATTTAGTTCAAGAAATTCATAAACAAATTACGAAGTTATATAAACAGTTTGAAGAAAATTTAGATTCTAATGATATGGAGGGTGATTCAAGTTCAGATGACTTAGGAGATATGTAAAATATTATTTGTATATTTAAATGATTTTGTTTTCAAGGATTAATACAATATAGGGAGGGTTTAATTACTCTCCCTTTTTATTTGTATTGTAATATATATTTAGTATATTATATTGTATACAAAATTTATTAAAATGTCTATAGCTAACTTAAATACTCAAGGGCAACGTAAGAGTAATCACCCTTATCAAATAAAGAATTTACAAGCTCTTAAAAAGATTTATGA
>WLWG01002144.1_pt1 | contig 15631 bp, 6 predicted proteins | sample 6712871 | NCBI WGS metagenome assembly WLWG01 (sample SAMN12718693, study PRJNA515312) | sponge metagenome | isolation source: marine sponge | host: Mycale hentscheli | place: New Zealand: South Island, Marlborough, Capsize Point | collected 2003-05-01
CAGGAATTCTTTTATCTTTTATTGCGCTTAGAGGAACTTTACTAAAAGCTACAACATCGGTGTTACTTGTTTTGTCATTGGTAAAAAGTTCGCTTATATTTTGTTGGCTTAACTGAACATCTGGTGATGCCGCTACCTTTCCTACAAGTCCTGCTTCTTGTTTTTTAGCTTCTCTTTTTAATTTAGCTATAGCATTTCTAGTTTCTCTTTTAGCTTCAGCTATATCTTCTTTGTAAGAAGTAATTTCAGATTTTGCTTCTTCTCTTAAGTTTATTTTATCATCTTTAGTAAGACCAGGGTTTTTTAAATCCTGTGTAAGTTGTTGTTTTACCGAAGCAATTTCACCATTTATATCTTCTATTGTACTTTCAAGTCCAGACTTCTCTTCTGCTATTTGCATCCCCATATTACCTACAATAGTTAACTCTTCTCTAGAAAGCATCCTTGATTCTGGAAATACTTCAGTTTGAGGAGATGTTTCAACCTCAACCTCTTCAACCACATCTTCTTCTGCGTCCACTACATTAAGATTACCTCCTTCGTTTACTGCTTCTTGCAATGCATTTATAGGTCTGCCAAATAAATTTATAGATAATTCATTTACTTCAGTTAATGTTTCAGAGTCTAACTTTTTATTTACTGCTAAAGAATTTAATGCACTTTTAATTTGGCTTAATTCTTTTCCAAATATACTTTTAGAAGCAGGTGTTTTAGATAATTGGTTTTGAAGACTTAACAACTCCATCATAGTAGTTTGTATCGGAATGTCATCCGATTTAGTAACTTGGTCTGGAGACATTAACATTAAATTTTTTGCCTCTCTTTTGTTTCCTACATTAACTTGTATGTTTTCTACAGTCTCCATTGGTAACAGATTTAATTCTCCCATAGAGTTCGCCCAGTTTGAAACTTGCTCATCATTACCTATCATATTTGAATAATTAACAGGGTCTGCCATTCTTTCACCAGCAATAATTCTTTCGTTTTTCATAGCTGTTATAGTAGCATTCATAACCATATTACTGGTGTTGTTACCAAATGCACCAATTGCTTCAAGAGCTATTTCGTCTGCAACAAATTCTTTGTTGTTTAAAAATTGATTATTTAACTGTGCTAAATATTCCCCATAAGCCTCTCCTGCAGGGTCTACTACTGCTCTTTCCGCAGCTAGTAATCCAAATTTTTTCCAACCAAAATCCCCTTTACCTACTAAAAGTCTACCAGCCATTCTTGCTGTCATATAATCTATAATAGCAATAGGAATACCTCTAGCTAATCCTACCTCTCTTGCTTCCTGCCATACCTCATCTGATTGAACAGCCTTTAAAACACTTTGTGGACTAGCTATATCATATCCTTGTAATGTCATTGCTTCAAATGCAGCATTAGTATACTCCATAGCTACAAGTGTAGCAGCAGAACCTAATTGAAGACCTGTAACAAAACCTCCAGCTGTAGCGATTAATTTCTTTCTTGCACCACCTGGTGTAGTTAAAAAAGCCTCTCCTCCTACCACAGCCGCTGTTCCTAATACCATTTGAATACCATAAGGTAAAATTTCTGAAAAAGACCCTGCCGATAAAGACATCCCCATATCTAATGGGTTATCCATAAAGACATCTAGCTTCTCTCTAAAACCTTTACTTCTATTCCACTCTAGCATTTCTATTGAAGACCCCTTACTTGATGTATAAGACTCCATAAGTTTGTCTGATATATACTCAGCTGCTTGAGAGTTGCTCATTCCTAAAACCCCTTCCATTTCTTTAGGGTCATCCGTCATACTCATAGCAAGAATCACCTTACCAGCCTCACCTCTTTTTCTTCTTGTATTCCATTCATTAGATACATTTGCCCACATTCCTTTTAATATCTTACCACGTGCAGTTTTATTGTTTTTAGAATCTAAATAAGTTTTTGAAATTAAAAATTGGTCAGCAGCATATTTTTTATTCATATCTACTTGAGTAACTGCAGCAGTTAAAAAATTAGCTAAAGCTACATCTTGTGGAGGAAGAACATTATCATTTATAAGCTGGGGTAAGTTTTCAATTTTTTTACCAAACTTTTCTATAGACAAACTATTTAATATAACTTCGCTCTGAACAGCTTGTGCATTTATTTCTACAGCTTCTTGTGTGTATTTTTCTCTTCTTTTTGCAGCCTCTACATCCCAGGCTATAGTAGCAGCTACATAGTTAGGGTCTTGGGTTGCAGCGTAAAGATTATCTCTAATTAATTTTTGTCTATCACGATAAGCCTTGTAGTCTCCACGTAACATACCTTCTTCAGTAAATAAATTAGGATACAGTGCTTTCTCTTCTTCTGTTGCTATAAACTTATCACCTGTATACGTACCATTAGAATTTCTTTTTATATTTCTCATCGGCTGTGTAAGACCATTTTTGGTGAGTTCATCAATAAAGAAAAATTCATCTCTTGCTTCTTCGTATTCAGTTTGTGCTTTAAAAAGTTGATTAAAGTTTTCTACACCATTGTTTTGAAAATATATTTGTTTTTCTAAATCTACTGTGTTAGCTTCTTTCCATAATCCTTTTGCAAACTCATCAGCTTCCTCTTTAGTATTAAATGCATATACTTCTCCACGTTCACGAGCCATATTTAACATCTCATCCATTTGTGTTTTGGGGTCGTATTGAATCCAGTCTTCACTATATGTAGATTGATTTAAAGGGTCTTTAGGAAACAAAGAAGGAACGACTAAATGTTTATCATCTACTTCTACAGTTGTCATTAATACCGATGAATAGTCGGAAGTTTCGTAATTAAATCTAGCGCCTGTACGTGATTGTTTTACATTTAATGATTTAGAAATAATCTCATCGTTAGGAGTAGGGTCACTTGGATTTGAACCTCTTAAACTCATAAATCCTCGCAACTCATTTTTGTTTTGCGGAACACCATCTAGCAGTTTTAATTCAAAAGTGTTTAATCCATTAGTAGAAACTATACTTACAATCTCCTCTCCTTCACCTGTAACAGGTGTATTTCTTGCCCTAATTTTTGTATTAAATGGCTGTGTAAAAGTATCTTTTGCTTTTTGAGCAAAGCCTTGATAAGGATTGTCAATAACAAACCCATAAGGACCTATTGTTTCTTGTAAGCTTTTTATAATATTGTTAGGAGTATAGTCTACTTCATTAACAGACAAAAATATGTCTTGATAGTTTTGTTGTTTTTTTTTGTAGTAGTCCGTTATAAAAGTTTTGCTTGATGAACCATCTTCATTAATTTCAAAAACATCAAGCGCGCTCTCGTCTCTGTCTCTTGCATCAGATGCGTAAGTATTCTCACCTTCTTGCAAAGCCATAAAATCATTTCCACCTTTAACTCCCTTTTTTAAAGGCATATCACCTTTTAGTAAGTCAACTTCTTTTGGAGTTACAACTTCTTCAGTTGCTAAATCGAAAATAATATTTTCATCTCCACCAGCTGGAAGCGGTTTCTTTTTTTTTTCGTCTGAAGACATCAGTGGTAGCTGACTAAAGTATTTTTTAAAAGTATCTTTAAACCAACTTCTGTTAGCGCCTGCTGAGTTAACACCATCTGCATCATTAGATTCAGAACTTGAAGATGAAATATCAAAGAATTCATCAAAGTCTTCAAAACTAGTAAAAACTTCCTTATCAACCGCTCCATAAACATCCTCTGGTTTGGCACCTTCATAAAATTCTGTAAATGATTCAAACGTAGGAAACATATCTTTATCAACCACAAAGTTATCATAGAACTCTCCAGTGGTAAATACTGAATTTTTGTTTTCTTCAACAGCCATATAATCTATTTTTTTAACCTATAATGTTTCTGTGCTTCTAAGAATAACTGCTGGTACTCTGGGTATGTTAAAAATTCGCCAGCTGCTTCATAAGCTCTTTTGATTTCTAATAGATTTGGAGCCTTACCAAATTCATATCCTTTAATTTTGTCTGGCTCTTCAGTAAGGACTACTGCCTCAGTAACCTTAATACGAGTATCTTCTTGTTGTCTACCCATACCATCATTCCATTGTACATTAGCGTCAAGTTTATTATCAGCTTTTCTGTTAATTATAAACTGTTCTTGTTTAAGATACTGTTTACCTAACATTTTTGATAGTTGTCTAGGAGTTATTATATCGTCTTCATTTAATGCAGTATAAATTTTTCTTACAACAGCATTAGTAATAGATGGTTCATCCACCTCTAAATAAACTGGAGCAGTCATCACTTCTGGTAAATAAACCTCTAACACATTATTATCTACTTTATCTATAATTAAACCTTTAAGATTTTTAGATTTATTTGGATTAGTTTGTTTAGCTAATATTTCATTTATACCAAATGATAAAGCATCTGCACCATCACCTTCTACATATTCGTCAATGTTAGTTATATAATCATTAAGACTTATGTTTTTAGCAGCATCTCCTGTACCCACTTCAATTGCTAGCGCATTGTACGGTATATCAGTTTCTGTTATTCCTGGTGAATTAAAATTAACATACTGATTATCTTGACCCATTAGTCTTTGCCCACTTATTAATTTACCATAGTTAACTTTACCAAGTCTATTTTGCATTTCACTAGGAGTACTACCAATATAAAAACTTCCTTGAGTTAAAAAGTCTTTATTATCACCCAACATTGATATTGGCAAATCAACATTTGCATTAGTGTTTTTATCAAAATAAGTAACAGTTAATTTATCTCCTACTTGTTCAATATTTGTAATGTCTATCATTTTATCGTTATTACGAGATTCAGCTATAATAGCATTTTTAGCAGCTACAAAATTTGATGTACCTACTGCATTTCTAAGATTCATCCAGTTAGATGCAGCGTCAAATATTTGTATATTTTCAGTTTGATAAGCTGCAGCATCTTTATCAAACCCAGGAGCAGTAGCTTTTTTTGTAGTTTTTCTAGGTATCTTTAAATCTAATTGAGCTGATAAAACTTTATAAGCTTCTTCCTGTAAATACTTACCTTGCTTACTTTCTAAGTCTATATTATAAACACCAGCATCATCTGGTTTCATATAAATAGCATTTTTGTTTTTTTCTTTATTTACATCATCTGTAAACTCCCACGGAGTTCCGTCTGGTGACATTCTTGCAAAGTCATATAGTATACTACCTACATTATCTGGAGTACTTAGATAAGACATTAGTTGTTTTTTTGATGCTTTTTTAAAATTAGGATTTTGTCTAATGTCATCTCGTATACTTCCATCATCTTTATTTTGCTGATAGGCAGGTGCAAGCATTTTATATGAACTTTCAATTGCAGCATTAACATCAAACTTATCTGTTTTTTGACCCATCCATCCCAACATAGTACTAACTTGCTGAAAGTCTGCTGTGTTAGTAGATAATGCTCTTACTTTTTTACCGTCTACTTCTTTTGTAACTAACTTACCATTTGACACCTTCATAGTAACAGGGTCTATAAATGCAGCTGTAGTTCTAAAGTCATTAAAGCTTTGAACTTTTCCTGCAGCCCATCCATCTTTTCCAGATAACTTATCTTCTTCTAATCTTTTTTGTTGTTCTTCTAAGTAGCCATTGTATTTGTTTGCAATAGCTATAATTTGTGCAGTACCATTGGAAAGGTTTTGAGATAGTTTAGTAAATTGTTTACGACTCATACTACCATTATCTAAATTACGTTTTAACATTAAGTTGTAATTAGATGCATTGTTTACATAATCTAAAATATAATCACTTGACTCCTGGTCTCCTCCCTCTGGAGCGCTTTGTAATTGTGTAGCTAACTCTTGTGTTACTAAAGCATCAGCAGCTTCATTTTCTTCTTTTAATTTTTGTTGTTCAGTAAGCATATCTGAAAATTGAGTTGCTACTGCTCCCCAATTTACATTTGTTTCTGCTTCTCTTTGTGCGTATCCTATATATGTTTTAGCCATTTTTTATATTTTTCATTACATTGCCATCATTGGAGTTCCATCTGGCATAGTATAATTATTTATCGCTAATGGTTTATCAATTGCTCCAGAACTTCCATCTGGTATTTTATAGCCTTTTAAAAACTTTCTAAAATCTTTAAATCCTTGTTGTCCTAGTTGACTATTCATTTGGTCATAAAATGCATTTACTCCTCCTATTTGAGAGTTACCAGTAGCATCTATAGGAGGTCTATTCATTATATCAAACGTAGCTGTAAAGTCCATACCTTTAAATTGCATTCCAGAAGGGTCGTTTTGAAAAGCTTCTATTGCTGCTTGACCTGCAGTTTTAACAGTTCCATCTGATAATTTAGTATCTTTAAATCCAGCTTTTAAAGCACGGTCTTGTACTTTCCCTGCGTCACCACCAGCTGCTGCTCTATTATCAGTTATACCTGTTCCCAAACTAACACCAGCTTTTAATGTATCTCCAATTCCTTGAATACCTGCTGCTGTATATAGATTAGCTTGTTGCTCAGCTCTTCCTGCTGCAACTTGCGCTCCTTTTACTTCTTCTAAATCTAACTGAACTCCAATATCTCTAAGCCTAGCATCTTCTTGTGCAACTAACATATCAATTTTTTGTTGCTCCGCTCCCATTGCAACTCTTTGTTTTGCTTGCGCTTGATTCTGTGCAGCTAAAACTCTACCTGCAACTGCTGCTGCTCCTCTTTCACTTTCAGCTCCAGCTGCTGTAGCTTGCGCTCCTGCCGACAACAAAGCCTCTCTTTCTAATTCATATTTTTCTTTACCTATAGAAAGATTTTTATAAAAGTTTGTGTCTAATTTTTCTCTTGCTTTCAACAATGCTTGTTCAGCATCATATTCTGCATCAGCTGCTGCTCTTCTTTGTGCTGCTGCTTGAACAAAATTTACTGTCATTCCTCCAGCTGACAATGCTAATCCTGCTATTAATAAACCTACTGCTGCCATATTTCTTTTTTTATATTTATTACATCACTGGGTAGCTCCCTGTAATTATTTGTAAATAACTCTAACTCTGCATCCAAAACATTTGTTGCATTAGTTTTATGAACGCAACTCCACTCAACATCTTCGTGTATATAAAACACTCTTTGTGTCCCTTTTTTTGTGAACACAGTATGTGGAGCTTTTACTCTAACTATCTCTCCGTCATCAGTTAAATATGACAACTCCCCTTTAAGCAAAAAAGAAGGGTGTTCTTGTTTGTGTATTAAACTTACAATAACCGCTCCCTTTGGCATAAAAATTTCTCTAGTATATAAGCCACCTTCGAAATGGTGTTTTAAAGGAGCTGTTTTTTTTAATCCCTCAGATTGTTCATCTCCAGGATTATGTGTTAAAGCTCCCTCAATAATGCTGATTTTGTTTTTAAAGTTCTCAATTTTTTCCCACAAGATACCCCTTGATGCAGGTATTTGCCCTAAAATATTTTGAGCTATTAAATTATCAGAACTACTCATCTACTTAATTTAGACAAAGATACTAATTTTAAGGGAAACTTTTCATAACGTCTGACTCTACAGCAAACAGTTCTGTTGCAGTAGTATCTGCATTTGTTAAAGTAAACTCAGCGTAATGTCCTAAGATGCCATTAGACTCGGCAATTTGATTTTTTATATACATAATATATACTTCTGTACCACTGGCTGGAAAGCTTGTTGTAGTACCACCAGTATTGTTTACCGTTATAGTATTTACACTTGTAGCTAAATCAAAAGTTATAGCTGTTATTTTACCAGCTTCAACTGGAGTTAAAATATCTGTTGGTCCAAAAGGTCCAAGAGCAAAATATACAGTGTCATTAATGTTTATCATTGAACCTAAATCTACACTCATACTAAATGTTAAAACACAAGTAGCAGTACCTACACCAGTTCTTACAGATTGTCTAGCGACACCTTGTACCGAACGTAATGGAAACTCACCGCTTATTGGATTAGCGTTATTGTTTCTTAAATAAGCAAAAAACTCACCTTCTTTTTCTACAAAAAAAGTATTAGTAATAAATCCTGTGTCTTGTATATCTGACTTTACAGTTGCCGACCAACTACTATCTGATTGAATAGATAGGGTTTTAAACAGTTTGTTTTCTAAAGGAGCTTGATTAAATACACTAGTAATCGAAGAACTAAATTGTCCCCCATAATAATTATTTCTTTCTACATTATCAGCATTGTGACGATATAATTTACCTTGAAAAAAAGTATACAAATACCCACTCATTCCTAATATTTGTTCTGGTATAAAAGAATAAAAAGATGGAAAACCTGCAGAGGTTTCGCTATAAGTAACTGTTTGATTAGTAAATGCCATATATAATTATTTTAAGGTGTGCATCCCACAACGGATATTATTACACTTTCATCATTAAGTTCTATTGCTTGCTCTCCTCCTGTTCCAGGGTCAGTAATTCCTGTTAAAACAAATCCAGCTGTACTAAATGTTCTATCAGCATATCCAGGGGATGCTGAGTCTGTATTAACAGCAGGAGATGTTCCGTTTGCATTAGCATATACTCTTGTTCCAACTGACCATCCACCAGCTCCAGGGTATTGACTAGGTATAACAAATATACTTCCTCCCTGGTCAGTTGCTCCACCACAAGCTAAAGCAGATGTACTATATGTTTGTGTTACATCAGCATCTGCACTTGTTAAAGCTACTGGACAAGCTACACTAAAATATGTAGATAAATAGTCAGAGCTTGATAGTAAGTTAAAAATTTCTACATCTAAATAATTAGTGGTAGCACTTGTTTTAGGAACTACTAAAGTACACACTTGTGGATTAGTTGCAGTTGTTTTAATTTGTCCTGTACCTACTGCAACATATTGAGTAGTATTAGGAATCACCACATATTGACTTGCAGAGTCTAGTTCAGCTACTGGATAGTTTCCAGAAGTAGGTAAAACTCCTGTTCCATTTACACCTAAATATACTGGAGTATTTAAACTATTTGGACTAACATCCCCAAATGTTTGTGAAGTCCATTTATTATATCTTACACCATTATAAATAACATCTATACCTTTTGGCATTTCCCAAGGTAGCCAAGTAATTACAACGGCTCCAGTTGAAGCTGTAAATAAATGTCTAGACTGAAATACACTTGCTGCTGCTGTTTTATAATAAATCGCACTAGGACCACAACTTATACCGCACGTGCAGTTTGTTGTATCTGGTTGTAAAGTACCTAGTTTTTGTAGTCTTACAACGACACCATCACTATAATAACCATCTGCCGCTGCAGTTGTTTGTGTTTGACTAGTATATACTACTGTAGCGCTAGATAATGTAGCTCCATTTAAAGAATAAAAAGCTTGAGCATTAACACAGCACGCATTAAATCTATCAGCAATTAAATCTGCTGTACCAGCTTGATATCTTAATTGAACTGAAGTTAAATTTCTATAATCCCAAATCATATATAAATATGTGGTATTTGAGAGACCTCTAGCAAATTGTCCATTAAACACAGTTGGTTGTCCAGCAAAATTAGTGTTAGTTTGTGTAGAAGCAGCTACCAAAGCATTAATATCAGTAGCGTTGTTTTGGTATAATGTATTGCTTTCTAAATATCTAAACTTATCCCCTGGTACCTCAAATTGAAAATTAGCAGGAGGTAATTTGTTAGATTGTATAGTCACATATGCCTCTGTTGGAGGAAAAGACCCCAGTCCTGTTTGACCAGTTGTCATTGAATACTGAGAAACAGTTGGTGTAGCTCCACTTTGAAAATCTACAAACGTAGATGTAGTCGGAGAGCTATATAATGGATTAGTAGAGTATGGAGGTGCTGGAGAGCCTGCAGGAAAAATATTCCAAAAAAACTGATTGTAATTAGACAATGTGTCTTCGTCTTGTCTTGTTAAGCAAACTTGCACAACATTTAATGTGGCTGAAAGTGGACAGTCTTGACGTATAGTCCATTCACTATTTCCAGCTGTCTGTGTAGCAGTAATTGACACTTCTGTTATAGAAGGAACGTCTCTAACAATAGTTATAAACCCATCTGTCGATACAGCACCGCTTGAAACAGTTTGTGTAACACCACTACCATTTAAGTAAGTAGCTACAAAGGTTGTAGTACTTCCACTTGTTAAGCCTACATTATAATTAAATCTAGCATTACCAGATTCGTTGTTTAATAAATAAACAAACGTTTGTGGAGTACCTGCTTCACATATAAAGCTAACATCTACACCACAATTATATTTTAAGTCTGGTTGAGGCAGTAATGTGTTATTAATACTTAACACGTATTCATTCATATAAGGGTCAAATCCACCAATTTTTTGTGTTAGTGAAGACTCAATAAATAAATCTCTAAAATATCCTCTCATTCCTCTTTCAGATATTACTCCTAATGCTTCGTTTGTACCACCTACTCCTTTTAATTGAATTATAGCTCCTCTTTTTACATCAGTAAAAAATTTATCAGCACCCCATTCAGTATAGCTTTCTGGGTTATTACTAATACCATAATCTTCTACTCTTGCAATTTGAGTTCCTAAAACTTCTGGAACCGATGTTAATGAACTTCCTCCAGCAGCATCAGACAAAAGATTTTTGCCTGCTAAAACATATGTAATCTTATCTTCTTGTAAAGCAAGAACATCTGTTTTTCTTCCAGACAATACTTCTATTGGTCCATAAGATTCTTCAAGTTGTTTAAAGTTTACTAAACCTAAATTGAATTCGTTTAATTTATTTATGTTTGACTCGTCATTATATATTCCACTGTATGTAATATCAGAAAATCTATGCGCTCTTTTATATATTTGCTCTGTTGCTCCGAATACTCTGTTACCTAAAGAAAATCCTTTTCCAGAAATTGAATCTCTAATTTTATAACTTTCAACTCCATTGCCATAAGTAAAAGCATTAAAATTATTTAAATACACAACTCCATCAACTGATGCTGTTTGATTTACATCATTAACATTTGTTCCAGACATATGAAGACCGCCAGTTATATCGTAATTGTCTTCTCCTTCATAAAATATTCCTGGAGAAGCATCTAAAGGTTCGGACTCAAAAACTAAAGTTGCTTCACTTCTAATTATTTGAACATCCATTTTTAAAGACGACCTACGCTTATCACTTCTTCCACAATTAATTCCACCTTGAACAACAGCCATTAAAATATTATTATCTCCACTACCAGTATTATCAGTAGCTCTTGCAAAACGCATATAATAAGTTTTAACTGAATCTGTACCAAATGTTTGAGATGCTGGTACTGCAGTACCACATTCGGTTGAGGTAGTTGTACCGCCATAGTATAAAGTGTCATCGAAAATAAAATTACCATTACTTCCGCTATCTCCTACATCCCAAGTTCCAGAGTTTAATTGAGCTTCAATATTATCTCCAATAAACCAATCATACACATTTGCATATGAATTTCTAGCTACTAAACCACGCAAGTCTAAAGTATAAACAACTCTTTCACATCTTCTATTTCCATCACCAGGTCCACGTCTTTGAAATTTCATAAACCAATTAATTACACTTCCTTGAGGAACATCAACATCAACATATTTTGGGTCTGCAACAGTTGGTGGGTTTGCAGCAGTAGGGTTTAAATTTGAAAAAGGATAATATCCCGTTACAGCATTGTCTCCTCCTTCATTTGGATTTTCCCAATTACCACCACCAGAACAATCAGAATTTAAAGCGCTACTACCTGGATTATAAATATTATTGTTATCAGTGGCAGCTGACCAATTTGATGGTGTTAGCGCCATATAAGAACCAGATGGTATAGCTACATTACGAGCAGGAGTAGACCCCTCAATTGGGATTGTTATAAAGTCTTTTACTTGTGCTTCTTTTTCTAAAACTGTAGTATAAACACAAGATGTTTGCACACCTAATGTGTCTCTTTTAACTATAAGCCTATCACCTTTTTCAACTTTTTGTGCGTTCTCCCCATCTAATAAACACCATACTCTAGTTGAGTTAGGGTCTAAAAAGAATATATTAGTATAAATAGTATTATAAGTATCTCTATCTGGCTGAACAACAAATTTATATTTGCTCGCCCACTTAGGAGCTTTCATTGCTACAGGAATTGTTACTTTAATTTTATTTACTGAAGTAGATTCACTACAAGGAACTGGAATAGTATTTTGTGGACTTACAATAGGAGTAGAGCTTCTTCCAAAATCATCCATATAAACTATAGCTGTTTCATAGTTTCTATTACTTTTTAATGTTTTAGGATTAGAAACATCTTTATATGCAGCGTCTGAAGATACAATTTTATAATAATTATAAACTACTTGAGTAGCAGTTGCTCCTCCAGAATAAACACAAGTGTCAACATAAGCCATAGCCATTAATTTAATACCTATAACATTAGGGTCTGTTGAGCTTGTTACAATTCCTAAATTTGCAAATGCAAAATCTTGTGTAGCCGTTCCTCCAGTACAAAAGACATCGCTTGTTCCGCTCCAGCATTTTGTTAAAGTAGTACTACTTCCTCCACTAGCATTAATTAAATTCTGTGGAACTATACAATTAAAAACTGATGAAACGTTAACTCCATTTGCACAATTTTGAACTGTAGTAAAGTTTGTTGGTGAGCCTATATACTGTATAAATTCACTACTAGTAGCTAAATCAAAAGCACTCGTATAATCTCTTGGAAAAACAAATTCAATTTGTAAATTGTTAACTGCTCCAGAAGCATCTGGCGGTGTAAAAGCACCAGAAATATTACCACCAAAACCTTGATGATTAAAACTTATGTCCATTACTAAAGAAGCACCTTGCTTTAAAACTAATGGTGTTCCGCTAACCAACCCATCCTCAGTCAAAAAAACTATCATTTGACCATCAGTTACTGTATAAGTAACTGGAGAGCCAGACGTACAATCCATATCTATAGATGCATTTTGTTTTGTTATAGGCAAGTCTGTTTCGTTAACTATTGTAGAGTCAAGTTCAGTTACATAATTAAAAATAATAGGTTCATTTGTAGAATCTACTAAATCATAACCCTCATAGTAATTACCATACATTAATCTGTTACCCATTAATGTTTGAGATTTTGCTAACAAAGGAACGTTATCATATAGCCTTAAAATTTCTGAGTCTTCTAAAATTGTAAATATTTTGCTGTTATCAAAAAGAACTGTTTCAGTGTTATTATCACCCAAACCTAATTCTTCTTTATTAAAAGACTCTATAACTTTTATTAAATTTTTGTCAGCTTCTTTAAAAAGTATTTGTATTTCTTTTACTAGTGAACTTCCTGTATTATAAGATAAGTTAACAGCATTGAACTCATTAACCATACCTTCATTCAAACCGCTTTCTAAACTTAAATTAAATGATTTAGGGTCAAAAGCTGGCTGCGTAAACTGAGATGTAGCAGAGTATTCGTCATTTTCATATCTATATCTGTAAGCAAAACAAATTAATCTTTCTTCTAAATAAGTTTCATCATTTACAATATTAAGTAATTCTATAGACGGTGCAGCCATTGGTGGCTTTTTAATAACTAAAATTTCTTCTGCTGTAAATTGGTCAATATTACCTGCTGTAGGATTTTCATAGTTTTTTGTAACGTCAAAAAATCTAGGAGGGTTGTAATTATCAGTAAAAAATATTAGATTATTTACTTTATTAATTCCGTTAATTAAAAATTTATCTGTAAAATTTAATGTTGATTGTGTGCCACTACCATCATCGATACTTATCATATGGTAAGTTGTAAGTTTTGAAATTATATTGTAAGACAAAACTATATCTAAAACATTTGTTGCTCCTAATCCAGTAGCATCTGCGTGAACAAACCAATAAATAGTTTCATTAGCAGTATCAGCAAAAGAACCTAGTGTTTTAAAACCATATGTAGTTCCACTTGGATATTCTGGAACAATTAATAATTCATTACCTTTTGAGTTTTCTACAGAACCAATTTCAGAATTTTCTGTAGAGCCAAGTCTAACGTTTAAAGCATCAATATATTCGCCTTGAGGAACTAATCGTTCATCAACGCTTTTATTCATTCGTCCTTGTATAAAGTTTCTTAAAGTTTTAGCCATATTATTTTATCCACTTATCTTTTCCTCTCATATTCATTAAGAGTCTTCCTGGATGTATATTACTCATTCTTATTTTTGCATTTCTTAACAAAGCACTTTTGTTTTTCTTAGCTCTATTAACTATGTATTCTTGAACATTTAATTTACTATTTAATATAGCATATTGAATATAAGCATATACATAATCTTCAAATAATTTATTGACCGTTATTTCGGTATCTATACCGCCTTCCATCCCATCAGATACATATTCTAAAATGCATAATTGATTTCTCATATTAGAACTAAAATTTATAACCCCTGCTTTAGAATCAATTCTAAATGTAGGATTAGCATTAGCTGTTTCCGTATTTAATCCATACATAGACATTCCATAAGAATAATCAAAATACCAGCACCCATTATGTTGGTATCCAAGTAAACCATCAAACATTGCACCTTGATTAAGATACATTGTTCTGTCTTTTTGTTTGATTCTATCAAAGTCTAATTCTGAAAACTCTGGTTTTAAAATATTTCCAAACTCATCAAACAAAATATTTGTAGCCTGGTCTTGTAAATATGCAGACGAAGAATTAATTTGAATGTTTTCTGTTAAAGGTCTTAAAACTCCGTTATCATCTAACATAGAAAGTCTTACCCAATTAACATAATCTTGTGGTAAAATAAATCTTAATAATTCTCCAACACTCAATTCTAAAACTTTTATTTCTTTAAAGGCATCATAGTTTAATTCTTGTATTGCTCTTTTTGCGTGAAATAAAACTCTATATCTCTCTTCATTATTTACTAACGAATGATTTCCGTCATACATTAATAAAAAATTGTTTACTATGTCCGCTAAACTAACGTATTGATAAGAACCCCAATTTGCATTTTTAGGTTCTACACCACTATTCTCGTAATATTTATAATCGTTTAAGTATGCCATTATTGTTCTGAATTATTTTCTAGTTGGTCTTGTGTGTTTGCATATTGAACAACTTGTTCTTCTCTAATCGACACTCCAGCATAACCTAATATTTTAACAACTAAATCTGGCTCGTAATCTGCTGACAATTCAAAGTCTTGATAAGACGCTGAAGTAGCATCAAAAACAGGTTCTCCTCCAGTAACATTTAGATATGTCCACACAGGTGGTAAAGGATATCTTATGTACTGCGCTTTGACTTGATTAGCACCTGTTATAGTAGATGGAAATACAGTCAATACAGACCCTTCAGTTGTGTATGCAGGGTAAGTTGTAGTTGGAGCAGTTAAGTTAGAATTATTTAATAATGTAATTTTACTGTGACTTGCTCTTTCTGCTTCACCAGTATATGTAGTTCCTGCAGTGTCAAAACATAAAACTTTATTAATTAAATAATAATCTGATGGTAATGTATATGTGTTATTAGCAACATTTACTAACGCTGCGGTTACAGAAAACAAATCAATTACTTCGACAATACCTTTAGATATATCAGCATAACCAGTGCCAGACTGACGTGCATTTTCTTTAATTATTTGATAGTTATATTCATAAAATAAATCTTCAAATAAATCTAATTGCGCTTGTTTAGCATATAAATTAAAATCGTTAGGAGCAATATAACCATAGTTGTTTTTATTTAATATTGCTAATACTG
>WLWG01002145.1_pt1 | contig 15625 bp, 22 predicted proteins | sample 6712871 | NCBI WGS metagenome assembly WLWG01 (sample SAMN12718693, study PRJNA515312) | sponge metagenome | isolation source: marine sponge | host: Mycale hentscheli | place: New Zealand: South Island, Marlborough, Capsize Point | collected 2003-05-01
CGTATCTAACGATAGAAACTAAGATAACCAAAACCAATAGGGGGTAATTAATTTTACCCCTTATAATAATTAACTAATAAAACCAATAAATTATGGCATGTGATATATCATCAGGCTTTTCGTTAGCATGTAGAGATAATAGCGGAGGAATAAAAAATATTTATATTCTTTCAGGATCTGTAACTACAGTAACAGAAGCGTCAGAAGGTTTAATTAGCGATATTGACGGTAGTGGTGTCTTTTACAAATTCGAATTGACTAAAAACACAGGAGATTTCTTAGAAACTCCAACAGTAAGTTTAGAAAATGGTACAGTATTTTACGACCAAGCTATTAACGTAGCATTTCATAAACTACAATCTTCAATTAGAAACAGTGTTAAAGTTTTAGCTCAGAATCCAGACCTTAAAATCGTTGTTGAAACAAACAATGGTGTAGAGTCTCCTTACACAGGAAGATTTTTCTACATAGGGAACAGAAGAGGAGCTACTTTATCAGGAGGAGCAGGAGCAACAGGTACAGCATTTGGAGATGCTAACCAATATGCTTTATCTTTTCAAGGTATAGAGCCAGAACCAGCAGAAGAAATTCAAACGGCAGACGGAACTTTATTAGACGCACTTACTGGTATTACAGTAGGCTAATATAACAATAATCAAAGGGGAATGGTTTTAAACTGTCATTCCCTTTTTTTTTAAACGAATTAAATGATTAACTTAATTAAAGAAGGTACTACTAATAGCATAGCAATATCGCCTATAAGTAAAAGTATTTACCACGATTTAGCAAGTGGATCATTCGAGTTAGATTTTACGCAAGACTATGATAAGTCCTCTGGTAGTATAGATCTAACAAAACTAGCTCCAGTACCAGCTGGATATTATAACAACTATTTACTATTTAGTTTACCTAGTTCTAAGGTACCTGCTCAGTCAGGATTTTATACTTACGATTTAGTAGAGTATATTGCAGGAACAGATCAATGGAATCAAGTACAAGAAGAGTGGAGTCTTGCAGCTTGGGAATGGAGTGAAGGATCTAAATTAGGTTTAAGAACTATCGATACTAATAGAATGAAAGTTGTAGGTACAGATAAACCTTCGTATATTAGTTATACGGGCGGTAACCAAGACGGCCAATATACAACTTATAATAGATAATTATGGCAAAGAAACAAAATAAAATGCATTTTGCTAAAGTAGAAAGGTTTAATTCAGAGCAAGTAAACTTTAACGAAAAGATACAAGGCAAATATGTTAAGAGTGGAGATGATAATAGATTTCCACAATATTTAATTGAACTATATAATAGATCTGCTATTCATGCAGCTTGTATAGATTCTATTGTCCATGGAGTTATAGGACAAGGATTAACAGCAAACGAAGAAGCTTTTTTAGATCAAGCAAATAGAAGAGGAGAGACATGGAATGATATCTTTAAAAAAGTATCTTTAGATTATTACTTACACGGTAGTTTTGCTTTAGAGATTATTTATAGTAGAGATAGATCTAGAATAGCAGAAGTAAATCATATTGACTTTTCAACATTAAGAGCTAAAGAGAAAAACCATAGAGGAATTATTCCTGGTTATTATATCTCAAATGAATGGAAAGTATTTACAGCACATACAGACGACAATACAATGTATTTACCAGTATTTGACGTCAATAAAGCAAAAGAAGAACCATCCCAAATCTTCGTCGTACACCATTACAGACCAGGTCAACAATACTATCCATTACCTTCTTATAATGGAGCCCTTAGAACCGTTGAGTTAGACGTAGAGATAGATAATTTTCATGTTAATAACATAAAGAATGGTCTAGCACCAAGTTTAGCTATAACAACTTATACTAATGGTAGTAATGACGATGTGGAGTCTATAGAGACGATGTTAAGAAGCAATTATGGAGGAACAGATAATGCCGGTTCATTAATTTATATGGATGTAGATAGTCCAGAAAATAAACCAGATATTACTCCTATTCCACAAAATGGAGCTGATGGTTACTATACGTCTATAAACGATATGTCTATTCAGCAGATACTTACTGCACACAGAATTACTTCTCCTATGTTATTAGGAATTAAAACAGAAGGTCAATTAGGTGGTAGATCTGAATTAATAGATGCAAGAATATTATTCGAACATAACGTAATAGAACCAATACAACAAGAAATACTAAGACAGTTAGAAGGTATTTTACAAATAAATTACCCAGATATAGTCTTAGGAGTAGATACTAAAACTCTTTATGAAGATGGAGAAGTAGAAGAAGAGGTTGTAACTTCAGTAGAGGTAACAGACTCAGAAGCAGATGAAGTAGAGAGACAAGACGAAACTAACGTAGAAGACGTACCAAGAAATTTAGACTAAAGATATGACAAATACATTTTTAATATCAGAAGCTCAAATACGAAATTATACAGACATCGAAGATAATATCGATTCTGCATTAATTAAAAACGGTATAAGAGAAGCACAAGATATAAAACTACAACCAATTATAGGAACTTTATTAATCGAAAAGCTTTATGCTTTAGTAGATGCAGGAACAATTGACAGCGGTGCTAATGCTGATTATAAAGCTCTATTAGATGGTTATATACAGAACATGCTTATATATGCAGCTTATTGGTATATATTAGATTCAGTATACATAAGAAGTAGAAATAACGGATTATTAATTCCAGATGGAGGTGAAAATTCTGTAGCTGCTGATAGATCAATGTATAACGTTAAAAGACAAGCAGTACAAAATAAAATGGAATTTTATTCTAATTTATTAACTGACTACATAATAGAAGAACAAACTCTATACCCTGAGTTAAATGCTTCAAATAAACTATTCGAATTAAATCCAGACTATGATGAGAAATATGGTAGCCCATTTGTTTTTAATCATAAAGGAAAAATGACTAGAGAGTTTATAAGAAGAGGATTTAGAGTATACGATACAAGATATAAACAATACCCACAATAATTATGGCAAACTATAATTTATCAAACCAAGATATTAAAGATACTTTTCAGCAGCTTGCTCAAGTATCAAGTAGTATAGAAGGAGGAATAACAGGATCAGGAGTTACAGACGGTACAGGTAGTAGAGTTACTAACCTACACGTTACAGCTTCAAATGCTTTAGATGCTATTTCATCTTCTTATGCTTTAACAGCTTCTTTTGCAGAAAATGTACCAACTATAGATACTGGTTCTTTTTTAATCACTGCAAGTAATGTAGATGCTGTTATAACTTATACTAAAGCAGACGGTTCAGTCTTTACAAATACTATTAATAACGTTGCTAATGCTGATGAAGCAAAGGATTTAGTTATTACAGTAAAAAATACTTCAGGAGGAACTCTTACTAAAGGTACAGTAGTACACGCTGTAGATGTTTCAGGTGAAAATGTAGATGTTATTGCAGCTTCTAATGACTCTTCTGCTGAAATGCCAGCAATAGGGGTATTAAGTCAAGACATAAATAATAATGCCTCAGGTACTTGTATTATAGCAGGTAGATTATCTGGTATAAATACTATTGGTTTAACAGCAGGTGCTTCTGTGTTTGTAGGTACAAATGGAAGTTTAACAGGAACTGCTCCAACAGGAAATACTTTTATACAAAACATAGGTACTGCTGCTAAAATAAATGCTTCAGATGGTGAGTTAATTATTCAAGGAGCCGGTAGAGTAAATTCTCTACCTAACCTTACTAACAATTACTTATGGAAAGGGGACATAAACGGTGTGCCACAGGAAGTTACAGAGGGTTCATTAAATGTTAATTCAGCTTTAACTGCAACTAGTTCATCTTATGCATTATCTGCATCTTATGCAGTAAGTGCTTCTGTCGAAATTATCAAAGAGGTTAGTTCTTCTTATGCTGACTTTGCTGAGAGTTCTTCTCATGCTGATGAAGCTAATCGTGTAGGGTTTACTACTAATGTAACAAGCACTGGGATTTATACTTATCCTTTTTTAAATAGTACTAACGGTGCTTATATTGACTTTGGAGGTAAAACTGAATATCAATTACAACAAGATAACACTAGAGGGGAGATTATTACATCAGGTTCTACTTTAGTAGTAGGAGCAGGTGGTGGAGATCTTAAAGTAACTGGTAGTTCAAATATAGATATACAGGCCGGTGATATAAACTTTAAAGATGGTAACGTAAGTATACTAACCAATGGCGGTAATGTATTAACTAATAACGGTTCTAATACAGCTGTACAGGGTACTACTAATGTAGATATAAGAGACGCTGGTACTATATTTATGAGAACAGGTCAAAATGCTGTTGGAGGTATTCAATTAGCAGGTGCACAAGTAAAAGTATTAGGAGATAGTTCTCCTTCTGCTTCTTTAAGAGTTGATGGAGATGATGGTACTGGTACTGGAGCATTAGCTTTAGAAGTAAAAAGTACTATAACTTCTCAAAGTGTTGATATACAAGGGGGAACTAGATTTAGTGGTTCTATTAGATCACTAGGAGGTCAAATACAATTAGGAGATACAGGAAGTGGTAATAGCCTTAATATACCAGTAAATGGTACAGCACTATTTAAAGGTAATACTGATTTTACTAATGGTGCAGTTTATTTTAATGACCAGTTAAACTTTGGAGGATCTTTAAATTCTTCTGGTGGTGGTTCTTCAGTTAACTGGACCGACGGTACAAATATACAGATAAGCGCAGATATGAATCTATCAGCTTCTAAACAGCTTATAGGTACAGCATCATATGCGATGTTTGCAGAAACAACAGGTGGTACTATAACAAATGCACAAACAGCTTCTTATATAAATCCTTTAGAACAAGACGTACAAATTACAGGTTCAGTTAATGTAGATGGAGACATAACTACAGCTGGTTCAGGAGATAGTATTACTGCCGGAGGGTACATATACAGTGTAAATGGTGCGGTTACTTCTGGTACTGGTTTACAAGCCGGTTATGCAGGTGCAAGTGGTAATATAAGTATTAAGAATTCATCTAACGGAGGATTACAGTTCCCAAGTATAGAAGCTTTTACAAATACTACAGATTTTGCAACAGTATTTTCTTCACACAGAATACAAGACACTAATCCAACAGGTTCAGGTACGGCACAACCAGTATCTATGGAGCTTAGTTCATTTACAGGTAGAGACGGGGTATATCCTGTAGCTCAATTTAGACTTGGTCCTATAGAGGGTAGTGATTCAACTAATACAGCATTCTGGTCTTCAGAAAATTATCCTGGTCTACAGTTTGAGAAATCTGCTACTTTTAATGATGCAGTAACTATATCAAGTAGCCTAAATGTTTCTGGTAGTACTGATATAAATGGTGTCTTATCTTTACCAGGTATAGCAAATGTATCAGCATCAATTGCTGCAGGAGGAGGAGGAGGAGCTGCTTTTCCTTTTACAGGTTCAGCAGGTATCTCAGGTAGCTTACTTATAGACGGTGAAGCACCTAATTTAGATATTAATACTTCTGTTAAAGGAGGTACTCCTAACTTAAGAATGTATCAAGCATATAATGGTTCAGACACAAAGTTTGCAAATATTAGTATAAATGACACTACAGGTACTTATAGTCTACCTTCTTTATTTGGTAGATTTAGTAATGCAGTAACAGCGTTTGGTAATGCAGCAGGAAGTCCTTTTACTGTTATAGCAGGTGGTGCAGCAGGTGGAGCATTTAATCACTGGGGTTTAATTTTAGATCAAACTGGTGATATAAAGTCTCTTAAAGAGATGAATATGTATTCAGGAGCTAAAGTAAGCGGAAGTCTTGTTGTTACTGGTTCAGCAACTGTAATTGGAGATATTGCAGCAGAAAATATTGTTGCAACTACTGCAGTTACTTCTAGTAATGGTTTTTCATCTACTGGATTTAACAAGCCTTCTAAATTTAATGGCGATGTAAGTTCGTTTAGTCTTACTACTACTGGAGAGGTATTAGCTAAAGCTTCTTTTAGTACTACAGCAGGAATGACTTTAGGAGAAGTTGGTACACCTAAGAGATTGGGATACTTTAAAGCAAATACAGATATAGGATCTAATTCAGGTGTAGGTGCAGCAGCAGGTTTATACATAGTAGATGCTAATCAATCAGATGCATTTGTAGGTACAATAGCTAACTTTAGTAATCCATTCGATGCAGCAGATTCAGGTTCGTTTATTATGCAAGGTGGAGCTAATGCAGATTCGAATTATCAGAATACGATAATGTATGCTAATGAGGCTAATGGTTTTCCTCACTTTGTAAAATCAACTTACTTTGACAAACCAGTATTTATATCTGGTTCACAAACGTTAACTGGAAGTCTAAATATAAATGGAACAACAAATGCTAATGGTAGTATTGTACAGACTTCAGGTGTAATAAATGCATTAGGAGGTAATGGAGGAAATGCTATTACGGTCGGATCATCTGGATATGGATTACAATATCCTTCTATGAATATCTTTACTGATAGTGCATCTTATGCTGCAAGTGGAGGAGTTTATGCTGCACATAGATTAGAAGATAGAGGTACAGGAGATTTTGCAACCTTTGCATTAAGTACATTCAACGCTGATGACCCTGGAAAGCTGGCTTTAGAGGTTCAGTATAGAAATGATATTGTATGGTGGATTTCAGAAGCAGAGAATAGATTCCATGTTAATAAAGAAATAAAAGCTGTATCAGGATTACAAGCAACAGGATCTGTAGATATTACTGGGTCACTTAGTCTTAATGGTTCACCCGTAGGAGCAGCATTCCCATATGTAGGTGATGCACAAATTACAGGGTCTCTAAGTATATCTGGTAGTGTTGTTAGTAATATAGCTACACCGCCTTTATCAGCATCAGATGGTACAGGATTTAACTTTGGATGTACATTAGACTTTAATGCTGCTAGTATGTTTGAAATCGATTTAGATAATGCTTCAACTTATACATTCGATACTTTAAATGTAGCACCAGGTAAAACTGCTACTTTAAAAGTTAATCAAGCACCTGACGGTAACGGTGCTATAGGATGGGGTTCTGAATTTAGGTTCCCTGGAGGAGTTGTTCCTAGTGCTACAACAGGTGCAGGTGCAGAAGATATATATTCGTTTGTAATGTATGATTCAAGTGCAGTGTATACGGTACAGACAGCTAATCTAAGCCCATAAAGATAAATTATGTTAATAAAACCTTTTGGATTCTTTGGTGGATCTAGTCCATTTATAGTTGCTACTGGAGGAACAATTACAACTTCCGGTAGTTACCAAGTACATACCTTTACAAATAACGGTACGTTTGAAATAGTTAGTCCCGGTACTGGTACTGCGGCATTCTATGATTACTTAGTTGTTGGAGGAGGAGAAGGTGGAAGATCGGCTAACAATGCAGGTGACGGTGGAGCTTCTGGAGTTTCAAGGTTAGTAACAGGATCAGCTGCTGCGGTAAATCAATATACCATAGTAATAGGAAGCGGAGGAACTGGTGGTTTAAACGGCTTTGGTAATGCTGGTCAAACTACTAGTGCGTTTACTACTAGTGCAACAGGTGGTGGTTCTGCTACTCCTGGTAGGAATGCAGACTTTACTAGTGGAGGTTCTCCTACAGAAGCTGATGCAGGTTTAGGTGGTGCAGGAGCAGGAGGAGATGGATCACAGTCTAATGGAGGTAATGGAATAACTACTACTTTTAGTGGTGCTACAATTAGCTACGGCGGTGGTGGATTTGGTGGTAGAAGAAATGCTAACCCAGTATATGGACCAGGCGCCTTTGGAGGAGGTGCAGGTGGTAACTTTACTACTAACGGAGGCAATGCTACAGGTTATGGTGGTGGCGGTGGTGGCTCATGTTACTCTACAAGAGTCGGTGGTTCAGGAGCAGATGGTGTAGTTATTATAAAATACCGTATACAGTAATTAGTCGTCTAAATACTTACCGGTTAAACCTTCTAGGTAACCTTTAGATAGGTTTTTACCTGCTTCAAAAGGATTATAAAGTATTCCTGCTATAAGTATTATTGTTAGTATTATTCCCATATCTTATAAGTATTTTTTAAGTTTAGTGTCTTTTAAATGGTCTATAAACCATTCTAAATCCTGTTTAAAAGTATCCTTAATAAAAGGAGTACTAAATCCATTACTTGATTTACCAGGATCAGATCTATACATAAAGTGACCTCTGTTAGGTTCCGTAGTATGCATTGTTACTTCTGGAAACGTTAATAATTCTTCGATTGTAATCTTATTTTTTTTCATAACCTTTATTTTTATTTACTTATTAATTATACTTAAATATACGAATAAAAAATATACGAAACAACTATTTTAGTGTTTTTTTTGTTTTTTTGTTATTTTAAGCTATGTATATATAGACGATAGTTGTTTATCGTTAAATATAATCGTATATTAATAATATAAAAAGAGAGTAAAAATGAAAGAACTAAAAGAAGAATGGTTACAAGTACCCGAGTTTAGTAGATACTTAGTATCGAATACCGGTAGAGTAATCTCAACAGCAAGAGGTAAAGCTAAAGAATTAAAACCTCAACAAGATGCAATAGGCTATCTACATTACAGGTTATATCCAGAAGACCAAAGATTTGGTTCTTACGGCCCGAAAAGAGGAGTTAAACCCAAGCTATTCAAAGCGCATAGATTAGTTGCAGAGACGTTTATTCTCGATGGAGACACAACGTTACAAATAAACCATAAAGACGGTAATAAGCATAACAATGTAGTTACTAATCTTGAATACTGTACTGCTCAGGAAAATATACAACACTCCTGGGATTTAGGTATGCGTAGAGATACTCATCAAAAAATAGCTAGACAGAATTATAAACCTTTAGTAGCAATTGATCGTTTAGGTAGAGAGAGGTACTTTGAAGGTAATATTGTTGCTAAGTTTGGTATGGGTTGTAGTATTGGTGCTATATCTAAAAGCTTAAAGACTGGAAATGAAATACAAAGAGGACCTGCTAGAGGTTACACTTTTGTTAGAATACCAGAGTTACCTAATCATTGTAAATTTGAAGAAGTACCTGGTATAGAGGAAAAGATAAATAACCATAACAGAAAATACTTTAGTAAGAATTGGAAAAGAAAAAATAAATAGTTTTACAAAAAAGTTGCCTAATTATAATAAAGTAACTATATTGTAATAAACAGTAGCATCCTTTCTCCTAAATAACCTGTAACGAGAAGTACTTAGGATAAGAGTATAAGAGCTACAAAGGTTAATGGGCATCACTATACATAGATGTACTCCTTAACGTAAGTGAAATAGATTAGTTAAATAGAGGTAATCAGTCCTCCGGTGAAATTCCGACTGGTAATTAGTTGATAAGCTTACTACTAAAAAATTGCAATGATAGGGTAAAATCTATACCAGTAGTTGGTATGTTTTATTTAAAAGTTGTTAGTTAGAAATATTTTTCTTATCTTATAAGTATGGCAAAAGATAGATTTAAGAATAGAATAAGTTACGATACTGAATATAAAGTAGGTGGTTATTACCAAAAACCTATGGCAAAAAGAACTATTACAGAAGAACAAACTAAGATAATGAATCAAATGTTAAGATCAGGAAATCTTACTGAATGGGAATTTGACTTTGTTACTAACTGTAAAGGTTTCTTTACTTTATCCCAAAAACAAAAAGATACATTAAACACTATATATAAAAAACACAGATGAGTAAAAAAGAAAAAAAAGATTACGGTGGACAATCTAAGCCTAAATTAAAGATTAAAATTAACTTTAATAATCAAGATCATGAAATAAACGAATATGATCTAGCACAGATGATTGCCAACAACAATAAAGCAATAGCTCAGTTAACACAAGGATTACAGGGAGTTATAGATGGTATGAAAGCAGGAGCAGGAGTAACAACAGAACAGTATCACGAAACTGGTTCACCGTATACTACAGAACCTCAAGTAATTCCAACAGTGCAGTTACCTAAACTTACAAAAGTAGAAGGTGATGACGTTAGTGTTAATTTAGTTGATTAATGATACCCTGGATATATCAAGGAAAAGAAATTAGTAGTACGGACGATTTCCCAAATAAGGAGGCTATAGGTTTTATTTATTTAGTTCAGAATATATATGACTATTGGTACATAGGCAAAAAAAATATATATTCACACGTTACAAAGCCTCCTTTAAAGGGATTTAAGAGACGGCGAAAGTTGACTAAAGAGTCAAACTGGGCTACATATAAATCGTCTAACAAAAGTGTTAAGGATTGGGAAGATTGGGAGTATAAGTCTAGAGTAATAATAGATTTCGCATACACTAAAAAACATCTAACGTATTTAGAATGTCACGCACAATTTAGTTTAAACTGTTTAACTAATGAGATGTGTTTAAATGATAATATACTCGGTAAGTTTTATGCAGGCGATTTAGTAAACCTACCGGTAGATGAAAGTAGATAAAGAAAAGAAAGCTTACATAGATAAGCATATTACTAAAATATTTCCTCAGTTACAAGTTAACATGCAAAAGGTTTGTGGTGTTGCTTATAGTAGATGGGGTGATGATTTATTATCTATAGCAGTAGAGTTCTTTTTAAATAAAGACATAGAGGTACAATACGAGAGTTGTAAACAAAATAAAGCAGAAAACTTTATTACTTACATTGCTAACTTTCAGCTTAAGAGTAGTACAAGTAGATTTTGGCATACACATCGTAAGTTTGTAGGAAGTACTAGAGAGTTATTTGTTGGTTCTTACGATTATGAGAATGAACCTAACTACCCAGTACCGTTCGAAGATGAAATAACAGACCTACAATTATGCATAAATAAAGAAATGGATAAACTAGATCCTTTCGAAAAAATGATAATACAAGAAAAAGTAGAATGGGGTAGTACATATGTAGAAATATCTAAAAAGTATAACATACCTTATCAATCGTTACAGTTTGGTTTAAAACGAACACTAAAAAAAATAAAAGAAAGATGTCAATATCTGAAATAATATTAGAAATAAGTTTTATTATTAACATAGCATTAATCTCTCTACTGCTGTCTATGGTTTATCCAAAACTAGTAGATAGGTATCGTAAACGTAAAAAAAAGAGAGAGACACAAAAAGTATCTCAAATAAGAAAGATAGTTAGAGAGTACTTAAGAGAGCTACAAAAATGATCGAAGTTACTATTTATCATATAATGGGTATAGCCGTTGGTAGTATTTTTATTACTAGCTTTTATACTCCAATACAAGGTATTAAGAATCGGCTGCTAGATAAGTTACCAGAAAACTCGATTGGACAGTCCTGCCAGACTATACTTAGTTGTCCTAAATGTTTGGGTTTTATATTCTCTCTTATTATATTCTGGGACATAATAGCAGCCCTTCTTACTAGTTTATTAGCATATTTTATTAATCACCTTATTGATAGAGTAGAAGCATGGTACGAATAAGTGAAAAGGATAGTGATTGGTTAAAAGGTCATTTTACTAAAGAGAGTTACGGTAAGGTACCCAGAGGTAATGTGATACACGATTATTTACAAGCAGAGAAAATATTAAATGGTTACGATAAAATAAAAAGAAGAGGTTGCGGTTGTGAGTACGGTAGTATGGCACGCGCAGTTGATAAGTTATATAAAGAATGGCTAGAGCAAGAGACTTCATAACAGACAGCGAATACGACGAAGCATTACGTAGATATTACAACGGTTTAGATTTTACCGAACACATCGAATACAAAGAGAGTCTAATAGACAAAGTAAACTTTGATCCAAAATTAATCGAAGAGTATCTAGAGAAAGAAGAAGAGTACGTGATAATACATAAAGGGTATGTGATAACATCATACGCTAGAGTATTTAATCTCAGATTTAGAAGATTCTTAACTCCTAAGTTCTTTAACAGCAATGTATATGTTTATTATGGTGATAACAATTTTAGATTAGAACCGGTATTTATAAAACAAGGTTGGAAGTTTGATAAAGTAGAAATACTAAGAAGATACATTAAAAGAGATTGGAAGAGAAATATAATGGAGAACTGTCAATACGCACATTTGGCAGAATAGAGCTATTTATTAGAAAATATATAAACCGAATATAAGCAATGGCTGGAGATAAGTTACCAAATAGTGAGATAAATAAGAGAGTCGAGGCGTGTTACACCCTTCGATATGAAAACGAAGAACCGTTTAAGTTTAAGCATTGGATAGAATATTGCCATAAGCACTATGGAGATAAGTCAGAACAAACTTATACTACCTATTGGAGTAAGTCTAAAAACCTATATGACGATTCTTGGAAAGAAAGACTAAACAAGTTATTAGGTCCGGCAACAGATGAACTAACTAGACTATTAGCATCAGAGGATGAGAAGATTAGACAAAGAGCTATAGATCAGATAGTTAAGTATACCGGCAATGATATACAAAAGATAGAAGCAGATATAAAAGGAGACATTACAGTCTCTTTTGATTCACCAGACTAAATGAGTCACGTTACGTTATTTACACCCTATAATGCTCAACAGGCATTTATAGATAAATTTGTTACTACCGAAGATCTATTCGGAGTATTAGTAGCACCTAGGGGATCTGGAAAGACCTTAGCAGCAATAAACTTTGCTTTATATTGGGCACTACAAAAAAAGAACCTTAAACTAGGATGGTGTTCTCCTACCTTTAGTCAAGCCAAGTCTGTGTTAGATCAAATAGTTAAAGCAGCACCTGATCTAATAGTATCAAGCAATAGAATGGAAGCGGTAGTAACGCTAATAAACGGTTCTACTATAAAGTTTCTTAGTAGTGACTCGGCAGATAATATTAGAGGTTTTAGGTTTACTCATCTTATTATAGACGAAGCCTCATATGTGAAGCAAAGTGTTATAGATACTATACTATTACCTACTCTTAATCCTAACGGTAAAAAGTGTTTACTAGTAAGTACACCAGCAGGAAAAAATCATTTCTTTAATTGGTATATGAAAGAGGATGTAGTAAGCCATAGAATAACACTAGAGGAATGCCCATATATAAGCCAAATACTATTAGACGAAGCTAAAGCATCTTTACCACCGGATATATATGCACAAGAATATCTTGGATCATTTGTTGATAGTGCTAATGACGTCTTTAAGTCAATCGATAAAGTAGCATTTGTAGGAGAGTATAGAAAAGGAGGAGATGCCTATATAGGAGTAGATACTGGTCTATCAGATGATGCATCAGTACTAACAGTTATCTCTCCAATAGGTAGAGTAATGAATATGGTTACTTTACGTAATACAGATATAAGTACCGTAGCCAATACATTTATTAGGGAGTTACAAGGATATAACGTTGTGGGAGGTAATATTGAAATTAATGGAATAGGAAGAGGAGTATATGACCTTATGAGAAATAAGTTTAGAAAAGTTAAAGGTTTTACTACAACGCAAAATAATAAAACCGAAATGGTTAGGAAGTTAATTAGTGATATAGAGACGTGTACTGTAGAATTACCATCAGCTGAATTATGCCCAGATCTGCATAAAGAGTTTGCTACCTATACATACAAATTAAGTCCTACTGGTAAGTTAAGCTTTGGACATAGTAACGGTGCAAAGGATGACCACATTGACAGTTTGTTATTAGCAAACTATAGTAGAAACCAATTCTTAGAAAGACGTCCTTTAAGAGTAAAAGGTCTATCAAATGTAAAGCCATCATTTGGACGTCCGATATAATTTTCGTATATTATAAGTATGGAAAAACAATGTACAAAATGTAAAGAAGTAAAACCTTTAGAAGCTTACCATAGACACAAGCAAGGTAAGTTTGGTAGACACCCTAAGTGTATAGAGTGTAATAAAGGATATCATAAACAATTTGCTGCTAAATATTATCTTAAAAATAAAGATAAGTTAAATGCTAAGAATAAAGCTTATACTGAGTCTAAAAAAGACGGTAACTATCACGTTTATACTATAGATAACTACGCTGGAATAACTACTAGACCTGATACTAGATTACAGAGTCATAAATACTTTGGTAGAGACGGTAATACCTGGAGAGTTCTATATAGTACACCTAGTGAATCAGAAGCATTAGAATTAGAAGCTCTACTACACGATGAAGGATACGAAGGTAGACATATGGGAGGCCGATATGCTCGTACATAGGTCCTTTTGATCAACATAATACTATTTATTACAAATGGCAAACAAAGTTAAAAGCTTAAAGTTACAAATTCCGGAGTATATCTCAATAGAGAAATATAAAGAGATTAACTCTTACGAAGGTCAAAATAAATTCGGTAGATTAGTATATACTGTCTCTAAACTAACCGGAGAACCTTTCGATGAAGTAAGACATTGGGATTTAGACAGTTTAACTAAAGTTTCAAACTTGTATGCCGGTATTTCCGATCATAATAATTTCTTTTTTCCTATAATAAAATGGAAAGATAAATTGTATGGTTACTCGAGCATACGAAAAGCTAGCTTAGGAGAGTACATAGATTTAGAAACCTATTGTAAAGATCTTGAGAATAATATGAATAAGGTAGCTGCAATACTTTACCGTCCTATAGTAAAACATAGATTAGGTAAATTATCAACTGTTACTAAACAGGGCATAGAGGTGATTAATAATAAAACCGAAAAAGTCTTCGATAGATATACAGTAGAAGAGTATGACTCAAATAAGAGATTAGAAGTAGAAGATGATTTTAAAGAGTTTCCAGTTCATTTGTTTTTAGGTGCTATTAGTTTTTTTTTGAGCACAGGAAGCCTATATTTGAACAATACAGCTTTTTCCAGGGAGAAGATAACGTGGACGGAGAAGACGAAGAACGAGATAATAATAATGGAAAATCTTTTGGAGAACACTGGGGATGGTTCGCAACGCTTTACCAACTCGCTAAGACCGATGCACTTTCAATCACTGGAGATAAATGCATAACAGACTTAAACCTTATATTTGCATTAAATTATTTAGAAATCGATAAAGACTATAACAATGAAATCGAAAAAGAAAAAAACAAGCAATTACAACAAGCAAGAGCTAGATCAAGATATTAAACCTATACCTACACCTAAAGAATGTAGCTGTGGTGATACAGAGCATGAAGATGGTCATTGTGATGGTTCACATAAGAAAAAGAAACCTCGTAAGATGATTAACCGTAAAGAGGTACAAAAAGAAATAGATATAGACAAACATATCAGAAGACTGTTAAGAACAGGATACTATAATTATAACCAAATAGCTGGCATGATAAAAGATGCTAACTTAGAAAGAGTAAAACAAGTAGATAATGAGCGCAGAAAGACTTCTTAGAAACGTACCATATTCAGAGATAATAGATCTCTTTAAATCAAGATGTGATGCACATTTAGCTATAGCATCATTTGATACCGGTACTATAGATTATTTAGATGCTTCGGCAGTCAATAGAAAGTTTCCTTATATCTTTTTAAGACCAATGAGTAGTTTGGTTCTAGATAGAGAACGTACCTTATCGTTTGAATTATATAGTCTAGATATACCTAAACTAAAGTCACAAGATCATGTAGAGCTACTTGCAGATACAGAGATGTACATATATGACCTTATGTCTTACTTTGAATTTGGTCCTACTGCTATACAACAAAACTATGATATGGTAGTTAACGATT
>WLWG01002147.1_pt1 | contig 15611 bp, 26 predicted proteins | sample 6712871 | NCBI WGS metagenome assembly WLWG01 (sample SAMN12718693, study PRJNA515312) | sponge metagenome | isolation source: marine sponge | host: Mycale hentscheli | place: New Zealand: South Island, Marlborough, Capsize Point | collected 2003-05-01
GTCCGATAAGGATGTCAGCCTGTTCAAGCTGATGAATACCTTGAACGACTGCTCGTTCAGGTTTGTGATCAAAGATATAAGTATTGCCATCATTGCCATCACGAACAACGATGCAGTGAATACGCGAACCCTGACGAAGTAAGCCAGTTGATTCAATATCAAAAAGTAGTTGAGTCTTCATTTTTAGTTTCGGTGGCGTCTGCTGGGTCGTACTCGTCCTGGGCAAAGGGGTTAGCGTTTGGGAAGAGGGTGGTATCAAAGTTTTTGTCATGTGTATTGGTAGTGAAACGTGGATCATCATCTAAGAAGATCGGCTCTATAGCTATAGAAAGTTCACGAGCAAGACGTGCTGCTTTTCTATATTCTTCTTTGTAATATGGCTCCCATTCGTGTGCTAAAACAACAATTTTACGTATACCCATTAAGTGCAATTGAAATATAGATATAGCAAATGGATATCTCGTTGTATAAACTACACAGCCGATAGTAGGTGCTCCTGCTTTAGCAGCTGAAGCGATTGCATATGAAACACAATCAACTTCAATTTTGCTGTCTGTATACAGACTTCTTCCGTCACCTATGATTTCACGGTCACGGACAATTACACATCCACCAGGAGCTTTAGGGTGTGTTGATGCAGTTGAGATTGTTCTAGCAACTTCAAGAAAATAATTGTCTTTATTTTTAATAAATGTTGGATCACCTTTAGGACTTATCATGCCACATAAAACTAATTATGTTTCTATATTAGGTAGTGAACAAGGCAAATGTGAGTAACAAAATGGACAAAAAATCGTTATATTCAAATGAAAGGTTTACTAAATGGAACCAAATACCTAGGTCTATCAAAGGTAATGACGGAGTTGAAGGTGCTGCGGGTGAAGACATGGTAAATAGCCCAAGTCATTACACGTCAGGCCGAGTAGAAGCTATTGAAGTTATCGAAGATGCTATTTCAGAAGCACCTACACCTATGTCTGGCTTCTTACAAGCACAGGTATTGAAATATATGCTTAGGCTATGGCACAAAATTGATGCATTAGAAGATGCAGAAAAGGCACAGTGGTATCTCAATAAACTTATTGCTTCATTAAAGTGAAAAAGCGGCTGGTAAGCCGCTATAACATTAGCATCGTTTAAAGAATAAGCAATTGCTGCGCTTCTCTAAACTCTCGTGAGGGAGTATATGGGAAGACAGCTTTGTATATATTGTGTCTATATCATGCACAGTGTGCTTAAAACAGACTGCAATACCTTCAGATAATTCAGGCACAGAAGGGACATACCAAGCCAATGGCTGCAGGCAGTTCCATAATTCCATGTCGTGTGACACCCAACTGTTCAGTTCCTCTAGGCGCTGAGCAGTTTTTACTATGTGCTGTTCATGTGCCTCACTAATAGGCAGGGTTGGATCGTTTGCATAAAGCAAAGCGTGCTTCCACATCAATGTCCCGTCCTTATGGATTAAGCGACAGGGGTGTACTTTAGTTCCTGATGGTAGGTTATAAAAGTATTTAGGAGAAATATGCTTACTCATTAGATGTTCCCCCTGTTCTCTTCAAAATATTCAAGGTCTTTAGCCCAGCTATCGCCTGCATATTCATTGTAAATAATGCGACCAACATCCCTAAAGGTGTCATAGAACATAGAAACTTTATCAACGTCAGTAAGTGCTTGGTCAATTGGCGGACCAAAGATCAAAACATTCCAAGTCGAAGGTGATACAGCTTCAAATCCTGTAGCTGTAGCACGGAGCTGCTTTACTCGTTTAAACGGAATACAAACAGGATAATCCCAAATGACTGGTGCAGCACGAATAAGCTCAGAGGCACTACAGAAAAATACAAAGCTTTTAATGTAGCCATTGCGGTATTCATTAATAGTTTTATTCAACCATATACGGCAATCTCGGACAGCACCCTTAGGTGATACCCATACGTTTCCGTGCCAGTGTTCTTGTAAAGGATTGACTTCAATTGTAGGAACAGAAGTAGCGTTGACTAGAACCTGCTGAACAGGATCAGAAGTCGGATCAAAATCTATACTGCCCATAACATTACGGGCACGTTCAATAAGTTGAGGTGTTGGGTATAAAGGTAACTTTAAACCTTTAGCTTCAAGCTTATCCGCTAAATTCTTCTGTGAGCGCTCTAAGGCTTTCTTGGCTCCTACCTGCTTCGACTGCAAATGTTCTTGTTCCAGCATCGCTGATAAGTGTAATTAGTACGTTTTTAGACCAGTCATTTTCGTCAATCTCTTCCATTAATTTACGTAGAAATTCCACAACATCAGCATCTTCTTCGCGCTCTGCAGTTCGAATATCAAACTCAATAGCATGACCAGACATATATGTAGTTGAATCATTAAGTAAGTTAATGACTAAGGCACCAGCACCATTCTGCTCTACGCCCTTGATTGCAATATCAATTAAATCAGACAAGATAAGCTCAGCAGTAGCAGAAAGGAACTTTTGCTCCTGTTCTTTTTCTGGTCCAAACTTTTTAGAACCAATTAGCTGCTTGATTAGATCGTTTCTTCTAGACATTTGAAAATGACAATAGTATAAGGTTAAGTAATTTAATAGTCATCTGTGGAGTTTTCCTCATTATCAGTGGGTTTATCCATTGATTGAGGGTTAGGAATAGTGCGTTGATGTGGATGACGTCCCATCAACATATCTTCAATGACAGCTTCAAACTTATCTGAGAAATCAGTTGAAGGATCAAACGTCATGTCAGCACGTTCATCAATAGATGCGTCACTTAATAGTTTTTGCTGCTCTTGTAAAGCAAGCTCTACTTGATACTCAGCAACCTCTTGACGTAAAGTATGTAGTTGGCAAGCCAGCTCAAAACTTTCTAGATAGCTTTCTTGGTCTACGAATACCCCAATATTCTGGGGAATAAGATGGAAGGGATTACAGCAGAATTTATTTCCGCAAGTACTTTTTACTCCTGTGTATCCAAGATCGCCCCAAGTAAACCACATAGCAACTCGTTGCGGATGATGCTGCGTGCTAGAGCTAATACCGTGTCGTCTCCAAGGAAACTGGGGAGTTTCAGTATGTTTAGCACGATAGCCTTTCCAATCCCAGCAGTTATCGGGTGAGCTTATATCTACTTGTGACCAAAATTTTAGAGCACGTTTGCGTTCTCTTTTAAGTAATCGAGATATATCAAAAGACAGGCGCCCTTCGCGAGCTGCGGCTACACATCGAACACAGGCTTGGTGACTATCAAAGCGCATTGATTTATCACTAAATCGTCCTAATGAGTGTCCTGTATAAATACAAAGCTCGCCTTCTTCAGCAGTGTTAGATAGTTGAAGTTTGCGTCTACCGTAGGCGTGACCACCTACTCGTTTATTAGGCTGAGCTTCTCGCATTAAAATTCACCTGGCTTTCTTTCGTGTGTTCCGCCATAAGCGGGAAACTGCTCTTCAGTTGGCAGCAGTTCAAGTGCCGTGTTTATCATGTACTCAAAACGAGTACTGTTTTCATATTTAATACGAACTAGCTTTGAACTTGGAGAGTAATACTCTGGTTTACCTACAATCAAAGCAGTCATATTATTTGTAGCAACTCGAACACGTTGTCCGAGTTTAATATCTTTAGCAAGCATTATGTAATACCTTATGTAGTTAAAGTGTAGTGAATATGTTCTATAACTGTGAGGCTATGGCTCGGTTTCTGATGTTTCTAGCAACTCATATTTACGATAATCGTAAGGCTCAGTGCCATCATTAAAATCACCAAACATTAGATTACTAGCTTCTTCAAAAGCATCTGCTTCGACGGTAACTGTGTCACCGTCATCATAATTAATAAAAGTCCAATACATATTAAAAGTCGTTCAGAATGTGATCTTCAGTGAGTGGATCATTCTCTGGTCTACGCCAAATACGAATTGATTTTGATTTACCTGAAGCAGGGTCTTTGCGGCTAGTAACTAAGCGTCTCCAGCCCATAGACTGCAGAACATCTGCAACACGTCTACCTTCACGTCTGCTTTGACTGCGTGGATCAAGTTCAAGTGCAGCTGACAAAACTTCAGCAGCAGTGACTTCTTCACGGATAGCTACATAAGAAGCAATCTTATCCATCCAAGGATCAGGATCACCAAACTCTTGAATGTATTCAGAGATAGCAGCGATTTCACCACTATTAAATTCATAGCCTTCGCCACTACGATAAGCAGCAACAGCTGCAGCCCATACGCTGTCACGTTCAGTGATCAGTTGTTTCCAAGGAACTTGGAATGCTGAGCCTATCTCCAAAGGAACGAACCTGCGGTTGCCAGTACTATCGACAAGAAACTGGTTCCTATTAGTAGTCCCGATGAGAACGAAACGTCTGGGAAGCTTGCTAGGTAATTGAGCATAAGGAAAACGAACTTCGTCTACACGAGTGGTAATAAGGTTTTTAAAGTTTTCAATATTTCTGATGTTGAAATAGTTGTCAATCTCTGGTAACTCTAGTAGCCACGCTACATGCAGTCTATAAGTTTCTTTCATCAACGTTTCCAACGGTGTGGTGATTTCAGAAAATAGATCTGTAGGTACAAGGCTACGAGCAAACATAGATTTACCTACACCTTGAGCACCAACAAGAATTGGCAGCCAAGACATAGAGCATCCAGGATTGTAAGCACGAGCAACTGCACCAATCATCATGCGCTGCATAGCGAGTGTGGCAATCTGGTGCTTGTTACCTAGGAACACTTCACCGACACGATCCCAGTCAGGATGTGGGATAGCACTTGATGCACACTTATCTAGGTAACGACGGATAGGACAGTATTTATTTTTACCTGCTGCATATTGAATAGCAGACTTGATACGCATCTCTGGGATGAACACACCGTGCTCACAGCAGAGTTTGGTAGTCATCAGTTCTAGATCGTTACCTTGCATGACAACGGTGTTGCCTTGAGGATTGGTGTACTCAAGAGAACCAGTCAGTTCATTTTTACGTAAGTCATGTAAGATTTCTTTTACTTTTTCTACATCACTTTCGCGTTCCTTAGCAGCATCGTCAGATGATTTTTTAGGACGTCCACGCCGTTTAACAATTTCAGTATCAGGTAGTGGTTCAATAGGTATGAGTTCTCCCATAGGTTGTTCTGTTCTGTTTGTAATTATGTCGTCAAAGCTGCAAATAGGATCAACTTCGGTGTAGCCACTAGCTGTACCTACTGCACCAAATTTAAGGTGGTCAGGCAACTGCCTAGTCCAGCCTACGTCTTGTTTTTTAGCAAGCGAATACAGTGTAGTGTGCCCGGAATAGTTACCGAGACCTCGCCATTTAAAGGGCTGAATATTTTCATCTTTCTCGCCATGATGACCACGCAATACCCAGTCAACCCAGCTATCAAATAGTGCTTCACCTACGCCTGCACAAGCAGCCATAACAGGTACAAAGTACTCTTCATACTCTCCGTCCTCAGATGGTCTAAGGAGGTTCTCTAGAAGCCACTGGCAGCGTTTGATGTCGATTTGAGTAACGTCTTTATTTACGAACTCAAAATTTTCTTCATATGCAATGTCCTCTAGCAGGAATTGGGGTACTCCTTCTGTTTCATTACGTATGACTTTGGTATCAGTATTGCCATACCAAAGGCGCTCTGGCTTTTGACCGCAATTGTCAGCAAGCTTTTCAAGCTCTAGCTCAGCAAGTAAACGATCAACAATCAACCAGTAAGCACCTCGGTGTTGTGCTGTATTAATAAGCTCTTTTCCTAGTGGAAAGATAGCTCGGAACCTGTGTTCTCCTTCTGTGTGACTACAAGATGTATAAGTAGCAGCACACCACTGTTTAGCAGTATCTGCACTCCAAAAGTCTTGTAGTTTGCAGTCACCGTCAAAGTCAATAACAACGACATTACTGCCAGATGCTTTGTCTGCTTTACGGTGCCTGTCAACAAAATGCGTAGCACACCAAGCATATCCTGCCTGGACCCACCCCATCAACCAATCAAGATCAACTAGAACATTCTTCCAGTTTTGTGCGACATTTGGGTTCTCTTTATTCTTGCACTCCTTGTTGACTGAAATCTTCAATATCATTATTTTCTATAGCGTGGAATTGTTTACAACGTTTTAGGAAGCGAGCTTCCATTAGATCAAGCTGGTCGCCATCAATAAAGATGCCTTGCGATGTCTCTGGTGTAGAGACAATAATCAAAGCAGCGTCACAATGATAACCTGTGCGCTCGGCCAAAGCGAGACGGTAAGCCGCCATCTGCTGCGCACATTTTTGATACTTTCTAAATCCGCCAAACCCCATACGATCACCACGATCAGGGAAGTTTGACATATATGGACCATTACTTGTTTTGAAGTCAGCGATGATTTTTACACCGCCAATTTCACCAATTAGGTCAGGGCATCCTGCATACATGTGCTCAGTGCTCCATACGTAAGCTACCTCCTTATCATCTGACCGGAGATGATTCCAGTCAGGACGCAGAGGCCTTTCGCTCCAGTGGATCTCGTCGAACCAATCTAGATACTGTGTGATGCCATTCCAAAAGTCTTGGTATTGGTCAGGTACTCCTGGCGGAAGACCTCTTAAATAATTTTCGCAACCTAAGTGAATAGCGCTGCCTCTTGTTGACGCCGCTTCTAAGGCACCAGGGTTTCGGTCTTGCCACTGCTTCAATCCAGCTTTGGATTTTTCGCTTTCAGTTGCGGACAACACTGTTGTCACTGAAGGCATATATAATCCCGAACATAAGTATTTTCGGTAGCCAGCGGCTGTTTGTATTCGATAAGGTTTATCTACCTTATCTTCAGGGGTGTCAGGCATAATTTGTTTTTGTGAATTTTTCGGTGGCAGTTGCAGCATAAAGGAACGCATTTTAAAACTTCGTTCCACCAGCGATCATGAGAAAAACGTACATCAGCTACACCGAATTCTTTTTCAGTAGGATCTACATGATGCCATTCAATGATGTCTGGATCTAACTCATTACATGCAATGCATGGAAAAGAAGCAAGTAAAGATTTACAGAAAAATGCTTTCCGCTCATCACTTGCTCGCTTTTGACAGTTGAGTTTGTCTTTATTTTTGGACCTGTTGGCAGCGCGCCACTCTTTATATTTTTCAGGATCCTTGTAAGGCATTAATAGTCTTCAGGATTTACCTGCTCTTGTTGGTGCGCTTCATACGCTGAGCCATAATCTGTAGTTTCGACTTGCTGGCAAAACATTTGATACAGCTGCCCCACTGCTTGACCTACAGCATCAGTTACTTGAGCAACAGCATGCAGCTCTTGACGAAGTGCAGCTACTTCTTGTCTCAAAGAAATTGTATGATCCATCAATGATGGAGGTTTAATAATAGGAGCAGGCGCAGCAGCTGGAGGAGTAGGCGGTTGTGAAGCTACTGCTGCTTGTTTCTGTTTTGCATCGCCAATAATTGAGGCAATGCGTTGCTGCATTTCAGGAGGGAGACCCTCAAGGTTTACGTTTGACATTAAAATTCTTCTTTTAGTTGACGGGTAATGACTTCTCCAACGAGCTCTTCAAAAGCGCGCCGGAGATCGTACTCCAAGTCATCTCGATCTGCTTTGCATCGAGTAACTGTGAGCTTAGGTAGTGTTAGGGAGCACGTAGCTTCGTGCAGCCCTAGTTCGTTTTTTTCGATATTAAGTTCAATCATTAGAATTCAGTTTCTGGTTCTGCTTTTTTCTTCTTTGCTACGGTAGGTGTTACGTGGGCTCCGCGTTTGTCGGTTCCACCAGCTGGAAGACCTTTAGCGTCAACTTGCTTGCCGTCGAAAGGATCTTTGCCTTCAAAGAAATTAGGGAGCCAAATGGTGTCCTTTTCTTTTTGCCAAGTTGAAACAATTTTATCTGGTACTTTACGGACTTTCGGTAAGATGCTGTATGAAGTTTCCAAACCGGCTCCCTTGCGGCTAATCTTAATCGAAAAATTAGCAAGTCCATCTTCTGTCCAAGTGTAATCTTCTGCTTCTTGGAGTATTTCAGTAAGTTGTTCACGTAGCGATTTTTGTTCAATAAATAAAACTTCTAAACGACCGCGAGCTGCACTCGTGGCAACCCAAGCAAGGAAGCGACGAGGCTTGACAAAAGTGCCGTCAATCTTGGGTCGGTCTGGCTTACTCCAATCAGTTTCACGAGCCAAGTCAGCTGGCTGACCAGGATGAGTACGCGTAACGACATAACCGTTAAAACGAAGATTGCCGTCAGATCCAACTGCTTCAGCTGCATATTGCCATCCCATGATTGCGTGGCCTGTTTCATAACAACCAAGAAGCCGGAACTCTTCTGACTCACCGTCTTTTAGAGAGCTAGGCTTCCAATATGGTTGTGGTTCTTTAGTTTCAATTTTGTCTTTAGGGGCCTCTAGAAGTTCTGGAGGTAATACTTGAAGTGTCATATTTACATTAGTGTGACTACCCAATCATAAGGATTAAGTAACTAACATGTGGGGTACTATCACGTCTCCTTGTTATCTTCACTGCGTTTAGTTGTAATAGCAGCAAGGGCATCAGAAGTAGCCTGCATCTGCTTCATCATTGAGTCAAATAGCTCAGCTTTGATTTTAATTTCTTCCATATCAGGTGGGATACGGAACATGGCATCGATACGTGCTTGTGTAGCAGGATCGTTTAAGCATTTATCGATAGTGACAGATAAGCGCTCAAGCGCAGCAGCTTCGACATTCTGAGTTACACGCTCAGTAAGTAATTCGATAGCTGTCCTGTAAGTGATAGGAATATCCTTATTGTCCATGTCCTTGAAAGAAACAAGGTCCCGACGAATAGCAGCAAGTACGTCAGATGTAATACGGTTTCTAAAATTAGGAATATTCGAGACTTCACTAGCAATATTTTTTACCTGAGCAGGGTCAGGTACAAAATTGAAGTCTTCAAGAGATTGCTTGGCTTCAGCAAGTAGTTCAGAGTATGCAGTATGCAGCGAATCAAGTTGTACAGTGACTTCAGAGATTTGAATAGTGTCAGGCATTGATTGAGTAGGAAATAAAGATGAGATAATGTTAGGCATTAATTAGCAGTCAGTTGAAAAGAACGTCCGTTGAAAAAGCAATGTGATGCTTCGAAAGGCATGAGCTCATCAAGGAAATTCTGAATGACAGCCAGTGTCAAAGCAGCTGCTAAAGCATTAGCAGTGATGAGTTGAGGTGTAGAAGGTGCTTGTTCAATACAGCCGCCACGACGAGGAATAGCATCAGTAGGTCGTTCAATGTTTGGGAACAAGATAGTGGGAGAAATGCCAATAGTTTTACCGTCTTGACGGCCAAACCACAGGACATTGCCTTTGATTGAAGTCTCAGCATCAGCAGCATCACTATTGCCTGGCGTGACGAATAAGAAATCAGTTGTACTAGCTTCAAGCGTTTCAATAATCATCTTGCGTGAAGCATCATTGTCTACAGCGGCAATAACTAAGACAGCACCGCTTGTTTCGCTATGGCGTTCAAGATATTTTTCAAGAATTAGACGAGATACATAGCGAGGACGACAGTCAGCGGATAAGCCTTGTTGCTTGAGGATGTCATTGATAATAGTTGCTTTGTCGCCAGTAGATGCAACTTGACGTTCAATGTTGTGATCTTCAAAAGCATCACCGTCATAAATAGTCACATCTTCGCAACCATGTGAATGATACTTAAGTAGACGAACTAGGGGTGGAATTAATTGCTGACCAGTGCCGCCAGCGCCGATGATAAGGGTAGATTTGAATTGCATTTTGGTAAAGGAAAATTAGCAGGGACTTGGCCGATGAACACACCAGCACCGTGGACTTTGCGAACTTCACTATCTTGTGGATAGAAAACTAAACGCACGCCTGAAGATAAAACATCAGTGACATAGACATCAGCAACGAAGTCATCATCAACAGGAAGATTTTTGTAAAAAGTAGCAGTGACATAAGCGCACTTGTTAGCTGTATAAGCACCACTAGTTGCAAGCATTAAGTAAGCTTGCGGATGATAAGCAGCGGATGCAACAACAGCAGCAGTTGGTCTAGTTCTAGGGGCTTCTCCGAGCCAAACAGCACCGACTTCTCTGTTGATATTGGGATCGTCAATATCTGTCATGTCCAATTCATCGAAATCAAGGACATAACCATTATGTGTATCAAATTCAGTCAGGTCTTGATTGCAGGGAGTAGCTGAATAGCTTTGAGAAATAGCATTAAGTGTATATTCAGCCCTGTTGGCGCCCCAGCAGATGTGACCGTCGTGCCCATAGCAGTTGACAGCTTCACCTTGGTTGCTGACAACGACTGCATTGTTTACAAATGCTGCACGCTGAACAAAAGCATACTCAAGTAGCACTTTGCTGTCTGCATCTACACGAATAGCAAAAGACATGTGCTTAAGCTCAATCTCTATTTCGTCGTCTTCGCCACCCATTTCAGTGTAGTCGTGACCTTTAGGACAAGGCCAGCTGACTTCATCTAATCCGTTGGCATAACAAGGACATGGAGAATAGACGCTGATGTCACCAAAAACTTCACATTCTTGGTCTTCAACATAAACATAAATGCCATCGCCGGTAGCATTGTATTCAATGTCTTCGCTATAAAATGGACAGTCATAGCAGAAGCTTTCAACAAAAGTGTCAGGGTCCATACTTGACTTGCCATTCATAGGATTATCAGCTGATGACCATGCAGTAATTTCAATAGCATTTTGGCCAGGCAATGAAGGATTAGTTCTGTGGACTAAGTACTTGACATTGTAGGCTTTTGCATTATCAGGAAGCAGTTCAATATGAACTTTAGGTGCTTCAGATGGTTGAAAATAGGACATTAAACGTAGTTCCAGTAAAAAGGGTCATCAGAGGGAATGCTTTCTGTAGACATGTCGTCAATAGAGTAAGCAACATCAGCTAAGCAATCAGCAGTATCTACTTGCTGAAATTTGCATGCATCAATTAGCTCTTGAACTTTGAGCATGACTGCATCAATCTCAGGCCTAACAGAAGTGAAGTTCTTAGATAGAGGTGCGTCAGCAGTAAGATCAGGCCGCATAACAGGGAAATCATCGACTGTTCTATACCAGTCGTATGCATAACCAAACGAAGATGGGGCGCTAGGTGATTTCAGAGGTGCAAGAGCTTTGGGCATTGTGATTACTGCCAAGCATTCTTTAGCAAAAGGCTTGAGTTCAGAAGAAAAATCAACAACTTTATCTCCGTCAATCATGAAGCGACGTCGGTTAGCTGTGATGCTTGCTTTATATGTGTATTCAGTTGTAGCTAAATTAATGTTGCCAACAACAATGTGAAAGCCAGGATCGCCTAGCTCATACTTGTCGTCAGTACCGCTGAAGAAGCTATCCATAGTGTTATGGCTGTGGCTAGATCCGCAAGGGCGCCAGCCATCAGGTGGGTATTGAGTGACAAGCTCACCAGTGATGAGATCAATAGCTTTGTCAAAACTTTCAACACGCACAGAAGTCACACTGACTTTCTGCTCAGGAATAAGAATGCGGTATTGAGTCGGGTCTTCAACGTTACGAAGCAGTCTGCATGAGACCTCGCAGTTCGCATTGTTAATACGCGTCAACTCAAAACACAAGCTAATCCATGCACCCCAAAGAGGTCCAGGTATACGCGGAATGTTTTCGTTTAATTCAAAGCCATCAAATTGTTCAGTAGTAATAATGACATCGCCAAGTGGATCGACTGCTGGTGCAAGGTATTGACCCCAGATGTTTGAAGTAACTTGCCAGCAGCCATCACGAGGCGTACGTAAAATTTCGGTCATGAAAAGGTAGTAAATATTTGAAAGACGAACAACAGGGCATCAGCCCTTGCTCTCAGAAGAGATAGCACCGGAGTAAACAGTGCCAGCTTCTGCTGCACTAGAACCAGCAACAATACGGCCTTGAGCAACATAACGATTGATGCGAGATACATCAGCAGAGTTAGATGCATAACGACCGAAGAGTTCAGCAACAGTCAAGCCAGAAGCTTCTGCAGCAGATACAATGATACGCTCGTCATTGACGATAAGAACAACTTCCTGGACTGTTTCAGCAGAAGCAGAAGAAGTGTTGGTGTTGTTGCGGTTGAAGTTGAATAGAGCCATGATAGTTAATTAGTAAATTGAAGTTAAATGCCAAAAAGGCATGAAAGTGTATAGCGACCGGTAGGTCGCTTAAGTTGCAGGTATTAAAAAAGGCGGTTAATACCGCCCGTATACAGGTGCACTCCAGCCACGACGGCCGGAGAGAATATGTAGTTGACGCTTAGTAGTCTGGCGTTGGATCAACTTGCGTGTAACCCGTCGCTGAACCGCTCGCTTGCGGGTTCCTTCCAGCTTGAACCCGGTCCTTTCGAGTAGTGAAGTCAGACGCGACAATGGCCCTATAGGGGCTGTCACTATCATCTTTGCGGTACTCACGAAGGTAACCTTGCACACAAATTTGACGTCCTTTACGAATTCTGTCATTTAGTTTTTTCTTGCGTGATTCATGAGTTTCTAGATATAGCCAGGTTGTTACATCTGAGTTATCTAATGTTGTGCCAATCTTGACTGCTAATTGGCCATTTTTACGTTCAGTGATTTTGTCATCACCGAAGAATGCGTTACCAAGTACAACTTGGTTGCAGTACATATCATTTGGAATATTAGGTTCAATCGTAGTGACGATTAAATCAAGGGGCTGCTTTGCATCATCGGAGAAAACAAGATTTCCTGTGATGAGAGCTCGGGTGCCTTCTTTCCAATTTTGAAATGATTCGAGCTTAGGGCCTTGGGCGTTGTAACACAGAAGTCTGAGTTGTACCTCTCCGTTACTATTACCAGCGGGCACAACAGCATTAGCACCGCGATAGTCAAGCCCGTAAGCGTTGATTTGATCGGAGTTATGTCCTCGTAGTTCAACTGTTGCTGCAATAAAGTTCATTTTTATGGCTAGTGTTATTTATACCAGCCTTCAGTTTAGTGCGAGTACAGACTAAATGTGAGGTCACTTTATATTAATCCCACATTGCATGAGCAACAGTAGGTACTTGCTGATAAATAATATCTTCTACAGATGCAGCAATCTTCTGGTGCTCTGATTGAGTGCCATTGGATCCTCTGAGGTCTGCATAGTGCAGCCAGCTACGAATAGTGCCAGACATATACAATCGCGTGACAGTGTTAAGAGGCAGCACTGATCGTGCGCACTCTTTAGCCACTCCTGAGTGAAGCAATGATTCATACAGCTCTACACCTTGACGAAAGTGATCATCAATACGTTGACTGTAGTAATCAGCAGTCTCTTCAGCAATATCGTCTATAGAGTTTTGTCTGTTTTGCTGGTCTTGCCTTCTAAGATCAGGCAATACCGTAGCGAACGTATCTGTTGGGATAGCGTACCTTTGAGAAAATTCTTGAAAGGTAAACGATCTATGCCTAAGGATTTGTGGACTGATTGCACGAGTTGTGTGTATTTCAACGCACATTGATGCCATTTCAAATGGAGACCAATGTTTGTGCTTGATGAGGTACTTAATAAGTTTTTCAACATTAGGATTATCCTCGTTGTTTGGATTAGATACACGTGCAATTTTGCCAATTAGCTGTTCAGCATCAGGCGTAATCCAAATTAATTTAGCGTCGTGCATATTTAATCATTTAATTTGGTAGTAATTCTATCAAGTTCTTTGAGTTGACTTGCATGATAATCACGCCAATCAGCAATAGATAATTTAAATGCTTCAATTAAACTATCACCTATATCTGGATTGCTGTATTGAATATCTGCTATTAAATCAGAAAACATTTCTCGATAATAAGCGACTGTTCCGTATTCATTGTTCATAGTAAATTATGCTTTAATTTTTCCATATAGGTTTGGTCTGATTACTCCATAGCCAGACTTAATGCTGACTACGTGGCCTTTGCCTTTTAAATTATCGTAGTATTCATCGAAGATGTCAACCATAGTGTATGCACGAACTGCATCATAAACAGTGGTGTCATCTTTAATGAATTCCACAATATGGACATCAGAAGGCCACTCGGAGTCATCAATGTTTTTAGGATCGATAGCTTCGAGCAAGACTTGAATTTTACTTTTTGACATCAGTATCTACAAATAGTTTTATCTTTATGCGGCTTATAAACGCAGTGCTCGTTTAAACGGACATTGCGTGGAAAGTCGTGGCTGTAGTCCCAGTAAAATCCCCAAGGAGATAACACAAAAGTGTGATCCCTATGACGATGACTACGGGGGTGCCTGTGCCTATGACCACGATGTGCTTCAGCTGCAGGAGCAAATGCGCCAGCAGTCAAACCAAACAGTAGTCCGGCAAGTAGTAGTTTTTTCATTTCTTTTTATTAGGTTTTACGTAAGGCTGTCCATCAAGTTTATCTACTTTTTTGAGTATTTTTTGAGCATCTTTCCTTGACAGGCAGTTTTCAGCTTTAGTTAGTTGTTTAATTAACCAGGGCATTTAGGCGTACTGTGGGAGGTTCACATTATTTGTTTCAAAGAAAGCTGGCATTCTGCTAGCTCTAGTATCAATCAAGTTTGCTGCTTTGCCTCTGGAGTACAAGCTATCGGAGCTTGACATCCAGAAGTTAGAAGACAGGTGCCTATGAGTACTTTCGCCTTTCAAGCTTTGGATCGCCCAAGCAATGGTTGCTTTTCTCAGTCGGTTGATCTCTTTGTCTGACTTAAGTCCAAGCTCTTCACAGACAAGGGTGTTAGCTGCGACATGCGTTTGCTCATCACGGGAAATATCGGCACTAGTGGTACGTAGCCCGGTGTCTCCGAGAAATCTAAAGATTGGTAGGAGCACAAAGAAGACAGATCGTTCGAGGACGACTGCTTTGAGAACAGGGTGCCTATCCAATTCAAGCCATGCTTGACAGATCTTGTGAGCTTCTCGCTCAATCTTGTCTGGTACCGCATGGGCTCGTGCTGCAAAATTAAGTGCAATGTCATGTTTCTCTTCGTCTACAACATTTGACAGAAGCAGCTCCTTACAGCCCTTGACATCTGGAAGGTCGCCTTTCATAGCTTCGCTAATGAAATCGCCTACAGGGATTTCAAGGCAACGCAGTGCAAGGGCACGTTGGATTACTTCTTCGCCACCCTCAAGTAGCTTGCCCGCATCGACCTGGACAGGTGTCCAAGTACGCTTACGGCTGTGAAGATGTAGATAAGGAGTTTCAGCTTTCATGTTTCTATTAATTTGGTTTATTCTGCGCAGCCCACACAGCTGCTTGGATCTTGATACGTCTCTAAAAGTACGTTGTCAAGGAGAGCGTCTTCATCATCTTCATCGTTGAAACCAAACATAGTGCCAAAGTCACCATCAAGAGCAGCTAACGCATCATCTTTTGCTTGCGTATTTTGCATAACTTGTAGTGAGTAGTACATACTAGTTTGAGGTGATTGCAGCCATGCTTCGATAAAGTCTTCGTTGTAAGTAACAACGTCGCTCCAAGTGTTGTAGCTGTAACCATGAGCCAGACCAGTTGCTTGTATGAGATGCATGATGCCATCAACAACAAGTTTGTAGTCTTTCCAACCGACTTCTTCAGCGGTTTCTACGTTTCCGTAGTCATACTGTTCGACGCCAAATGTAGAGCTGTCCCTATCAACTGTACGCCCGA
>WLWG01002149.1_pt1 | contig 15599 bp, 8 predicted proteins | sample 6712871 | NCBI WGS metagenome assembly WLWG01 (sample SAMN12718693, study PRJNA515312) | sponge metagenome | isolation source: marine sponge | host: Mycale hentscheli | place: New Zealand: South Island, Marlborough, Capsize Point | collected 2003-05-01
TTATAACATCACCCATTTTAGTGAATACATTTTCACTAAATTTAATATCACCTGTAGCTATAGCATCAGAAAACAAAGTTAAAGCCTCTTCCATTTGAACATCTTTGCTTTGATCAGCATATTGTTCTATTCGTTTTTTAAACTTACTATCTTTTATTTGGCTAGCATCTATTTTATTTAATTCGTTTAGCAATGCATTACCTAGGTTCACAGAAGTTTCAGGACTATCTTTTACTGTTTTGTATAATATAGCATGTAAAAATTCGTGAGCAGCAACATTAACAGCTTTTTCTTGTTTAGCAACTTCTTTATTAATAACTATAGTTTGCTCTCCAGTGTTAGGGTTTTGAACTATAAAACCTTGTTGTTCAGAAGCTTTAGTAGTGTCTTGATCAGGATTCTGTTGTTTAACAAAGTCTTCAACTTCTTTTGTTGTTTCAAAATCTTTAACTTGAACTCCTTTTATTTCTGTAGCTTTTTCTTTTATTGTTTCAGTTGATTGAGCTATTTTTTCAGCTGTGTTTCTTATATTGTATATTTCTTGATTAGCTTTATTAATATCTTTTCTTAAATTATTAATTATAAGATTTTTAGTTTCTTTAGTGTATTTATTAGAATTTATAGTTTCTTGTATTTTAGACTCTGAACTTTCTATTATGTTAAAGTTTTTATTAACTTCGTTTATTTCATTTTGATTTAAAACGTTTATTAATTTTTTGTTTTTTTCAAATCCAACAATTAAATCTGCTCTAAGACTATTTTGTGCTGCATTTATTTCACCTATTTCATCTGGTGTTAAATTTTTCTTAAATTTACTAGCTTCTAGCTCAGAAATTTGTTGAACTTTATTTATTATATTTTTATTTTCATCATTATTTCTTATTGCCATCGCAGCTTTAACATTTCCACCTCCTACACTCATTGCACCTCCACCAAAAAATCCTTGCAAAGCTATTTCAAGACCTTCTTTAGATGTCATAAAATTTAAAACTTTAAAACCTATGTTAGCGGTTTTTTCACCTTTAGCAATAAGATTATTTAATTTATCTAAACCACCTTGCAACCATTCAGTCCAACCTTCTGTTCTTCCAGAATTTAAAAAAGTAAATAAAGCTTTTTTCTTTCCAACAGCCATAGCATTAATAGCTTTACTAGCACCATCAATACCTCTTTTTTCTAAAGCAAAACCTAAAGCACCTATAGTTCCTGGTATTAAAGTTTCACCTTGTCCTGTTTCAATCAATTCACTTGTTGATATACCTAGCGTTTCTGCTTTTTGATCATTATAATCTTTAATAGAGCCACCTATCATATCTGTTGCTAAACCAGCACCAAAAGTAGCATAACTAGTTAACATAGAGGCGCCGAATGAACTTACAGCACCAAATAAAGCGGCTAATCCTCCTGTTACTTTTTCAATACCTTCTTTTTCAGGTAAATCAGTAAACCCTATGGTTGCTTTAGCCATTGAATTTAACCTATCCATTTCAGCGTTTGCTTCAGCTAATCTTTTATCTGAACTTTCTGTTGCTAAACCCATTTCTTTTTGTAACCAAGCAAATGTAAATTTTGCTCTATCATCAACACCTGCTAATTGATTTAAAAAGTTTTCAGCACTAGCTATAGAGCTTTCTGTAGCTGTTTGATCTGTTTTACCAAAAGCAATATCTTCATTGGTTTTTTTTCTTTTTTCTCTAGCTTCTTTTTCAGATTTAGATATTCTTTGAGCTTCTTCAAATATACTTATTTCAGTAAATTCTCCTTCATTTTTACCAGCTTCACCAGGTGTAATACCTTTTAAAGTTAGGTATTCATTTATAGTTGCTCTAGCTGCATCATTTTCAGCTTTTTGAAATATTTCAATTTCTTCTTTAGCTGTTTTAGCAGCTTCAGGACTTTCAAAAGGAACAAAACTTGTATCAGGTTCTGGTGTTTCACTTGGACCTGTTAAATCCGAAAAACCAAGATCCGAAGGTGATGCCATATCGGATGCTATTTCCTCTCCTGCAGTCGCATCCAGCTCTACAGGTGTTGTCTTTACTTTTTTATAATCTGCTTTCTTAGCATCGAGTTGCGCTTGAATTTCTTTATTAGAAAGCCCTTGGCTTTTTAATTTTTTAGCCAATGCCTTTAACTCAGCTATAAATTGTTCTTTTTCCATAATTTAATTTAAATTATTCTATAGTAAAATCTAAACCTTTAAAACCTTCTTCTTCTTTAACAGGTTTAAAACTTTTACCTGTTTCTAAATACTTTAATTGAGCTTTTATTTCTTTTGGAGTTGAATTATCAAAAATAGTAATTTGTCTATCTTGACCTTCTACTGTTTTGCTTATAGTTCTAGACTCTCTTCCACCTATAGTTTCTGCTTTTTTAACTAAAAAGTTTCCTGGTGGTTTAGCAAGCTCCATTTCTAATTCATCAAAATTAATCATTTTTCTATCTTTTCCTTCGCCTGGTCCTATATCAGAAACTATATTAATTTTTATTTCATCTACATATGAAGCGTCAGATATATCTTTATCAGAATCATTGTCATCTGGTGAAGTTTTTGTAGTCTGTATAGGCATATTGTTTTGTACGTATTCAACCTCTCTTTTTGTAAGTTTATCAACCATTGAATCAAAAGACTCTTTAGTAATAGGTATGTTTTGACCATTTAAAACAAAACTACCACTATCATCTAAATCTTCACCAGGATCTAAAACATTTTTATATAAAGAGTTAGCGCTTTTAACACCTTGAGCAGGGCCATCACCAGCAGTTAATAACCCAATAACTTCAGCTTCTATTTCTTTTCTTACAACACTTTTACCAAGATCATTAAAAGTAAACTGTGTTATTACATTACCATTATCAAGTTTTGTTTCAGTTACTTTTTCATCATAATATTTAGCAGGCACTTGATTTTTTGCATTATAAACACCTATATTTTGTAAAGTGCTAGGTAGTTTTTCTCCAGCTTTACTTTTACCATTAGATTTTCTTAAATTAATTTCTGGTATAATAGGTAGTTCACTTGACTGATTACCTTTTAAACTAACTTTGTAAACTCCATTTTCTACACCGCGACCAGTATAAAGATCTTCACCGCTTTCATCTTTACCAGATAAAACTAAAACAATATCACCACTATCTACATCAAATTCAAAATCTAAATTTCCAGGATCTGTGTTGTTAGCCATGTATTGTAATAAAGTTCCATAGTTTGAGTCCATGTATTTACTTATACCACCTTCATTACCAGCATTGTTTTGAACTTTCTTATACATTTCAACATCAGCCATTAAATCATCCATTTCACTTCCAAAAGATTTTTTAAAAAACGAATCCATTTTAAATATTTTATTACCTAATTCTTTTGATTTTGCAGGATCATTTTCAAACTCATAAGCTGACTTAGCTAAAGCATATTCATCTATAATATTACCCATACCTTTTCTAAAACTTTCATTTTCAGAAAAATCTAAAGTTTTTAAAGCATCATTAACATTAGATTGAGTTTCTAATTGATATTTTTTAAATCGTTGTTGTCTTTTTTCGTTTCTTAATTTATTTTCTTCATCTTCTTTTCTTCGTCTTTCTGTCTCGTCTGTAATAAGCTTAGCACCTACTTGTCCAATTTGAGATATGGCCCCGGCGTAATATTTAGCTGACTCAGTGTCGACGTATGTTATTGGATTTTCGTATGCTCCCATATTAATTTATTTTAATCAAACAATGGATTTGTTACTTTAAATGTTTCTGTTAATTCACTTCTTGAATATGTTGGTGTTAAAGTATTTGAACCGCTTCCGGTGTTTACTTTCCCAAACCTCCAACATAAGCTCCACCAATGTTTCCTAAGGCTCCAAGCATACTACTAGTCATACTTGCACCAGCTTGTTGAGCTGCAACTTGTTGTTGTTGTGCTCCTGATATTTGAGCTGAAACTCTATTTAATTGCTGCATCTCTCTATCTTCTTTTGTTCTAAACATAAACTCTTTACCAGCTGCCCCAGCCTGCTGTATTCTTTGTGCTTCACTCATTTGTACACCCTGTATTCTTTGTGCTTCTTGCATTTTTAATTGCTCTAATTGAGATTGCCCTTGTGCCTTTAGTTTTTCGTTTTGTGCTTCTTGAGCCTCAATACTTGCGCTAACACCTTTTTTACTCTGTAAAGCGGCCTGCGCTAAAGCAGTTGCACCACCAGCACTTGCTCCTGTAGCTCTAAGTGTATCTAATGTATTTGCTAAAGCAATATCAGCTTCTTCAACCTGCATTTCAGCAGCTTGAGTAGCAACACCTAAATTAGCGTATGGATTTGAAACCATACCACTTAAATCTGTAGCTAATGATGATATGTCTTTAAAGTCTTGATAAGGATTTGTGATAGCTTGTCTACTGTTTTCTAAGGCCGTAAGTTTACCTTCCAATCTTTTCTTTTCTTTTGCTGCCGCTCTAGCTCTTTTTCTAGCTTTGCCTCCACCAAAAAGACCACCTATTAGTGATACTGCTCCTCCTATAAGTGCGCCTGTTACTGGATCTAATGCCATAATTTTTGTTTTATTATTTAATATGATGATTCTACCACGTCTGATGACACAGAGAATAATTCTTTTTTAGTTGTTGGATATGTTGAGTTGTTTAGTTTCATTTTAACAGTTGACCAAAATCCTTTTAATCCTGACATATCTGCTCCATAAAGTATTTCACCACTTGTTGCAGGTGAATTATTTATGAGGTTTGCAAAATATTTATCTTCTTTTCTTTTAAAAGTATTTGACCAAACTTGAGTTTCTAAATTAGCTAAAGTATCTTGAAAAACATATTTAGTAATTGGTAAACTTTTGTCACTTGAACTTGCAACCATTGACTCTAATTCCCAACCTAAAGCCCCTTCATAGTTAATTGTTTTAAAGTTTTTAACAACTGAAGGATTAGAATTTAATATTATTGTTACATCAGAATTATAATTAAATCCATAAAACTGACCATAGTTTCCTAAATATTGTTGATATAATTTACCATTATTAAATGTATAAAATATATTATTTAAACTTAATGAATGACTAGGTTTATAACTAGAAAAACTTGTCCAACCCAATACGCCTTCGTCAAAAGTAACCGTAGAAAAAGGTTCTGTCCAGCATATTATAGTTTGTAAAGCTGGTATTGGATTTGTTAAATTAGCTACAAAAGAAGCTGGATTAGATGTTTGTATAACAGAAACAATAGTTCCATAAAATTCTCCTGTTATTTGACCTGATGTTGTGTATTTATATATGTTATCTCCAGCGGCAATGTCACCTATAGTAGCGTTTAATGTTACAGTTACATTACTACCTGCATTGGCAATGTTTTGACCATTTGCCGCTACATTACCTGTGTTTTTTGCTTCTTGTATAGAAACTACATAATCTTTAGTGTGCATATTCCAACCACCAACTATTTTATAAATGTCTTTTGACATCTGATCTCTAAAATAATCATGCATACCGTAGGAAGATATTTCTGTGATACCATCAGCTGATAATCTTAATACACATCCTTTTTTTCTATCTGTAAAATACTTTCTGTAACCATACACGGCAAAACTTTCTGGGTTTGTACTTATACCATACTCACCTGCGTAAGCTATTATTTGTCCAATAACTAAATTACTAGACGTTACACTTCCACCTCCTTCAGCTGAATATATAGCATCTTTATCTATTAAAGCTCTACTAACTTTATCTTCTTGAAATATAATTAAGTTGGTATCTTCTGCGTATAGTTTTTGTATAGAACCATTTGCAGGATCTGCAGATTTAGTTATATCTTCACCAACAGAAAATTGATTAGTATTGTTTACACCAGTTCTTGAATTGAATATACCAGAATATATTAATGAACTAAGTCTATGTTGTTGAGTAAAAGTATCTTCTACTATATAAGCTTTAACACCAAAATCAACACTAGTATTGTTATAACCACCTCTTATTCTTGCTTCCTCTATATACCAGTCATCGGCATTAACAGCTGAATAATCTTGTGGTATGTTAGCATCTGGTGCTACTCCTGTAAATTTTATTTGATCATTTAAGGCTACTGTTTGAGCAGAACTTATTGTAATGTCTTGATTATTTGCCGCTACAGAAACTACAGTTACAGTTCCTGTAAAAGCGGTTGTTAAATTAGTAACAACTTGACCAGCACCTATTTTATTACTAGCAACTTGTAAATTAATTATATTCGTAGTACTAGCATTGGCTGCAACAGTTACAGTTTCTATATCTGTAATACTCTTGATTTTTTTTAACCAGAATGTACTAAAGTAGTTTACTTCTAAAGTCGCTGCCATAATTTATTATCACTTATTTTTAAACATTATTACTAAGGTGCAAATGGGTATAAATATATATTTGGCGAACATCCGTTTGCTGATGAACAAGCTTCAACATAACATTGCGTCCAAGGGTTTGGTTCATATACTTTTGCATCACTAACGTTAAACCTAGTAGAAAACTTATATTTAACAGTACCTCCATTATTATAAGGTGAAGATCCAGACGTTATAAATCCTTTATAGTTACTAACACCACTACCAGCATCTGCAAAAGAAAATACAGTTGATAATGTAGAGTCAGTATAAAACTGAGTTACGTATTGACCATAAGGTACATGCGAATAACCATATGGTAAACCACTTATAGCATTAGGACAGTAATAACTATTTGAACCAGTGTTTTCTATTGAATATCTATAAGACTGTGCTGTTCCACCTGTTACATTAGAACCGTTTTCAATAACGCAAGTGCTATAATATAAATCATTTGAATTTACCCAACACGTTAAAGCATTTGATTGATTAGGTGCTATAACGCTTTTAGCATCAATTGCTGCAATAGCATATTCACCAGGCTGATTATAAGCCAGCACACGTTGATCATAAAAATTTCCTCCTTGACCAGTAGCGCTTGTATTAATATCTACTTTTATAGCACCGGAACTAGGTGTTCCTGTATTTGAATTATCTATTGTAAAATTATTTATATCAGCTATAGCAGACCAAGCAGAGCTACTATTTGTTCTGTGCCAAACTTTCCAAGTAACATCTGCATCTAAACCTGATGATGGGCTAGGTGGATTACCTTCCCATATTAAACCAGCATTCATAGATAATGACATTGTACCTTGTGTTAATGCGCTACCTATTTTAAATAGTGTATTAGTTAAAGAAGCATCTCCTGTTTGTGCTGCGCTAGGAGTAACAGGTAAATCACTAGCTGTTAACGTGTTATCAGATAAGTACCAAACACCTGTGATTCCATATTGAGCATTGTATTTAGTTATAAAAGCATTTGTTATTGGAATACCTAAATTTGCTTGTATAGGTCCTGTTGTACATACTGACTTTATACCTGAGTTAGCAGGTTGAGGACCAATAATGATAATTTGATTTATTGTTGCTGATAAAGCACCATCAGCTGTATCACCGTTTGCATCTTCTATTTTTAATACTAATGTATGCTGACCACTAGGGGTATTATTAGCTGTTTGACTTAAATTTCCATTAGTAGCATCAATAACAAACGAGGGTTGACCGTTTGCACCAGTAGGATTACCTGAAACAATAGACCATTTTAATTGCTCTGTATTTCTTGTAGAGCTTGCGGAACCATTTTTTGATAACGTATCTTGACCGGTAAAAGGATTACCAGTTTGATCGACTGTAGCTTGTATGGTTGGTAAAGGTGATTCATCAAATGAAGGTGCAGCATTAGATAAGTCTACGTTTAATATCAATGGTACAGGTGGTTCATAAGCTAAAGGAGTTGAAGCTGAAGCAACTGTAATAGTAAATGTAATTTTATCTTGAGTTATACTATCTTCTAAATAAACAAAATCAGAATTTGTTTTTATCCTATAAGATGCATCACCGCCAGCAGCAGGATCACTGTATTCTAAAAGAAACTTACCAGTTCCATTAATATCCATAGAACCTTGCTCGTTATTTCTAACTATATTATAAACACCTGTAGCTGTTGTAGGATTTGCCGCATCAAAAGCAGCACCTGTGTTAGATTGTGGAAAAAATGGATCAGTTATATAATGTCCACTAGCATCACTTTCTAATAATTCAATATTAGTTGCTGTAAAACTTGTTGGTCCATCAAAACCTGTAATTATATCTGTGTTTAAATCAGATAATAAACCTACTGTACCAGTTTCCCAAAATATATCTAATAAAGAATCAACAGGTTCTGTTTCATATATTGCTAAAAACGAATACATGTTTTCGTTAGAACTGTTATTACTTGTAACACCTATAGCTTGTGATGTATCAATTCTAGCTATAAGAGGGCTAGTGTCTAGTTGATAAAAATTATCATGACCCTGCGGTTCTTTTAAAGTAGTGTATGACATGTTTAAGTCATCTGCTGTAGCTATAGTAATAGCGGTATCACTATTGGTTTCAGGAAAAAATTGTCTATTATTTTTCGGATCATTAGCTGTTGCAGGAGAACTAATTATTAAAGTATTTTCAACTCTACCGTATAATTGTACAGAACTTCTAAATTGTTTTTGATCAGGCCCAACTTCTGATAAATCTCTAGGTATCTTATTTATGTTATCATTTATTAAAACAATATGTGCAGTTTTTCCTTCTTCACCTACTGGGAAAGGATCTGAACCAGATTGAACTTTAGGGTAACCATCTAGTATACCAGGTAAATAAGCATTATAATAATCCTGTTCTGTTTGTTTAACAACAACTTTATAAGAATACCAACCAATAGGGTTTAGTGTATAAGAATATTTTGTGTCTGGAGAATTTGTACTAATAGAATAAAGATTATTATTTATAGGTTTTTTTGTATACACTTTATAATCTGGTGTAGATGTTGCATCAACTTTTACAACTTCAACATAATCTATAAATTCTCCTCTTAAGTATTCACCTACTAATGGTACGTTACTAACACTACCAGTTACGGTAAATTCATATTCATAACCAGCTTCATTTAATACAGGTATAGTTATTGGTGTATTTATATCAGCAACCGCTGTGATATTAAAACCAACTCCTTTTTCTTTAGCATACAAACCTGGTTCACCATTGCTAAAATTAGGCAAACTATTTGTTCCTGATATTATTTGGTTTGTAACGTTTAATTGTAAAGTATTACCAAACCAAGATAAAATATCTTGATAAGAACTATTATAAGGATTAAATATAGTAGAACCTAAAAATGTATTTATAATAGTTTGTTGTACTGGTGAAAGAATAACAGATGATTGTCGACCGTATTTATCGGCTAAAATAAAACCAACTTGATAATTTCTATTTTGTTTTAAAGAATGGTTAGGATATTCTACCCAACTATCACTTATAACAGAATCACCTTTGTCAACTATTTTTACATCGTAATCAATATTAACCGGCGCGGTGTAAGTGTCTCTAAAATTACCATATATAATTCTATTTCCTGCTGTTTCTTGAGATAAAGCTCTTACTGGAACTTTATCATAAACTCTAGTTGTTTGATCAGTAGGTAGTGTTTTGTAAGGTTTTCTTGATTGATATTCGTAAGTATATATATTGTCTACACTTTCATTACCCAGTGTAGTGACAGATATTGTTTCTAAAACTTTAACAGTTGTTTGATCTGATTCTTTATAAAGAATATCTAAAGAAGCTATTTTAAAACTTGTAGACAGGGTATTTTTGTGATCAGGCAATGTTATTAATAATTCTATATTATTAACATTGTTTTCCATCCAAGAAACTATTGTGCTTCTAAATGCGTCATCTTCATTGCCATTTTTAAAATAACCTTTTTGTTTAGGTATATAAGCTATTTGAGTAAATGGAGCAAATATAGAGTATTCACCATCATCAAATCTATATCTATAACTAAATCTTACATATCTGCTTTCTAAGTAATCAGGATCACCAGGCCAAGTAGCACTAGACGATTCGTTTGTCATTGTTGACATTAAAAAAGTAAACCTATCTCCAGCAACAGGAAGTGTAACAGCTGATGATAAAGTAACAGTAGTATTTCCTATAGCCGTAACTACATTAGAAACTGTTATAAAGTCAGAAGGTAAAACTTTAGGTGTACCAGTAGAACTAGAACTAACAACAGACATACCTATTAGTATTTTTAAGTTTTCAGAAACCACAATTGTTGTTGTTGTTGGAGCTGGACTTACTTTTACTGTTGCAGTAGTTTTTTTAAGTAAAGATATAGGTAAATAAGGATTATATTTAGCTACAGATAATTGAACTTCATCCGTGTAATAATTTTCTTGTTGTATTGCTATATTTACTTTTCTAGGTTGATTTCTATTATCTGTAAAAAATAATAAGTTTTCAATCAAACTAGCCTGTATAGGGTTTGTAGTAGAAAAATTTAAAAATACACCATCAGCTATAACTTTAGCTGTGTTAGAGTTTTTAGGTGTCCAAGAATATATTATACATCTTTTGCCAGACGGCGCGTACGTAGGTGTATCATCAGGGTTTGAATCTGTATAATTAGTTGCAAAAACAAATATGGTTTGACTATATTCATCTGTTAAATAACCTATAGTTTGTATATCGTTAGGTAAAGCTGGTGTTATAGTAAAAGTTTTTTCAGTGTTACCTAAAACAGTTTCTAAGGCACCTATATCGTCATCTTCTGACTTTCCTACAGATATGTTCTGTGCATCTCTATATTCACCATTAGGTATTAATCTATCGTCCAAGTCTTTATTCATCTTGGATCTTAGAAAACTATTTTTAATTTCTGCCATGTTAGTTATTTAATCCATTTAGATTTACCTCTCATAACTTGAATTATTTGATCAAGCTTAAGGTTAGATAATCTTATTTTAGCATTTCTTAATTTAGCACTTTTCTCTTGTTTAAATCTTCTTACAATATATTCTTGTATACCAGTTGACACAGATAATATAGAGTATATTATATAAGCATATAAAGCTTCTTCAGCCAATTTAGGTATTCTTGCGTCAAGATCATAAGCATTACCATCTGATACATATTGTAATATTATTAATTTATTAGCTAAATTACTAGTAAAACTAAAAGTACCTTTTCTTTCGTCTATTTTAAACCAACCATTTTTCTGACTAGTTTGTGGTTCTAATCCATATCTTTGACCTAATGCACCATCTGTATAATTACGATCTAAAATATTAGCATTGTTTAAATCATTATTAAAGCCTCCACTTATATATCTAGGATTTGTTTTATTCCATGTTGCATCTGTTTGAGATGTAACCTCTGTGTTATTGTCAAAATTATCTTGAATAGGCTTACCCTCGTCATCTTGTGTAAAAGTATAATAAGGGCTTTGGTTAAGATTATTTGTAGGATATATAGGGTGTAATACACCTAATTCATCTACCCAAGATGTTTTAACATAATTAACATAGTCTTGAGGTATAGCCAAACTTAAACCTGGTGGTACCGTTAGTTCAGTTGATTTTACACTTTTTAAAGTATCATAGCTAAACTCTTGTAAACCACGCCTAGCATGAAATATTACATCAGTTCTTTTAACACTAGGTATAAGTTTACCAGCACCAACGTATGCGATTAAAAAGTTATCTATAACATCATTTAATCGTGTATAAGAATATTCACCATGATTATTTTCTATAGCTGATTCTGTTAATTGTATTTTAATATAAGAATTAGCAGCTAAATAAGAACTTACAGTTATAATGTTTCCAGATTCAGTGTAAGGTTCAGTAAATTTAAATGTTAAATCTGTAGCTTGCGCAGGTATTTCAATTAGTATTGTACATGTAAAAGTTGTTGTTGTTAACACAGTTTTAACTGTACCATACGTAGTAGTTCCAGCAGTGTTTTGTATTAACATACCTGCTGCAATATTAACATTAGCAACATTAATTGTAAGTAAGCTTTCACCTACAATAACAACAGTTCCATTACTTGTAGCTGTAGTTTTAGTGTTGTTAGGTGTCATTTCTGTCCAGGTTAATGCGTCTGGACTAGAATATAAATGAAAATTATTTAAACCATATTGACCATTTGCATTATCAGAACTACCAAATATTAAATCAGTATTAAAAGTACTAGTAAATGTTTTACCCGCACCTGCTGCATCTATATAAAACTGCTGAGCTCCAGCGTAGTATTGTCTATTAGTTTCGGTTATTAAACCACCATTAGGTATAGGCATAGTTTAGCTTTTTTGATTTTGTTGTTCTTGTGCTACTTGTTGTGCTGCAACTTGTATTATTGTAGGATCTTTTACCACTACTCCAGCATATAATAAAACTTTTAAAACTATTTCAGTTTGTTCAGCATCGTGAAGTTCAAAATTTATAGATGTATCTGGATTATAAACATAAGCATTTCCAGAAAGAGTAAAATTCCAAACTGGATCCATAGGTTTTCTTATATAAGTAGCTTCAATACCTGATTGAATTGTTTGTGGATACACAAAAAGTTTTTGTCTTTCATAAACATATATAGGATATGTAGTTGTAGGTGCTGTTAATTTAGAACTTAATAAATGATATAATTCACCTCTATCAACTCTTTCAAGTTCTTGAGTTGGTAAAGCTCCAGCACTATAAATAACTGTTCCTAATCTATAAAAATCATCTTGCGTTGTAACTATAAAAATATCTATACCAGCAGCTGGTGCAGCATTAAGCGTTAATGTTGTTCCATTTATACTATAAGCTGTGCTAGCAACTCCGTCTAAATAAACAGTTGTAGTTCCACTAGCTAATTGATTAGCTGTAATAGTCGTTATTGTGTAAGCTTGTTGATTCAGTATGGTTACAGTTGTAAAACTAGCTTGTGAAGATCCTGATTCTGCAGGTAAGCTAAAAGCACCATTAGCGTAAGTAGTGTTGCCAATGGTTTTAAATATAGAGATTTTTTCATCAAGATTTATGACTCTATCTGCATAATCTGTATTTGTTTGTGGAATACGTATCTGCTGATTAAGGTCCTCAAAATATCTTTCAAATATTTCTAATTGAACCTGAGTACCTATTTTATTAAACTCAACAGGTGTCATATAACCTCTCTGCTCTTTATTAAGTATTAATAAAACGGTTTGATATACAGTGTTTACGTTTATTGCCATTTTAATATTTTAGTTAATAGTGGTTAGGGCCACCGAAGTGACCCTTCACTATAATTATAGTCACATATTATTGTAACTTTTTCTTGATTGTTTTGAAAACTTCAACGCCTTCATCAGTTTTAAACCAAGCGGCTAATGCTGAGTAAGGGTTTTCATCAAAAGGTATAGTCATTAGTTTTCTATCATTTGATCCCCAATGAAACGTTCTTTGATCTTGAGCAAGTTTTATTACGTGTTGCTCTGTAGCTCTTATACCTATATTTCTTAAACCTACGTTTTCATCACTAGCTACAGCTAAAAATGCTGATGGATTTTTTCTTGCCATAAGTAATAAATCTCTTCTTAATTCTTTAGAACTTAATGAAGAAACTTTAGAACCTAGTTCAACTCTTAACACAGCCTCCGCGTGATCTATATCCATTTCTTTTGCAGCAATCATTGCATCTAATTCTACATTAATATCTTCAAGTTCATCTTCAGCAACTACCTCAGCTTCCCACTCTGAATATATAATATCTTTTTTAGGATGATATAATGATAGTAATTTTTGTAAGTTTTGTTTTTGTTTTGGAACAGCTAAAACACCATCTTCAAATATAATGTGTCCTAGTGTTACCTCTCCTTTTTGTTCTTGTAAAAAAGGTGAGTTTTGATTCGTAGCATATCTTAATTCTTTTTGTTCTCCTGTTTTTTCATCAAACCATAGCAATGGATGTCTACCAGTATTTTTAGAATTTAAAGTATATGTTAACGGTTCTTTGTCGTGTAATAGAAAATATCTTCTATCTTTAATCTCCCATTTAGGGGCTATTGTTTCTTTTGTTTTTGACATGATATAATATAATATAATTAATAAAAATAAAGGGCTGGGTGCCGAAGCACCCAACTCTTTAAAGCAATCTTATTGTTGGAATAATACGAAATTATTCGCAGCTTGAGTAACCAAACATCTTTCAGATAACCAGTTAACTTGCATCGCATCAATGTTAGTAGTGTAAGCACCACCAGCAGATCCTGTGATCCAGTTTTTGTATCTTCTGTCTTCTGTTTGAGAAGCTCTATATCTAACGTGTAAGAATGGTCTTCTTATGTTAGTACCTAATTGTTGGTCATACACAGTTGATGTTCCAGCAGGTATTAATACACCTTCTATTCCACTTACTGCAACTCCACCTCTTGTAGAAGCATCGTTTAAGTATTTCCAGCTAGTTTTGTAGAAGTCATAAGAACCTCTTCTAAAACCAGAGAAACCTAAATTAAGCGCCATGTCTTCAGAGTTTTCAAATAAACCGTAAGCAGTTCCGCCTACAGCTCCACCTGAAATTTGTCCTAACATGTCATCAAAATCTAAATCAAGTCCTCTGTTTAAGAAAAGCATGTTTTCTTCAATAGCTCCTTGAGTATCTAGATTTTTAAGTACTTGATCAAAGTCAGAAATTCCAGTACCAGCCGAGAATCCAGACATTACATTACCTCTTGCTTGAATAGCAGAGAAAAGACCTTGAGATCCATAAGCGTTAATACCGCCTCCAAATCCTTGGACATTAGCTTGTTGTGCAGCAAAGCTTACACCTCCAGCTCCAGTTGATAATTCACCTTCAACCATTGCCATTTCTAAGTAATCGTCAAAACGTAATCTTGTTTCAGACTCAGACTTTAGATACCATAAGTATCCTGATGTACCATCTTCTGTAGCAACTTCTACCCATCCAATTTGAGCCATATCAGAACCATTAATTTGGAATGAATCTTTTATGATAATTGGGTTGTTAGAATATTGTGTAAATGAAGGTTGAATAGACTTGTAAGATCCAGCACCAAGGCCATTATCTACAGGTCCAACAGTTCCTTTAGCAAAGATAGAACCATATACAAATAGTTTAAGATTTGTAGCTCCAACTCCTAAAGCATCCCAGTTAGCGGCTGTAAAAGGGTAAGCAATTACTTGCTGTCCTAAACCACCTGGTAAACTTGTTTTTACCACACCTTTTAGCGTAACACCAGTAGATGGGTTTAATACTACGATAGTATCATTTGGAAAAATAGCATTTGATACAGCTGGATTACCACCTAGAGCGAACTCTAATGTAGCAGAACCTGCACCACCCGTTTGAGCCACGTTTACATAAGAAACGTGTAATCTATTTTGTTCAGACCAGATAACCTGATCAGATGACATTGGCATTTCAGCGCCAACCATTCTAAGGAAACCATTTAAAGTTCTGTTTCCATATCTTTCTACCTCAGCTTCATAAACTTCAGGTAGGTATTGCTGAGCAAAGTCATTAGCTCCAGCATTAAATGCTAGATAATTGTTTTGCAAAGCTAATTGTTGTTGAGAAGGTACGATACTTCCAAACACCGGAGCAATTTGTCCCATAATAATTAATTTTGTTTTTAGTTAAATTTTCTTGTTTTAATCTTCAGTTTTGAAGAATCAATACCACTGATTGCTTTAACTTTTAAACCTCCAACAAATACGTCTCCGGTAGGCG
>WLWG01002158.1_pt1 | contig 15523 bp, 17 predicted proteins | sample 6712871 | NCBI WGS metagenome assembly WLWG01 (sample SAMN12718693, study PRJNA515312) | sponge metagenome | isolation source: marine sponge | host: Mycale hentscheli | place: New Zealand: South Island, Marlborough, Capsize Point | collected 2003-05-01
TAATGTATCACTAGAATTAAATATAAAATCAGCATTATTATTCATTAAACTTATCAAAACAGCAAGTTGTATCATAATTAATAATCCAGGAGTACATCTTTTCAACATAAATTTGGTTAAATCAACTGTTTTTTTAAACATTCCAATAATGCCTAGACCTCTAGGTGAAATTTCTCTAACACCTTTGAAAAATATTATCAAAAAATTAGCGATCAATTACGAAAAATTGCAGACTTATTGTACATTCCGCACAGTATGTTTATTAAAACTAAATTGAAAGTAATCGAATCTTAACCGAAATAATTTTTCGGATAGAATAATTATAAAGCTTAACGAGAGAGTATCGAGGGAATAACTTTTTAACTTAAAAAAACAGGGTGCTGTAATTTAAGAAAATCAAGCACCCTGTTTTATTTAAACCATGCTTTTCAGACCTTTAAGCGGAAGTACTTTTATACCTTTGCTAGCAGGTTTTGCTTTAAACATCATTTCTTCACCAGTGAATGGGTTGGTGCCTTTGCGTGCTTTTCTTGCAGGTTTTTTTACTACTTTTATCTTAAGTAAGCCTGGGAGGTTAAAATAACCAGCGCCACGAGGCTTAAGCTCTTTGGAAATTAAACCTTCAAGAGACTCAAGTACTGATGCAACTTCTTTTCGAGAAAGATCAGTATCAGCAGCGATGTTATTTAAGATTTCTGATTTTGTAGGTGGTTTCTTAACGGATGAGCTTTTTGTAGCGGCCATGCATAATTCCTCTAAATCGATAATGAACAATTAATTAAGTGCGGCGGTATGATCAAACACTATGAATAGAAATACAATAGCAATGTTAGGAAAAGTGCGAGGAAGTTATCACTTTTTTCAATTTCTATGAATGATCGAATGAAATTATTCTTCGAGACCAATCATTTTTTAAGCCGATCTTGAATTTGCAGCTTAGGCTGAGTTTTTGCAAAATCGATACAGGGCGATTTCGCCAAGTAAATTTGGAAACAATTTGCTTCCCAAGCTATATCGATGAGCGTGATCTACCGCTGCGCGCTGTATGATTTTTATACTGTTAGTGTCGCATAGCGCTTCAAAATCTTGCAATGAGCATAGATGTATATTTGGAGTATCGTGCCAATTATCAGGCAATGTACGCGTAATCGGCATATGTCCACCAAGCGCTAGCTGAATTCGATTTTTCCAAAAAGCCATATTTGGGAACGTTACAATGCCTTCTTTGCCTATTCGCATCATTTGTCTTAATAGTTTTTCAGGGTGTTGAATGGCTTGCAATGTTTGGGTCATAACAACGTAATCAAAAGAATTTTCATCAAAAAATTCTGTAATGCCTTCATCTAAGTTGGTCTGAATAACTTGTACACCATTGACGACACACTTAAGAATATTTGTGTGATCGATTTCTAAACCGTAACCCGTCACGTTGCGAGTCTTATGTAAATGATTAAGTAATGCGCCGTCACCACAACCCAAGTCAAGAATGCGAGTATCAGGTTTTATCCATTCACAAATAAGCTCTAGGTCTGGTCTTAATTTATTGTTTAAGTGTTTATCGCCCATGGAACTACTCAATATTATCCATATAGGCATTAAGCACGCCATGATATTCAGGTATAGGCGTTAGAAATGCATCGTGACCAAGTTCGGCATCAATTTCTGCATAGCTTACTTTTTTATCCGCGGCAACTAGAGCTCGAACAATTTCACGTGAACGTGCAGGTGTGAATCTCCAATCTCCAGTAAATGACACTACTAGAAAATTAGCATTGGTATTTTCAAATGCGCTTGGTAGATGATTATTAAATTGTAAGGCGGGGTCAAAGTAATCTAAAACTTTAGTCATTAGAAGATAGGTGTTTGCATCAAAGCGATCAACAAAAGACTTTCCTTGGTAACGCAAGTAACTTTCAACTTGAAATTCAACGTCAAAACCAAAACTAAGTTTACCTTCGCGTAAATCACGTCCAAATTTTTCACGCATTGCGTCATCAGATAAATAGGTAATATGACCTAACATGCGAGCAAGCATTAAACCTTGGCGCGGAATCGTTTCGTGCTCATAGAAGCGGCCTGCGTGAAAGCCAGGGTCAGAGAAAATGGCTTGGCGTGCAACTTCGTTAAAAGCAATATTTTGAGCTGTGAGTTTAGGTGTTGCAGCGATTACTAATGCATGACGTAGGCGATCTGGATAATCAATGGCCCATTGCATCACTTGCATGCCGCCTAGGCTGCCACCAATTACGGCTGCCCATTGTTGTATGCCTAATTCATCAGCAAGGTGGCCTTGGCTAATAACCCAATCATGTACGGTGAGTAATGGGAAATCAGGGCCATAAGGCTTACTTGTTGCTGGATTGCTGGTGCTGGGTCCACTACTACCTTTGCAGCCACCTAAATTATTTGGACAGACGATGAAAAAACGATTGGTGTCAAATGGTTTGCCGGGGCCGATGCAGTTATCCCACCAACCTGGCTTGCGATCATCCGTGCTGTTGTAACCCGCTACATGCTGATCGCCTGAGAGTGCATGGCAGATTAGCAGCGCATTGCTTTTGTCATCATTTAGTTTGCCATAGGTTTCATATGCAAGCGTAAACTCAGGTAGTGAGCGACCGCAATCAAGCTCTAACGGTTTCTTAACCGTTAAAAATTGTGTCTCGACGAGACCCACTGAATCTGGTGCAAATGTTTTTGGCACGTTTAAATAAAGTAATGTTACTAGAGTATGGAGTGTAATGAGTGCGTGTAACGCACGCAATCATTTAGAATGAGTGCAAGAAGATTTTAATGCAATATAAACCAAGTAACACTACAAAAGTTGAAAGATCGAAAACTCCCACAGGAGGGATAAGTTTTCGAGCTGGGCGAATCAATGGTTCCGTGATGGAGCGTAATATCGGTGTAATCGGATTGCTTTGCCCATGTATGTGAGGGGCAACCCAACTGATCACGACCAATATAATGATCGCAAATATGAAAATATTCACTACCTGATTAAGCACGCCAAATACTGAAGGCACAATAAGCGAAGTTAGTAAAACTTGTTTGCTAATTAAGAAACTTCGTGTTGCTAATTCAACAAATTTAAGCACTAGTATTAAAACAATTGCCGATGTGTCAATTCTCCCAATGCTGGACAATAGGTTATGGACATACGGGTAAAGACGTAAAGTCGGGGTTAGTAATAGATAAAATAAATTGAGAAAATGGATTATAAAAGTCAGCGCGTGTTAACCCTAATAACATACGAATAATGACCGCATAAATATATGAGGTAAATAAAACATGAATTAAAAAATCTAATACGTTATTAATTGGACTCATATTTTCTTTGCCTAGTTACTTGCTGGTATCAGAAAGTTGTTGAGATCTTTTTGCAGCATTCTGAATAGCTGTTTCAATGATTTTCTTCATTTCATGCTGTTGCAGGGTGTTAATTGCAGCTTCGGTAGTGCCACCTTTTGAGGTAACTGCATGGCGTAATGCTTGCGCTGATTTATCACTATTAGAAATTAATTTTGCTGCTCCAGTTGCTGTAGCCACGGTGAGTTCACGAGCTTGTGCTTCATTTAAGCCTAAATTCTGACCAGCTTCCATCATGGCTTCAATTAAATAAAAGAAATAAGCAGGACCGCTGCCAGATACAGCGGTTACTGCATCCAATAACGATTCATTTTCTATCCATAAAGCTGTGCCTACACTGTTAAGAATTTCATAGGCAAGTTCACGCTGTCCAATTGAAACTTCTGGATTGGCAAATAAACCGGTAACCCCAGCTTGTACTAATGCGGGAGTATTTGGCATGCAACGAATAATCGGTAATTCGCCACCCAGCCAAGTATCGATACTATTAATAAGTATTCCTGCTGCAATAGATATGATTAAAGGACGCTTAACTTGGCATTGTGTGGCTATTTGTTCACAAGCTGTTTGCATGGCTTGTGGTTTTACTGCTAACACTACAACATCAGCAAGATTAAGTGCAGCTTCAGACTGTGTGTAAACATGACAATGAGAAAACTTCTCGTTTAGCGTAGTTGAAATTGCCTGGTCATTATCAACAATTGCGATATTGTCAGCATTCCAGCCATTATCTAGTAAGCCAGTTACTAGTGCTTGGCCCATATTACCGCCGCCGATAAATACGATACTAAGGTTTTGCATAGTTTGGTTCATCTAGTCAGTTTTCATTTTTATGTTTTAGCAGATCGTTTTCCAAATATCGCAGTTCCAACACGCACCATCGTGGCACCTTCAGCAACCGCAGCTTCCAGATCATCACTCATGCCCATAGATAAAGTGTCAAGTACAAAACCATTTCGGTTTAGATGTTCAAGCTGTTCGCGTAAATTTGCAAAGGATACCCTTTGCTTACTAGTATCGCTATTAGCTTGAGGAATTGCCATCAATCCGCGTAATTTAATGCGTTCTAATTTCGATATAGATTCTGCCAAGTCTTGAATATCTTCAGTTTTGACGCCTGCTTTTGAAATTTCATTATCTATATTTACTTGTATGCAAACTTGTAAGGGAGGTAATGAACTAGGACGTTGATCGTTTAAGCGTTGTGCAATAACCAGGCGATCTAAACTGTGCAGCCATTGAAAATGTTCTGCAATTAAGCGGGTTTTGTTTTTTTGTATAGGCCCAATGAAATGCCAATGCAGTGTTGGCTTATTTAATTGTGATACCTCAATTTTTTCTATAGCTTCTTGGACGTAATTCTCGCCAAAATGTATTTGGCCAGCTGAATTTGCAGCGTAAATATCGTTGATAGGTTTGGTTTTGCTCACAGCGAGGAGCTCAACACTTTTAGCCGAACGTTGGTACTTTATTTCCAGTGTACGTAAAGTTTCTAAAACACGTTTTAGATTAGCTTCAATTTGTGGATTTTGTTTTGAATTTTCTGGCATATTTTTTATTAAGGCTAATGATTAAATCAGGATAAAAGTACCCATTGAGGCCGACTCAGAATATTGACTGAGGTCACATAAGTAACTCAATTACCCTCAGTTTTTTAGCATGCATAGGGCATATTGGCCAGTTATCTGGCCATTTAGTCGCATGAATGAAACGGCTTGTCGAGAATCAAAGTCCAGCTCTGCATATTCGATCAAAACTAAGGATATTAGATACCTAACCCAGGGCAAAACCGCCTTATAACTGACTGAGGTGGGAAGGGTTAATCCATGGGGTATCTATAAACCGAATTAGATAAAAGGAGTATTCGTGGACATTTCGCAGTTACTTGCATTCAGTGTTAAAAATGGCGCTTCAGATTTACATCTTTCTGCAGGCGTTCCGCCGATGATTCGAGTCGATGGTGACGTTAGACGAATTAATGTTCCTGCAATGGAGCATCGGCAAGTTCATGAAATGGTGTACGACATCATGAATGATAAGCAGCGTAAAGATTACGAGGAATTTTTAGAAACAGATTTCTCGTTTGAGATTCCTGGTTTAGCTCGTTTTCGTGTTAATGCATTTATTCAAAATCGTGGTGCAGGTGCAGTTTTTAGAACTATTCCTAGCAAGATCCTTACTTTAGAAGATCTAGATTGCCCTAATATTTTTGCAGAAATCGCCAGTTATCCACGTGGTTTAGTTTTGGTTACTGGGCCGACTGGTTCTGGTAAATCAACAACACTCGCTGCGATGATGGATCATAAGAATGAAAATGAGTATAGCCATATTCTAACCATTGAAGATCCAATTGAATTTGTTCATGAAAGTAAAAAAAGTTTGGTTAATCAACGCGAAGTGCATCGTGATACCTTAGGTTTTAATGAGGCATTGCGCTCAGCACTGCGTGAGGATCCCGATACAATTCTAGTGGGTGAGTTACGAGATTTAGAAACCATTCGACTTGCGCTAACGGCTGCAGAGACAGGCCACTTGGTATTAGGCACATTACACACTAGTTCTGCCTCAAAAACGATTGATCGAATTATTGATGTATTCCCAGGCGCTGAAAAAGATATGGTGCGCTCGATGCTGGCCGCATCTTTGCGTGCGGTAATTTCACAAACGTTGTGTCGAAAAATTGGCGGCGGCCGTGTTGCTGCGCATGAAATTCTGATTGGTACTCCAGCGATTCGCAACTTGATTAACGAAGATAAAGTTGCACAGATGTATTCTGCAATCCAAACTGGCAACAGTGTAGGCATGCAAACTCTTGATCAAAACTTACAAGAGGTTCTTAAGAAGGGATTGATAGCGCGTGAAGAAGCGCGACGTAAAGCAGAACACAAAGCCGACTTTTAAGGCTAATTTATAAGGGCAGATTTTTAAAATTATTTTGAAAAAAATTCTAGTTAAAGGAAGAAACTATGGATAGAGATAAGGCCATCAGCTTCATGCATGACCTGCTGCGCAACCTGCTTACTAAAGGTGGTTCTGATTTATTTGTAACGGTTGGCGCACCACCTTCAATGAAAATTGATGGCAAAATGGTGCCGGTTACTAACCAACCTTTAACCATTAGCCATGTGCAAGTTTTAGTACGTTCCATCATGAACGACAAACAATCAAGGGAGTATGAAGAAACACAAGAATGTAACTTCGCAATCAGTTTGCCTAACGTTTCTCGTTTTCGTGTTAATGCCTTTGCGCAACGCGGAAGCCCCGGCATGGTGTTGCGTGTGATTGTTTCTGAAATTCCAAAATTTGAAGACTTGCAACTGCCTCCAGTATTGCGAGATATTTCAATGACTAAGCGTGGCTTAGTTATTTTCGTTGGTGGTACGGGTAGTGGTAAATCAACTTCGTTAGCGGCCATGGTGGGCTATCGAAACGAAAATAGCTTTGGGCATATCGTTACTATCGAAGACCCAATAGAGTTTGTACATAAACATAAGAACTGCATTATCACTCAGCGTGAAGTGGGTGTAGATACTGAGGATTATGATATTGCGCTGAAAAACACTTTGCGTCAGGCGCCAGATGTTATTTTGATTGGTGAGATTCGTGATCGAAAAACGATGGAGCATGCGATAGCTTTCGCAGAAACTGGACATTTATGCTTATCCACCTTGCACGCTAATAGCACTAACCAAGCATTAGATCGAATCATCAACTTTTCCCCAGATGAACGTCGCGCCCAATTGTTGATGGACTTATCTTTGAATTTAAAATCTGTTATTTCACAACGACTGTTACCCATTAAAGGTGAAGAAGGGCGTGTGCCTGCAGTAGAAATATTATTGAACACACCGCTAATGGCTGACTTAATATTTAAAGGTCAGGTGCATGAAATGAAGAGTTTGATTGCAAAATCAAATGAGTTAGGTATGCAAACATTTGATCAGCACTTATTCCACCTTATTGAGGCCGGATTAATCACTATGGAAGATGGCTTGCGTAATGCAGATTCCGTTAATGATTTGCGCTTACGTTTGAAACTGGACGGGAAAGACGCAAAAGACCATGATCTGCTTGATGGTACGGCTGACTTGATGGTGGAAGAAACCGATGATGATGCAGGTTTAATTGCTTCAACGAAACGCGCTAATTTAGGCTAAATCGATATAATGTTGAGTAGAGTCTAAAATACAGCATGAATATAGATCCTTATTTAAAACTAATGGTGGAGCAAAATGCTTCCGACCTGTTTTTTACAACAGGTGCTCCTGTATGCACTAAAGTTGAGGGTGTTACTCGGCGTGTAAGTAGAAATGTTCTAGAGCCAGGCGTGGTGAAGAAAATTGCTTACAGCATCATGGATGATCAACAGATCAGAGAGTTTGAAATGACTAAGGAAATGAACCTTGGTATTTCAATAGCCGGTGCAGGACGTTTTCGTGTAAATGCGTATTATCAGCGCGGCGAAATTTCCATGGTAATTCGTTATATTAAAGGCGATATTCCTGAAATGGCGGAGCTAGGCTTGCCGCCTATTCTTAAAAAGTTGGTGATGCAAAAAAACGGTTTAGTTTTGCTGGTAGGCTCTACAGGTTCAGGTAAATCAACATCACTCGCTTCGATGATCGAGCATCGAAATAAAGCACAAACCGGACACATTCTTACTATTGAAGATCCAATTGAATATGCCTTCAGTCATAAAAAATCTATTATTGGCCAACGTGAAGTTGGTTTAGATACACTTTCTTATGAAAATGCTTTGCGAGAAGCGATGCGTGAAGCTCCTGATCTGATCATGATTGGTGAGGTGCGCGATAAGCAAACCATGGAAGCTGCCATTACCTATGCGGATACTGGTCATTTATGTTTAACCACATTACACGCGGTAAACGCGAACCAAGCATTGGATCGCATCGTTAACTTTTTTCCACCAGAAGGGAAATCTCAAATATTGATGGATTTGTCCTTGAACTTGCGTGGAATTGTAGCGCAACGATTGATTCCAGATGTAGAAGGTGGTCGAGTACCTGCGGTAGAAGTATTAATTAATACACCATATGTTTCTGAGCTTATCAAGCGCGGTAGTGTGGGTGAAATTAAGCCGATTATGGAAAAAGGGGCTGCTGCAGGTATGCAAACCTTTGACCAATCACTTTACGATTTATATAAAGGCGAAAGAATTTCACTTGATGATGCACTTGGTAATGCCGATTCTCGTGGCAATCTCGAATGGCAAATTAACTTTGGTGGTGGTGTTAAGAGCGTAAGTGAAACTAGCGACCAACTTGTTTTTCCAACGGAAGAACCTGCTAGTAAAAAAACAACAAATGGCAAAAAGAAGCCACCCGTTTTATCTACTCCCGCTAGCGATGAAGAAGCATTGGATAGTCATGTAGGGTTTGATGACCAAGAGTTTTTGGATGAGATGTCTACAGAAGAAATTGCATCTGTCGAAGCAGGTGAATCTTCTATTCTTGATAATGAAGATGGGGAAGGTAAGGACTCGGGGTATTTTGATCGATTGAAGTCGGTGTTTGGGGATCAATAATTTCTTTTTTTAGTTTTTATATAACTTAAATTCATCTTTCTAATTAATTTTATTGCTGGGTTCTCGCAGCTAGGGGCGAGTAACTTTTGTTACGTCTGCTATGGATGGCGGAAGTGTAGATATTTCAGGAGCAAAATTTTTCCGACCCAAAGTGGACATTCAGAAGTACAGATTTTAAATCTCTTTATAGCATTATTCAAAGTAGTATCTTTCATCAATCTCACATGCACAGTACATATATTTTTATTAATGCTATATTTTCTTTCCAATTTTGACATTCAAAAACGTGGCGTGCGTCGCATTGGGTCTTAGGTTTCAACTATAGAATAACAATTATTCCAAATATATTAGAGTTAATGTAAAACTATTGTCAGCTGCTATGGAAATTAATATTTCTTTGAAATCTACAACTAAGTTATATATTAAATTATTTGCACTTGTTCTCCTTCTGCATTTCTTAACTCTTTTTGTAAAGCATGGTCTTGGATTTGAAACTGCAAAGGGTTTTGTGCCTCTTTTCCATATGGATTTTGAAAGAAATATTCCTACCCTTTTCTCTGTATTTATAATTTTGCAATTGTCAGCTATTTGCATGGTTATTGGATTAAGTGTGGCAAGAGATAGAAAGTATTGGCTGATACTCTGGTTAGTTTTTGCCTTTCTTGCAATTGATGAATTTGCATCAATTCATGAACGTCTTATCGATCCAGTTCGCGAAGTATTTAATACATCAGGAGTTTTTTACTTTGCGTGGATAATTCCATATAGCTTAGCGACATTGATTCTTTGTATTTACTTGCTTCCCTGGTTAATTAAACTTCCGAAATCTACAAAATATGGCTTCGTATTTAGTGGTTCGTTGTACCTGTCGGGTGTTTTACTACTCGAAGGAATAGGTGGTTGGCACCATGAAAACAATGCAAGTCAAAAAAATCTGGTATACGACTTGATAACAACTGCTGAAGAAAGCTGTGAAATAATAGGACTTTTAGTTTTTTTTTACTTCTCTGTAAAATATTTAATAACAAATGCTGGACTTAAACGAATACAGCTGAAGGAATAGACTTGTTGTTATGGCTGCGTTACAACATATTCATGCAGGATAAAAACACTACGCTTTACCTTTTGTATGACCTCAATTGACTGAAAGAAGATATTTAAGATAAGTAAGAGTTTAATCTGAATACATTATCCAAGATGCAACATTTACTCGCACACCCATGTGCTTGCTAATTGGTCAGCAGAAATTTGCTCCTCGGCCACTACTCCTGCGTTGTTCTCGGTCTCTTTTCCCGGCTCGACTCTACCGATTCCTTTCATGGAATCGTACCTCCTGCCTCCATGCAATTTCTGCACTTCCACCATCCATGATGGTCGAATGCAGACATTTAAGAATTAATAAATATTCTCAGAATTGAATATTGGACCATCTACACAGACGCGTTTCATGGCTACAACCATATCATTTTCTTTAAACGGCACAACGCATCCTGCACAGCCGCCTACGGCGCAGGCCATGTGTTCTTCTAGGGAAAGTTGACAGGGTAGGTTGTGCAGTTTAGCGAAAGCTGTAACGGCTTGTAGCATGGGGGTTGGGCCGCAGGAGAATACTTCTACTCCGCTGGTGTCATCTAAACTCTCTACCCATTTTTCAGCGAGCTCGTGTACGTAGCCTTGATAACAGCCTTGATAATCTTGTTGGCTGGTGAGGCGTGAGGCTATTCCCCAGTCATCGAGTAGCGGCATAGCGGCGATGACATCGTTTGGAATGCCGGGCATTAATATTTTTGAGGGTTTAGCGGTAAACGGAAAAGGAACTTCCGAACCCATGATTACGAAAGGTGTTAGTGCTTTGTCTTTTCTAAGTTCATCTGCTAGAAATACCATCGGTGGAATGCCGACGCCACCACCTAGTAACAAAGGATGTGTGGTGGATTCGTTAACTGTGAATTCATTTCCAATTGGACCTAAGCATTGAATAGTATCGCCGGCTTTGCGAGTGGATAAAAGCGAACTGCCTTGACCAACTACTTTGTAAAGAATATCGATGTGACCAGTTTGTTTGTTCGCACGCATAATGGAATAGGGGCGGCGCATGACTAATTGTTGATCACATTGTATATGCACAAAATTACCTGCACGTGCACGTTGTGCGCAATTTGGTGCATGTAAAGTGAGAAAGTGTTGCCCTGCGGCGAGGGCTTCTTGATTAATGACGTTTGCAGTTTCTTCAAAGATGGGATTGCGGTTAGATTTCAGTTTGTTGTCCTTAGTTTTCTAATGAATTTTCGTAAATTAATTTGCCATTAAGAATGGTGTGTGTGACGCGACCATTTAGTTGGTCGCCTAACAATGGAGTATTTTTACCTCTACTGAACATGTTCTCACTATTAAGAATCCAACTATGTTTTAAGTCCACTATGCAGGCATCAGCATTCGCCCCTACACAAAGATTGCCAGCTGGAATACCTAAAATGTCTGCAGGTTGTTGGGTGACTAAATTTACAGCATCACTTAAAGTTAATGCATCTTCTTTAACTAATTCTAAAGTTAAAGGCAGTAGGGTTTCTAATGTGGAGCTTCCAGGCTCTGTAGATTGAAACGGAGCCAACTTAGCTTCAATTTCATGTGGTTGATGGTCTGCGCAAATTGCCGAGAGTGATCCATCCTGAAGGCCTTTGCGTAAATCTTCGCGGTCATCGTATGTTCTAAATGGAGGTTGATTGTGGCACAAACCATCAAAACCCTGAATTTCTTGATCAGTTAAATACAAGTGCAATATGCTGGTATCTGCCGTAAGTGGCAATTTGTCAAAACGTGCGCGTGCAATCATATTTACTGACCGACCGGTAGAGATGCGACAAAAATGTGTGCGTACATTAAGCTCTTCGATCAACGCTATCTGAAAGGCAACCGCAGCCGTTTCTGCAGCAGCTGGGATACCTGGCAAACCTAGACGTGATGATGCAATGCCTTCATGTACACAGCCATTGTTAGCGAGCGCATGCACGAGTGGGTAAGAGAATACGGTTAAGTCTTGACTGCTGGCGTACTCCATTGCGCGACGTAATACCAATGAACTTTTCATCGGATGAAATACATTACTAACGCCCACACAACCTGCAGCTTTTAATGCCGCCATTTCACTTAAGTTTTCGCCGTTGAGATTGGTGGTTAACGCGCCGATGACATAAACATTGCATTGCCCACTACTTTGCGAAAGCTGTTCGATTAATTCTACCTGAGCAGGAGTGTCGACAACGGGATCGGTTGTAGGCAAACAAGCAAGGCTCGTAATGCCTGCAGCGGCAGCTGCTTTGGTCTCAGATCGCACGGTGGCTTTATGCTCATGTCCAGGTTCGCGCAAGCTTGCGGATAACTCTACTAAGCCGGGTAGTACTAGTTTACTTTTTGCATCAATACTCTGGTCGGCTTGCCAATCTGCAGGTTGTTTGCCAACCGCGATTACTTTGCTATCGGCAATATATACATTAGCTTGTTGATCAATTTCATTCTTTGGATCAACAAGATGGCCATTTATAATTTCAAGTTTCATCAGTTGTTGCTCCCTGTATCAGGGGAGTCATCTGAACTCATGGCAAGAGACAAAATGGCCATACGTACTGCAATTCCGTATTCCACTTGTTGTAAAATTACTGATTGTGGTCCATCGGCAACTTCAGAACTTATTTCGACACCGCGATTGATCGGGCCGGGATGCATTACAATTGCATTAGGGTTGGCGATAGCTAAACGTTCGGGTGTTAACCCGTAAAGTTGGAAATATTCATGTTCACTTGGGATAAAGCCACCTTGCATACGCTCTTTTTGTAATCTAAGCATGATGACTACATCTGCATCGCGTAAGCCTTCTCTGCAATTTTGAAAAACTTCGACACCAAGTTGTTCTACGTTTGCTGGCAGCAAGGTTCTTGGTGCGATTACACGTATTTCTTTGGCACCTAACAAATTTAGCGCTTCAATTTGTGAACGTGCCACGCGTGAATGTAAAATATCTCCAATAATCGCAACACTTAGTTTAGAAAAATCTTTGAAATGTTTGCGAATGGTAAACATATCTAGCATGGCTTGAGTGGGATGAGCATGCCTTCCATCGCCTGCATTAATAACGCTGACATGTGAATCTACATATTTACTTATGAATTCTGCAGCACCGCTTTCGGGGTGACGGACAACAAACATATCCGTATTCATAGCTTGTAAATTAAATAATGTATCGAGTAGGCTTTCGCCTTTGGTGGTCGCAGAAGTAGCAATATTAATATTCAACACATCAGCTGAAAGTCGCTTAGCGGCTAATTCAAATGTAGTTCGTGTACGTGTGCTGGGCTCAAAGAAAAGATTAACAATGGTTTTGCCGCGTAATAGCGGGACTTTTTTTACTGCACGGTCATCTACACTGGTGAACGATTCTGTGGTATCTAATATATGATGTAGATCTTCTGTGCTCAGTCCGTCTATTTGTAAAAAATGCCGCATTATTATTTATGTTTTGGGTTGCTCATCTTTAGTATTAATAACTTCTAGAATTTTCAGTTCTAATGGATTTGGGCCGCTTAACTTGATGTGTTGGGTTGCATCTAAGGTAAGTGTACTAGCCACTACATCTGCTTGTATGGGTAGTTCGCTACCGTTTCGCTGTACTAAAACCACCAAGCTTACTGAAGCGGGTCGACCGTAATCAAATATTTCATTTAAAGCTGCGCGAACGGTGCGTCCGGTATATAAGACATCATCGACCAATACAATATGTCTGTCATTTACGTTCAATGGTAATTTAGAAGGCTTTACGGTTGGCTGTATACCCGCTTGGCTAAAGTCATCGCGATAAAAGGTAATGTCTAGCACGCCAAGTTTGTCTTTATTGTTTAATAAAGATTGCAATTGTTTAGCTACCCATACACCACCAGTTTGAATGCCAATGAAAATCGGATCATCGATTTTATGTTCGGCTAAATAGTTATTGAGACCTTTGGCAAGATCTTCAAGTAATTGATGGGCATTTAACTCGGTCATTACTTTAGTTTTGTGGCATCTTTAAATGAAAACCACGAATCAAGAATGATAGCAGCAGAGGCTTTATCTATGTCCATCTTATTAATTTTTTTACGTTGCCCTTTGCTACGTAGATCTTTAAGAATTTCATAAGCTTTCACTGAGGTATTCGACTCATCAACGGTCTCTACTGGTAAATGGTAGCGTGTATTTAGGATTTTGCAAAAGTTCTGTACTTGTTTTTGAATGGCATTATTATTTCTTTTTCTTCATCTTTTCATCCATCATTTTTTTATCTTCCTTCATGTCTTTTTTTTCAGATTTTTTCATTTTCTCGTCCATCATTTTCCCCATTTTCTTTTTCTCTTTCTTCTAAAATATATGGGGTCATACTATTTTGGTAGTCGTGTAACGCCATTGAGGAAACATTTAAATGTCCTGTAGCGTATTTTTCAAATTCTGATTTAATCATTTTTATTTTTTTTAATTTATATTAATTACTTCACTAATTTTCTGGCCAGTTTTAACAATTGTGTAGGGTTTTAAGGAACTATTTCCACTCCCACCTCTAACACCTCTCACATCTAATACTATACCATTATTATACATTTTATTGTGACTATTAAATTCTTCACCCATGTAGTAATATAACCCATTAGATTTAACAATTACCTCCACATCTCTACCTTTATACTTCCTAGTTAAAACTAATTCTTCACAATCTAATTCCGAACACAACTCTACAATTCTAGGGTCCCCTTCAGTATCACTAAGTTTATTTACAAGATTTCTTCTATTTTCTATGGTTAAGTCACACCACTTATCACTATTCATACTAACTTTACTTATTTTAACACCAGGAATACGATTTAAAGAACTAAGACCTCTACTTACGGAAGTATAAAAAGTAGACTTACCTAACTTTTCAGTATTGAACCACTCATTCCTGTCGTATCTAAAAACATGAAAGAAAGAATGACAAATACCCTCAATAATCTGAGCAGGATTTTCAATACCATCAATAGAAATTTCCCAAACCCCAGTCATTTCATATTTGATGGGTCCATTGGTATTGCTTAATTCTTTTTCACGTTGATTAAAATCTTTGGTTAATCCTATTTTTACATCGTTGGATACAAAACTTTCGTCGGTCTGATGAAAATACTCACCAGTGTAGATATATTTTTTCATTTTATATGTTTAATTAATATAAAAGTAAGAAATATATTTGAAATAACAAAACTGTGTTATAAAGGTTTTAGTAATATTTATATATAAAACATCCTATGGCTGATATACACTTAACTCCCAAACAAATAGATAAACTATTAGAGTCACAAAACCCTAACGGTGAAAAGATTCTTATGGAGACCAACAAGAAACAACTACTAAAGGAATACAAGTGGTATAACACGTTTTTAGACTTTGTAGGTATTGTAGACCCAACAGGTGCTGCAGATGCAATTAATGCAATTTCTTACTTTAGACAAGGTCATATATTTTTTGGTTTTTTAAGTTTAGTGTCAATCATACCTTACGCTCGAGATTTAGTCGCAAAACCAGTAGTTGCTTTAGTAAAGTTAGGGAAAGGTT
>WLWG01002162.1_pt1 | contig 15509 bp, 12 predicted proteins | sample 6712871 | NCBI WGS metagenome assembly WLWG01 (sample SAMN12718693, study PRJNA515312) | sponge metagenome | isolation source: marine sponge | host: Mycale hentscheli | place: New Zealand: South Island, Marlborough, Capsize Point | collected 2003-05-01
ACCAGAATTTCACAAACAAACTCGGTTTTACAGCGAACAATTGGTCCCAACGAAAGCCTGGCCAGCCCTTTTTTGCTCAAGTGACAGAAGCAACAACGCACCGCACATGGAAACGGGACGAAGAGAACCCAATTGATGAAGATAAAGTCGAACTTCCGCCGTACTACCCAGATACGCCGCTCATCCGGCGCGACTGGGCAAATGGCCTCGAGCAACTCCAACTTGCAGACAAGACGATAGGAAAGTTGCTCCAGAAACTCGATGACGATGGCCTGCGAGACAACACTCTGGTTATTCTCATTGGGGACAATGGTCGATGTATGCCACGCGGAAAACAGTTCCTGTATGACGGTGGTATCAGCATCCCACTTCTCATGCGATGGCCCGGTCACATCAAGCCTCAAACAGTATGCGACGATCTCGTAAACACACTGGACATCTGCAAAACGATTGTCGATCTCGCTGGAGTTGAACCACCGCACCCTCTACACGGCCTGAACCTGTTTAGCGATGAGATTAAGCACCGCACGTATATATTCGCTGCCCGTGATAAAATGGATGACACCCATGACGCAATGCGTGCAGTGAGAAGCAAACGATACAAATACATTCGGAACCTCATGCCCGAACGAGCGTACTGCCAATACAACGAATACAAGGAAAAAAGATACCCAACCCTCGCAGTGCTTAATGTGATGCACCAGGAGGGCACCTTATCGCCAGAGCAGTCACTTTTCATGGCATCGAAAAAACCACCAGAAGAATTGTATGACCTTGAGGCTGACCCCTGGGAAACAAACAATCTGATTCATAAAAACACGCTCCAAAAAACAGCCGCTGACCTACGACAGACACTCCAGACGTGGCAGAACGAGATGCATGACGAGGGTGTCACTGATGCATTTCGCCAGGGTGGCTGGCCGTCTGACTATCCAACTCGATCACTCCAGGCCTGGAAAGAAATAGTGGAGAAGTTCCGCCCATACGTTTTCCGCAAGCCCGGCGAAACGATTCGACCACCAGATGATTTTATAAGCCAAACAGGCTTACCAAAACGTGAGCAGAAATCATCAGAATGACCAAGTGTCGAGTTTGTTTCCCTCCTTTGTTTCAAGTCGATTTGGGAGGGCATTTGCTTGCCTGCCAAACCTTGCATTTAATCGTGACAAAAAGAGAGGGGCGACTGTGTTTTTGTCATTTCCTCGTGGGGCAGCATCATGATCCATCAACCATCCTCGCTACGGCGTCGAGGATTCAGTCTCATAGAGTTGATTGTTGTGATTGCTATCATCGGCATCCTGCTGTCTCTTTTGCTTCCTGCTGTGCAAAATGCCAGAGAGGCAGCCCGGAGATGTGCCTGTTCAAATAATTTACGGCAACTTGCTTTGGCAATGCGAAATTACGAAGCAACATATGGGCACTTCCCATCTGGGGGTTGGGGATATGGCTGGACAGCAGACCCCGATCGAGGCAAAGAAGAAGACCAGCCAGGAAACTGGCTCTTTGGACTTCTCCCACAAATCGAAATGATTACCCTCTACGAACTTGGTCTTGATGGTGATTCCGACAACTGGACACCAACTCAACTAAGTGGCGCGAAACAGAGAATCATGACGCCAGTACCAACCGTAGTATGCCCGTCAAGAAGAGGAGCTATTGCATTCGGCACAAGTTTTCACGGGGGCTTTCATACTCCTCGCGGTTCAGAACCTTGTGAACGCCAAGTCCGCGGTGACTACGCTGCCTGTTCTGGCAATATGATCGTTGAGTATTTCAGTGGCCCAGCAACTATCACTGAAGCAGAGGATTACTCTTGGGGTGATATCGATGGAATTGCAACCGGAATTTCGTTCTATCACAGTTCTGTAAAAATGGCACAGATTTCGGATGGAACGACTCATACATATCTTCTTGGCGAAAAGTATCTGAACCCTGACAGCTATGCCGATGGTAGTGACCCAGGTGACAATGAAGACCTTTATTCTGGATTCAATAATGATAATCATCGAATTGCTTACTATGACCCGGCCACAAAAGCTGCGTTAACACCTCGCCAAGATTTCCCTGGCTTAAGAAGCCCGCGTTCTTTCGGAAGTGCACATCCGGGATCTTGTTTCATGTCATTCTGTGATGGTTCAGTCCGAGCAATTTCTTATGCGGTTGACCCTCTTGCTCACCAAAGAATGGGAAACCGAATGGACGGGAAGAGTGTCGGAGCAAACTAAATGGGCTACATACTGCAAGAAATTGCCGCAGAGTGTCGGAGTATCCTTCAAACGTGGACACAGGAACATCGCCGATTTGTGATCGCAGCAGGCGTGATGATAACGTTTTTCATTACACTATTATGCTGGCAAATCTTTGGCTTTTTCGGCTCTCTTATCTGGCCACAACCGATCGTACTGCGTAATTTTTCTGGAACTATAAGATACCAGGACAACAGTGTAATTCCGGCCCGATCCATGAGTATTGAGCTAGCTCCAATAAATGCCTCGGTAGAAAAGATCGGGCACGCCCGACCATCCTATCTTCTTGTCGACTGCTCCTCAGGTGCCTTTTCCGGAATAATCGAAACGCTTAGTCAAGCCACCCCCAGACTGTTCCGGGTAGTCATCCGAGATGCTGAGGGCTCTCCACTGCCACCAAATCTCGTTCCTGAACATTTGAGCCATACCCATACGAGCACGCTTTGCGTTGATACCTCAGACAAAAAAGTTGCAATACAAATCCCAAAACCTATTAGTCAAAAGATACCAAAATTTGCTGGAGCCAAACAACCATAACCTCTTGCTCCTCAAGTAGACTGGTCTTCAATCACCTGTGTTCAAGAAAATCGATGCTCTGTTTCTTATCTTAATCCATGAAACAATGCCGATCCGATACGGACTATCGTGCTACCCTCGCATATTGCGTCCTGAAAGTCTCCACTCATACCCATAGAGAGTTCCGGTAACCCGCCAGCCTCAGGAAATCTGCTACTCAAGCCATCACGTAATTCACGAAGATGTGCAAACTCCTGTCGTGGCTTTCGGCCAGCCTCTGGATGGCTTGCCATTCCCATGAGGCCTCGAATGCGTACTCCCGGGAGCTCAAGAATCTGTGATGCATTCTCCAGCAAGCGGTCTGGCAACACACCGCTTCGTCCGACGTCTTCTGACAGATTTACTTCTATCAAACCCTCGCACACCATAGACAACTCTGTCGCCAAACGACTCATTGCCTCTGCAAGCCGAACGCTATCAATCGTATGGAAAACGGGATTGAACGGCATCGTCTTTGCCACTTTGTTTCGCTGCAAATGGCCGATCACATGCCATTGGACGCTCAGATCTTCAGCAGCAAACGTTGAAGCTTTTTCCCAGAAAGCCTGTGGCCTGCTTTCACCGAGATCTCGGCACCCTGCATTGTAGAGTGCTATCGTCCCTGCTATGTCAACATATTTCGTCACACCAACGACTCGTACAGAAGTTGGTTCTCGGCCGGCTTTCCGGCATGCGTCGGCCACCCGACCATTCACATTTTTCCAGTTTTCTATGCAAAGCGACTGCACTTCGGCTGTCGGCTTCTGACTGTTCTGTGTATTCATGGTGAATTAATACAATACGCGGTCTTCAACTACTTCCAACAAACGCTTCACAACACCATTTTCAGCCACGCGGCCGACAAGAAATTCTGATGACATATTACATCCCAGGGCTGTGCGATTACGTGCCTCATCCAGTGACCGATAGACAAACCACTGATCCAGACACGATTGCACTCGGAAACTCACCGCCTCATCAGAACGAACTGCCTCTCGAGTATCCGCAACTGTAAGCTGCCGCCACGTTCGCTGATTGCATTCGGGTTCCTCTTGCAATCGCTTCAGTCGTTTCGCATTGCAGTCAAACCAGAGTGGTGCATAGAGTCTCCCGGCCTGACTACTCTGCCTCAATTCCAATCGCTGGCCTGATACGTCAAGGCTTTCATGCCCCTGACACGATTCACGCCATTCCTTCAGGGCAAGTGGGATGGCAAGGAATCGGCGATTCATATCAGCACCAAACACTTCGCAGGTTTCTTCACATGAATCAATTGAAATCGAAGGTGTTATAGAAAGAGAACTTCGTAACTGAATGTCTGCTGCAAGCAATTCTGATTGGTCGCCATGCTTGAGTTCAGGAATAACAACCGCATCGGCCAGGAGCACGACTTCATCTTTCGGCAAAAGTAACACCGATCTTTCCAAACGCCTCCCGCCCTCCACATCGACAGACATTTCGAGATAGACCGCACTATCGGTTGCGTCCCACCATGTCCGCCGCCAGGCTCCAACACAATGAAGTGATTCTCCGTCGCAACGAAGCGCGACATCCCACCTCCCTGCGACAACCAACCGGCCGCCAGCCACGATCTCAAGGTAGGGAGACTTTTCGCGATACGACACAAGCACCCGTGTTGCCCCCCGTTTCCAGCCAGTGCGAAAGACTGCAATCTTTTGCCCTTCATCAAATAGAGAACGCTCGCAGAGCCCTCTTTCCGTCCACCGAACATCCCCTGCTGGATTCTTCCCATCTGTGAGGGCAAGCACAGTCGCTGCAACTTTCTTCCGTCCACATGAAGCCGCCTGCAGTATCGGAGCCACGGATTGTTCTGCCGCAGACTCAGATTCTGTTGCCGGCCTACCTCCATTGCCCAAAAGCAAAACTGCAAATACGACCGCTTGATCTATTTTGCTATCTGTTTTCTTGCCTAGCTTTTTACCGTTCGTTGTATGAATAATTTCTTGACAACGAGCCCACCTATTCACGGCAGTAAGAATTTCAGAAGATGACTCCATCCCAACACCGCCGTCATCACCAACACGTTCTTGAACCTCAAGATGCAGATTTTTTCTCGCTATATCAACAAAAGACTGATAACCATCGACGTCACTAAAGAGACACCCACAAGTCAGAAGGAAGGGGGTCGCAGAAAATTCACCGTTCAATAGATTTTCAAGGCCGGCTTCTCCAATCTGAACAAGATCTTCCAGAATTCGATCGGCTGAACTATCACCTCCACCACGTCGTGTGAACCACACGAAACCCCAGATGACAGCCTCGCCCACTAGCCACTGATCAGCATCGTCAGCCAGCTGAGCCCTCACAGTAAGACACTCCATCAGGAACGAGCATCCGTGGTGGTTCTCTTTATCGTAGGGCGTCTTTTTTGCAACAGTTTCTGCCATCTTTTTGAGGCATTGTGTTGCATCACTGGCGAAACAAAGTGCTGCAAGCCTCTCAATACGGTCGATTATCTTCCGTCGCTTCAGCTTCCCAAGAGCTGAGCGACCTGCCGTGTGATATTGCTTTGCACCAGTGATTCCGTCATCTCTTTCACTGAAATGTGATGGCCTCTGTCGCGAAGTACTATCTGAGTCAGCTAAAATGCCTTTCACTTGATTCACATGTTTTCTTTGCAGTCCCGGCATTAAACTCTCCAGATCAGGCACGCTGGTAGCCACCACTCCAGCACGGTCAACAAATACGTCACGCTGGAGTACGATTGAAAAACCACCCGGCACTCAAAACTATACCAAGCGACTCAGACTCTGCAGCAAAACCTTTCCAAGAAACAACACCTGAGATGACAAAGACTCCATATACGCTCTTCCAATTAATTCCAATCAGATTGTGCAGCATCTATTTTTCTGTAATCCTGATTGCACTTGTCTCACTTGTGGTCGAAGCGGCAGAGCCAGTTGATTTGCATCCAGAACTTACTCGCCTTTCACCCAAACAAGCCGTTTGGGTCGATGCTCAGTCAAGGCAACTTATAGTCGGCGGTGCAGTCGCACTTGCCGATGGACCTATTGAGTTTTTTGCCTGCCCTCGAAAAACCAAAGAACATGAATCTGTTGTCGCAGTCAACGCCACCGCACAGCTCGTTCACACCGGCCTTCTTGCGATCGGCCTTCGTCCAGGGAACCCAGCATCATTTTATCCGGAATTTAAACCAGCAACTGGAGATTCAGTAGCGATCACAGTGCGATGGCACGATGATACCGGAGACCATGAAACACCTGCTCAACGCTGGGTAAAGAATAGCGAGACCGGGCAGGAGTTAGACTACAACTGGATCTTTGCTGGAAGTAGTTTTTGGAAAAATCCTAAAACAAATATTGAATACTATCAGGCGGACGGCGGTGATCTCGTATGTGTCTCGAACTTTCCAGCTGCGACACTCGATCTACCGATTACCAGTTCCCAGGCAAATGATTCGCTCCTGTTTGAAGTTTTTACTGGCCGCGTACCAAAACGGGGCACATCCGTCGAACTTGTCTTTTCACATGCAGAGCAGGAAAAGACTGACGAAATAAATTAATAAACTTTTGGTTACGAACCGATCCGGCAGTGATCAATAATTTCATCCGCAGTCGCAACATAGCCCGTATAAAATGGCCCAAATTCTGCGTACCGAGCACTCGCCTCATCGAATCTCATCGTATAGACAATTTCTTTTAGAAACTCTGGACGACGCGCCCAAAGAGTAACTCCCCACTCCCAGTCATCGAGACCGACCGAGACTGTAATGAGTTGAGAAACTCGACCTCCAAATTTCATTCCACTTGCACCATGTTCGGCCATAAGTCGGCTACGCTCCGAAAACGGAAGGGTGAACCAGTTCTCACCAACTTTTCTCTTCTTATTCATTGGGTAAAAGCACGCGCATGGCCAAGGAGGAAAATCCGGCTCCAGCCTCGCTTTTTGCATTGCAGGTTCTCTCGCTGCGTACCCCTTAACTCGTGCTTTGTAGCTAGCGCTCTCCGGGTCTTCTCCTTGTTTCACAAGTTTTGCAGCAAACTGCTCGGCAGTCGGGAGATACTCACTGACCTCTGTAAGCCCTACAAACGAATAGGTTGCCTCAAGCGCTGACCCAAGCGGACCTGCCAAGAGGCGTTGATGAATGCCATCCACAGCGTGGGGTGACGGATCGAGAGCCATGACTGCGAAGTCCGCTTTGTGACCAGGGACAATCCATTTCTGAAGCCGTGTCGGGCTCGATGCGGACTCTTCATCCAATGCTTCCTTAAAGGCCTCCAGACCCTCCGTGCGTTCAGTGTCCGTGAGCTCAGCAAATCTCGCTCGATCGAACCGATAGAACGAATGGGTGCAATGCCAACCAACTGTCGGCTCCACTGAAACCGACTCGTCCAGAGCTGGCTCGGCCCCAGGATGACTGCCGGCGGGCCGATGATGTCCTTTTTTCGATGCTGTTTGGTCGCTCATAGCTGGTTCTCTGGAGAATGTCATGGTTCTATCACGTGACGTTTTGAGCCGTCAGACCGGTGAAGAAATCCTGCATGTTCACGCACCTGCCGTCTACCCGTTAAGATAACAATGCGGAAAAACGTTGTTCCGCGTATTCCGCTCGCATCCAAACCTTAGCCGAACAACGCTACTCAAGGAGTATTTCCCATGGGACAGGCAATCGTCGATCCACAGGAGTTGCGACGCTTCGCGTCACGGCTACGCCATTTTAGTACAGAAGTCCATTCGCAGATGCAAACAGTCCAACGGCAACTTCAGGCACTGTCTGCGACCTGGCGTGACCAAGAGCACCAAAAGTTTGCAGAAGAGTTTGAACAACAACTCACTACGTTTGGTCGATTCGTGGAATCAACAGGAGAATACGTGCCATATCTCATCCGAAAAGCGGAGCGCGTCGAGGAATACCAGAACCAGCGATAAGAAACAGCCACCAACCCAGCAGACCACATGTCAACACAGGCCGACATCAAGTCAATCGATACGCTCAGTCTCGTTAAGCTTGCCATGATAACGTATGCGCATGACTCAAGTCAGGCACTCGCTGAGATTGAAGTCGAAGGTCAACGTGGAATTGACTGGATCACAGTTGACCGCGCTGCTTTTTGGAAAGCAGAGATGAGACGTGCCGCCGACGGTGTGAATCAGGCTATAAAAGATCTTGAACATTGCCGAACTTACAAGAAGGTTGGTGATAACGCACCAGCATGTGCCGAAGAGAAAAAGAACCTCGAGAAGGCACGGAAGAAACTGCAAAGAGCAGAAGAAAAACTTGAACTCGTGAAGCGATGGACCCCAGTAGTACTTCAGCAATTCAGAGAAACGTGCATCAGACTTGTTCGGTTTCGTGAAATTATTGATGTTGACTGCCCAAGGGCGATTGCTCGCATTGAGCAGATGCTTACAGCACTTGAAAATTATCAGACTGTGGCAAGTCCTAGCGGGGCAAACGCTTCTGGAAAAACCTCACCCGTAGAATCAGTTGCTCGTCAAATAGACGATAGCGATAACAAAAATCCAACAGAAGAGAGTGCCGATTCATGAAGACGTGTGATCTATCGAGTGGAGCAGCAAAATTAGCACTGGCCTTGAAACAGCTTGGCATTAAGTGGGAAATAACCACTGAGACGTGGGATGATGCAACAGCTCGCCGCTTCCACGAAGAGTTTATTGTCCCTTTAAAGCCAGACGTCAAGCAAACCCTAGAGGCGGTGGGAAGGCTCGCCGAGGTACTTGATCGTGCAGGGCGTGATGTGGGCGACGACGTCGTTTATTAGCATCTTCAATCGTTCACCAACCACTCCAACCTGCCCATACAACTCCCTTTTCATCTATGTCTACTCCCGATACTCACAAGCCTACGCCTGAATTGGATGCACAGTCATGCTACGACCGTGATCTTCTTCGAGAGCAGATTACTACCCTCCGTAAAGAGGCATCCGAGCGAGCAAGCCTCGAAGCAACAATTGAGAAGAGGTTTCAGGAAGAGACTACGCGACTACAAGCAGACACTGAGTCGAAACTACAGACGATCAAAGAACGCTGCACGACTCAGATTGTTTCACTCAACGCCGACTTTGAAAAGGATAAAAAACGTCTTGAAGGGCAAGTACAGACCCAACAAATGACACTCGACAAGCAAAAAAAAGAGCGAGAGTCACAGATTCTTCGAGAATGGGAAGAAGCTGAAAAAGAGAAAACTGATGATCTTGAGTTCGAAACACTTTCGGCAGGAGAGTCTCTCAAGCAACAGAAAGAAGATACCGAAAGAAAAACGTCGCATCTCATAGAATCACTTGCTTTGACCATCGAGCAACTTGATGATGATCTGAAAAAACTTCAAGACAAACTTGCCAAATGGAAAGTTGCAACAGCGGCTTCTCTAATTCCCGCAGATCCAGAAGACATCCCTAATCAAGAAACCACTGTAACTTCTGCAGATGTCGCTTCAGACAGCCCTTCTTTGCCTGAAGGCAAAGAGCTGATCGAACACCTCAAAATACTGATCGAAGAAATCCGGAATGACGCAAAGGCAATGCTCGCTCTCCCAAGCGTTCGATGGGCCTTTTCCGATGCTGTCACAGCCTCGATCGTCATCACACCCTGCCTTCTCGCCGGACTCATTGCTGCGGCCGTCGCTATCCCGCTCAGCATGAGCGAATCAGAACTCCCAATACTCATCATTGCAGGCATCTCAGGAATCGTAACCCTCCTCGTAGCGCTTGGTGGAGGGTTTTTGTGGCAGTCAGGAAAGAAGAAAAAAGCGAGAGCAGATCTCGAAACTCGAGTGTCTGAATTTTCTAAGAAGAGACAGCACCTTACGCTTTGCCATGCCGGCTGCCTTGATGCAATTGCTGAAAAATTAGAACGAGATAAACAGAAACTCGACAGACGATACAAACGTGACATGGAGCAAAAGCAAGGCGGGCACGCAGCTGGCTCCGCCTCTGCCGGCTCGAAAAAAGAAGTAGCTGTTGCCGCACTACAAAAGAAATATGATGCAGGATGTGATGCGATCCAAGACAAAAGAGCCCGTGGGCTTGCTGTTCTCGATGAAACCTATCCACCAAAAATAAAGGCTATCGAGGCAAAGGGTCGGGAAAAAATTGCCGCAATAAAAGCCGACCGTGAAGAGAAACAAAGATTACTCACAGAAAAAAAAGACAAACAGTGGCAAGAGATGATGGGCCGATGGAAATCGACTCGGGAACAAGTTGATGATATTTTTTCTGCCGCGAACGCAGTTGACTCTCAGGCTTTTCCTGACTGGGATGTCCTATCAGATGGCTCCGCACCACTTCCAGAAACAACACCACCCGGCATTCGGTTCGGGCATCTTGATTTATCGATGGAGGCAATTGATGGGGGGCTGTCTCAGCATGCTTCGCTTAACAGTTTTGGTCCTTCGGAATGGCAGCAGCCTGCTTTTATTCCATGTCCAGATCAGGCGGCCCTGCTAATTAAGTCAACACCAGAAGAAAAAGAGGCCGCATCAACCCTTCTCCAGGCTGTGATGCTCCGAATAGCTTCTGGCCTTCCACCCGGACAGAGTCGATTCACAATTATTGATCCCCTCGGTCTTGGCAAACAGTTTGCTGGCTTTATGCATCTTGCTGACCACGACGAATTGCTCGTGTCGAGCCGTATCTGGACAGAACCGGGACAGATCGACAAGCAACTTGAATTAATCACTGAACAGATGGAGATGGTGATTCAAAAGTATTTACGAAATGAATACCGGACAATAGGCGAATATAACGCTGAGGCAGAGGTTCCAGAACCATACCGTTTTGTGGCGATCGCTAATTTTCCGGCAAACTTTACAGAGACTGCCGCGCGTCGCTTAGCCAGCATTGCAAGCTCGGGTGCTCGGTGTGGCGTTTTTCCAATTCTTTCAGTGGATACGACGCAAACTCTTCCGTCAGGTTTTACGCTCAGCGATATTGAGTCAAATACAACGAATCTCACAGTAAAAAACGGGACGTTTACCTGGGTTGATCCAGAATTTTCAAAGTGGCCTCTCCGCCCAGAGACGTCACCTGAAGACAAGGTTTTTACTCAGATTATTAATCGAGTTGGTCAGGCGGCCGTTGCTGCAAAGCGTGTCGAAGTACCGTTCGACCGTGTTGCTCCTCCTGAAGACGAATGGTGGACTGGTGATACGTCCAAAGAAATCAACGTACCCCTCGGCCCGGCGGGTGCCAAAAAAACTCAATCAATGCGGCTTGGCAAGGGAACAAGCCAGCATGTACTCATCGCTGGTAAGACTGGCTCCGGCAAGTCAACCATGATGCATGCATTAATTACGAATCTTGCACTTAACTACAGCCCTAATGAAATTCAGTTTTATCTCATTGACTTCAAAAAAGGTGTCGAGTTTAAACTGTACGACCACTATAAACTTCCCCATGCCCGTGTTATTGCTATTGAAAGTGAGCGTGAATTTGGACTGTCAGTTCTTGAACAGCTCGATCGCGAACTGAAGAGACGTGGTGATCTTTTCCGAGATTTATCCGTCCAAGACCTAGCCGGTTACAGAGCCAGTGGGCACCCTGATCCAATGCCTCGTGTCATGCTCATCATTGATGAGTTTCAGGAGCTGTTTGTTGAAGATGACAAACTGGCACAAGACTGCTCCCTTGTTTTGGATCGACTTGTTCGACAAGGTCGAGCATTTGGTATGCATGTACTTCTTGGTTCCCAAACACTTGGCGGCTCATATAGTCTTCCGCGAGCAACAATGGGGCAAATGGCTGTTCGGGTAGCTCTTCAGTGCAATGAGGCGGATAGTAGTCTCATTTTGAGTGAAGATAACACTGCCGCCAGGCTTCTGACGCGTCCTGGGGAAGCAATCTACAACGATGCAAACGGGATGGTCGAAGGCAACCATCCTTTTCAGGTGGTCTGGCTTGGAGAAGAAAGACGCGAAAAATATCTCGGCAAGCTCAGGAAACTCGCGGACTCGCGGAAAGATATTCCAGAATTACCTCGGCTTGTTTTTGATGGGAATGACGCTGCTGATCCTGATGCGAATGCACTGCTACGAGAACTTATCGACGCCGGAACAATTGACGGCAAACCGCCAGTAGCGCCGATGGCCTGGCTTGGTGATGCGATTGCCATTAAAGATCCGACTGTTGCAGCGTTCCGGCGTCAGGGTGGCACGAACCTACTCATCGTTGGGCAGCGAGAAGATCTCGCCACCAGCATTTTATCGATGGCTACAGTAAGTCTTGCAGCGGGCAGTGACCCCTACCCTGGCGGTTCTATTGGGAAGGCAAGTCGGTTTGTTCTCTTTGAGCCAGCTATTGCTGAAGAACACCCTGACACCATGCTCAGCAGACTGACTGAGTTTTTGCCACATGAAATTGAAGTTGTAAGTCGGCTTGGAGTTGTTGATGCCTTTCGTGACCTCGCTGCCGAAGTCCAACGGAGACTTGACGAACAAATCTTGGATGCAGAATCAGTTTTTGTCGTCATTCGTGATCTGGCTCGGTTCCGTGAAATTAGGCGCAACGAAAATGACTTTGGTTTCTCTATGTCGGGTGAACAGGAAGCCAGTCCAGCCCAACAACTTGTTACCATTCTAAAGGATGGACCAACCGTCGGTATCCACGCCGTGATCTGGTGTGATTCACTCACAAACCTTCAACGCACATTTGAACGCGGTACCCTCAAAGAATTTGAACTTCGGGTTCTCTTCCAGATGAGTGGTACAGACTCAAGTCAACTTGTAGAAAATCCCGCTGCAGGAAGACTCGGACAACAGCGAGCCCTTTTTGTGCAAGAAGAGACAGGCACCCTCGAAAAGTTTCGTCCGTATCAATTTCCCTCTGATGAATGGCTCACGAATCTTTCAGCACGCTTACGATCACGACCGCAAGGGACTCCGACCGAACGCCCCAGACCAACTCCCCAGCCATCTGAAAAACAAAAATCACATGACGATGACAACTTTTCACTGAAGCATGGATTTGGTGACGATGAATTCAATTTTTCCAAAATGCTTGACGACCCACCTGAGGACGCTTCGGGGGACACAGATACGAAAAACTCTGAATCCGGCGGCACGTGACATCTAATAAAATATGATCTTCTCCGGGTCATCAGGTCTATGGATTCAATGCGTGAAACGTCAGCGGGCACCAGATGTGGCGGTATCGTAACCCATTTCGCTGGCGACACCGCCATTGCGTGCTCACTTTCCGGTGACCAGAAGAGCCTTCCAGAACGTTTACAAACGCTCTCGTCCATTGCGAATGCCATTCGCACATCCTCTATTCATGGACTAGATGATGTTGTTGTATCTCCCGACCGCGTTACTGTAATTTATGATCCACTGCTCATTGATTGCCTCGATACACTTCAGAGCAACGTGACGGCTTTAGCGACACAGCAGCGTTCTCTATCAACTGCCGGCAGGCTTCATCACGTACCAGTGTGGTACGGCAAGGAAACCGGAGCAGATTTTGACGCAGTCTGCCGTCACCATGCGATTGATGCAAAAACACTTATTCACTTGCATACAAAACCGGAATACCTTGTCACTGCAATCGGGTTTGTGCCAGGGTTTCCGTACCTTGAGGGGCTTCCGAAAAGACTTGAAACACCACGTCTTGCAACACCACGACGGCGGGTTCCTGTCGGTTCAGTGGGCATAGGGGGTAGCCAGACTGGCGTATATCCTTTTGAAACACCTGGAGGCTGGCATCTGATTGGACGAACAGACGCCACATTCTTTGATCCAATGAGTTTATCCCCTGCCCTTTTGCAGCCTGGTGATCGTGTTCATTTTTATGAAACGAACCATGCGAATATCCAGCACGATCAAACAGCCACCATCGCGCTGAAATGCGTGACATCAAAAGATATGACGATTCTTGAACCGGGCCTTATGACCACTATTCAGGATCTTGGCCGCAGCGGATTTCGTTCTTCTGGCGTTCCGCATAGTGGCGCGGCAGATCCAATATCTGCCGCGCTCGCAAATAGAATCCTCGGCAACCCAGAGAATGCGGCGGTACTGGAGTACACGCTGCTTGGCCCCACACTTCAATTTCAAACAGATGCTTTTATTGCACTCGCTGGTGCCACGAACAATTCACTCGCTTCCTTACGACCACTTCAGATGCGCCGCGGTGACACATTACACATAGGGCATACAGCCAAGGGATGCCGAGGCTACGTCGCAGTTGCTGGGGGAATCAGCGTACCACCCGTTCTCAATAGCTGCAGTACATATCTGCCTGCGAAGCTTGGAGGGTATGAGGGAAGGCCTCTTGAAACTGGAGATCAACTGTCCATTGGGGAACCGGCTGTGAGTTCATTTGCAACTAGCTGGAGCCTCGCTCATGACGTGGTTCCTCTCCCTACAAGCCCCTGCACACTGAGAATGCTACCTGAGGGTCCTCTATCGACTGCACATCGTGCCATAACACGTACGCCGATGCATGTCACTGCACAAAGTGACCGAATGGGGATTCGTTTTGGTGAGACACTCCCGCCCTTGTCGGCCACTCCTCTTTCCCGGGCCGTATTGCCTGGAACGATCCAACTTCCCCCTGATGGGAACCCAATTCTTCTTCTTTGTGACGCTCAGACAATTGGTGGCTATCCGGTTCTGGGACAGGTAATTGCTGCGGACTTGCCTCGTGCCTCGCAACTTCGGCCTGGCGATACAGTCTGTTTCTCTGAGACCACTCTCGCAGAAGCACATCGCCTTCTCCGCCACCAACACGAGGTCATTACAACGATACAACAAGGAATCACCCACGCACTCGGTTTTGCTGAGAAGACAGAATGACCAAAGATTTCCATAGTATCGATCTGAACTGTGACCTTGGCGAAGGTGGCGAGTATGACGACGCGATCATGCCACTTATCAGTTCAGCCAATATTGCCTGCGGCGGGCATGCGGGTGACATTACATCCATTCAAGCTACAGTATCACTTGCACGTCACCACGCTACTGCGATTGGCAGCCACCCTGGCCACGCAGACCCTGAATACTTTGGTCGCCGGCCACACCCGATAAGCCCAGATTCCGCAGCCGAATTGGTTTTATGCCAAATGTCACGAATCGCTTCTGTAGCTGGTGATGACCTTCATCATGTCAAACTTCATGGGGCACTGTACCATCAGGTCGGCACGAATGAAGCATTGGCTATTGCAGTAAGTCGTGCACTTGCAGTTGAGTGGCCTCATCTCTTTCTGTACGCGGCCGCAGGGAGCCTATTTACATCCATTGCGGAGAGTGAGGGTCTTCGTGTTACTTCGGAAGCTTTTGCCGATCGTCGGTATCACGAATCTGGTGAACTTGTCTCAAGAACTGAGGCTGATGCCATTATTAAAGACACGGATGAAGCGGCGGCTCAGGCTTATGAGATTGCACTCCACAACGTAACTAAAACGACATCAGGCAAGCAGATACCACTTTCTGCAGAAACTTTGTGCGTCCATGGCGACGGCCCTGTTTCATTTGAAATAATTCAGGCTATTCGATCACTGCTTACTCGTGAGGGAATTCGTATCGCTCAACCAATTCACCACTGAAGAAGCCCTCGCCCCTGAAAGCACTCCTGAAAAATTCAACGGCCTGAATGCTGCTGCGTGTGGTACTCTGAACGATGTCTTCATAAGGGAAATTTCAATGGTTATTCGTCTCTTCTTGCTTGGACTCTTTCTGCTTGGCTGCACGCAGAGAGGCCTGGCCGCCGGCAC
>WLWG01002164.1_pt1 | contig 15500 bp, 17 predicted proteins | sample 6712871 | NCBI WGS metagenome assembly WLWG01 (sample SAMN12718693, study PRJNA515312) | sponge metagenome | isolation source: marine sponge | host: Mycale hentscheli | place: New Zealand: South Island, Marlborough, Capsize Point | collected 2003-05-01
AAAGATTTAAGTTTTTTTCTATGTTCTTCATATTTAATATTTAAATCATCAATAGCCTCTAAAGGCATGTTATATCTTTTTACTATTCTACCAAATACGTTTGTTTGTGCTTTCATTCTTTTTTCTGTTTTAACTTTATCATATTATGTATATAAGAAAAAGTAGAAATAATGAAATTTTTAGGATTAAGACTTTGTGAGCATGATTCAAATATGTCTTATTTTGATGGAAATGAAGTGTTTTATTTTAAATTAGAAAGAAAAACTAAGATAAAACATGATGCTTATGATAATTTTGAAACTTGGATTAAAGAAATAAATAAGATATGGAATGTAAAAATTGAAGATTTAAACGAAATAGGAATCGTCTTTGATCCTTGGCGTTATAAATTAGATAGTAAAAATGATAATTTTTTTCCATCTAAAAAATTTAATTATCTTCCTTACAATATTACAAGAATTAATCATCATTATGCTCATGCTTTAAGTTGTTGGCCTGTAGAAACACAATGTAATAATCATTTTGTTTTTGATGCTTATGGAGACTATAAAATTTCTTGGTCTTTTTTTCAAAATGATAAATTAATAGATTTAGGTTTATGGCACAATGAATATTCTTTAGGTAATTTAATAATAGAAGCAGCAAACGAATTAGGAATTGAAGATAAAACTGGTTTAGGTTATGCAGGAAAACTAATGGGGCTTCAAGCTTATGGAAAAATAAATGATAGTTATCTTGAAAAATTAAATGTTTTTTCTATTAGGGATATTAAAATTATTTTTAATTTTGAATTATGGATACAACACATGGGTGACAAATTATTAGCTCGTTTACATAAATTAGATTGGATTGCAACCGTTCATCATTATATTGGTTGTGCTTTAATTAAACATTTTAAAAACTACATAGACGTTAATGATCTTGTAAGTTTTTCAGGTGGTTGCGCACAAAATGTTGTTTGGAATACTCAGTTAAAAAATACATTTAAAAATTTAGTTGTTTTTCCACATTGTAGTGATGAAGGTTTAAGCTTAGGTATTTTAGAATTTTTTAGAAAAAAACATAAGCTACCTTTATTTAGTAACAAAAATTTTCCTTATTGGCAGATAACAAGATGATTACAATTTTTAATCTAGATGAAGCGATAGATATATTATTAAATCAAAAAATATTAGCATACTATCAAGAAGATCAAGCTGAAATAGGACCAAGAGCTTTGGGAAATAGATCAATTCTTTTTGATCCTAGAAATAAACACGGAAAAAATATTGTTAATGAAATAAAAAAAAGAGAAAATTACAGACCTTTTGCAGGTTCTGTTTTAATTGAACATGCTAACGAATGGTTTGAAATGGGTAATATAAAAGAATCTCCACATATGTTGTTTTCTATACCTGTAAAAAAAAATAAAAAAAATAAAATTCCTTCTATAGTTCATGTAGATGGGTCATGCAGAGTTCAGACAGTATCAAAAAAACAAAACAAAGAATTTTATAATTTAATAGAATGTTTTTATCAACAAACAAATGTTCCTATATTACTAAATACTTCATTTAATATTGCTGGAGAGCCCTTAGTTGATACCATGAATCATGCGTTAGAGACTATTAAAAACAGTAAAATTAAATATTTATACGTGTCAAGAAAACAATTATAAAAGATTACTTGATATATTCTGTACACATGTTTAAATTAGATCTCACCCAAAAATTATAAATCAAGGAGATATTATGGAAAATCAAGAAGTATTGAAGGCTATAGCTACCCTTGCTGATAAGGTGAGCGATTATCATTCACGTTTATTAGTAGTGGAAAGAGAAAAGAAAAAATTAGAAAAAACATTGTCAGAACATCTACAAGGCTGTAGTTGTCATCCTACTATAGTAGGAAAACCTCATAATCCTAATGAACAAGTAATGGTAACTGGCTTAGATGCTGACGTAGAGTGCGAAGCCTGTAGCGCTTAATTAATCAGGAGTTTCACCTAACATGTCTGCTAAAGAAGGCGCAAATATTTTAACATCTTTTCTGATATGTTCTTCTTTAGTTTCTGTGTTAGGATTAGTAATATCATTTTGCATCTCTTCTTCTGATTCATACTCATGACCTGTAATTGTGTTTGTAATTATTGTTTCTGATCCACATTTAATGTGAGGCACTACTCTTCCATCATCAAGAGTAATAGTTCCAATTTGTTCGGCTTCTTGTACTATTTTAGGCATTCATTCTCCTTTTTAATTCTAAATTAAAACTTAAAATAATTCTTTCTTCTGTAGATTTATTTACGTCAACTTCATGATTAAGCCATGAAGGAAAAAAAAGCAAATCATTTGGTTTAGGTGTCCACCGTACACGATGCGCTGTATGTATACTTTCATCAGGTTTTTTTGGAGGAGATAAAACTTCTCCTTGAGGTCTCGGATCATGAAATACTAAAGGTCCGCTATTTTCAGGAACTTGTAAATAAAACACACCTGATAAATAATTAAAAGGATGTGAATGTAATTTATTTTTGCTGCCAGGACCATTGATCACGGACCACATACCACTCATTTCAGGAGTCATATGATCTTCTACAGATAAATGATTCATAGCTTCTTGCCCAAGATTTACTATTTCTGATCGAAGAGTGCTAAAACGTCTATCTAAATGCAAATCATCTTGGCTATGCCAACCACCCTCGTTTGTCTTATATAATCCAGTGGGATCTTGCTCTCTAATTTCTTTAACAACTTTTACAAGATCTTCGTATCCCGCTAAATTTATTGTAAAGACAGGGGTAACAAATAAAGAATGTAAATCGATTATAAATCTCCTTTTGTAATTTCTAAAACAGATACTGTAACATGTATTTGATTAGCAGCATTTGCTTGCACGTATAATATATCACTTTCTTCTAAAACTAAAGGCTGATCTAACAACTGCACTGTATTATTTGCAGTTATGCTTTTTTGATTAAATAATACAAAAGTAGCAGAAGCACTAGAATCTAAGTATTTTATGTCTGCTAAGGTAGCGTTTGCTGAGTCACTAGCTACTAATATTGATTTAATTACGGCTGTAGTAGGAAAAACAGGAGCAGTGCCTGTAAGACCAGGAGAAGCTGTTGGCACCGTATACACGGCGTTTAAATCCGTATTTACAACATCTAAAGAAGAATTTTTAAAAAGATCAGCCAAGGTACCAACTCCTTCCTGCTGATTTATCTTCTATATCTTGCGCGTAAGAAGTGTTTAAAATTAAAATAATTTGTTCTAATAACCTAATTAACTGATCTATTTGACCTTGCTCATATTGTGGTGTTGCGTTTGGTAATCTTGTTATTGTTATTTTAGCCATTATCTTCTTCCGTCTGGTCTAAGTTGTAATTTCATAGAGCCTAATCTCCAATTTGATTGATCTACTTGATCAGTAACAAAATTTAATTTTACCGATCTACCTCTACCTCTTATATCAATTTTAGTTGTAGTGCTACTAACATTACCTGATGTAGTTACGGTATCTGTAGATTGTGGATAATCTTCTAAAGTTAAAGTTACTTTTAGTTCATCATTTAAATTTGTAAAATCTGGTACAAATCTACTGACTGACATAAACTGATCACCATCTCCTATTTCAATAGATCCTGTTGTTAACGATGCGGATAAAGCTGTGCCATCAGCTTGGTTACTTCCCACTTCTTGATTGTATACATAACTAGCTCCTGCTGTAACACCGAGAGGAGTGTTAGTTACTCCTGTGCTTGTTGTAGCGTTGGCTGTTAAACTAGCATTGTATTCGGTAGCTATAGGATTTTCGTAAGTATATGCTCCGAGATACGTAGTTCTACCTAAAGTAGTAGTATACCAAGTACCTTCTAAATAGTTATAAACCACTACTCTATCAATTTGTGTAGCACTAGCAGAAGGATAAAACCAAAGTATTTCATTAAACTCAGGATTAACTCCACAAGCAATGTCATTTTTGTTGGTATAACTTATATCATCGTACACATAATCTTGTACAGAACACGGCATTTTTTTGACAACCCCATCATACATATAAAATGCATCATCACCCATCCAAAATGCTTGACCATTTACGTCGACAGCCGCATGTTGTGCTATCAAACCACAGTTAGCCCCAAGTTGTCGTTGACCAAAAGTAAAAGGCGTACCAACAAATTGAATGCCGTGTAATGAAGTATCTGTCCATACAAGTATTTGACCTGTAGATCTAACAGCTCCTACAATACGAGAACCATCAGCAATTCTAAGTGAACCTGCTTCGTTTTCTGCAGTAGGGGCAAAGACAGTTAAACTTTCTCTATCGGCAAATCTAAAAAATAAATCATCTTGCGTGGCTGCATCTGTAACAGTTGTACAGGTGCCAAATAAAAATAAATGTCGTGTATCAGCAGAAACTAAATTAAAACGAGAAGCAACAGGTGCGGTGGCACCAAGGCTCACGGCCCGTGTCCCTGTACCACTTGATGTATCCCATTTAAAAGTTCCACCATTTAAAACAGTAGCTACAAGATCTTCACCAAAATTATCTAATGACCATTGTCTTGCGTAAATAGTTACACTTGAAGAAGAACGAGGTGTGCTCCATGTGCTATTACCCCATGTTAAAACGCCCCATCCATAACCATAAGTAGATGTAGAAAGACCAACAGATATTTGATAGGTAGCAGTTACTGAACCGCCACCAGCTGCCGTAGTTCCTGTAGCATTAGTAGGAAAATTAATTGTATAACTATTTGGATTAATAACAGATATTATTTCAAACTCATTATTAAATTCTAACCCGTCAACAACATTATTAGTGGTACTATCACTAAATTGTACAAAATCACCTACACTAGCACCATGACTAGCATCTGTGACTGTTACCCCTGAACCACCACTTGTAGTTTCAAAAGGATTTGTTAATGTACCACTTGTGCGTCTAATAGGCGTAATGTCAAATACAGCACCTTCTGAATACAAATACAGCTTTCTGTCTGTTCCCAAAGCCATATACCTAGTACCATTTAAACTAATCCACGCATGAGTGTCTCTTACAACGCCAATTAATGTTTCATTAGGATTAGGTAAATACTCCCAACCTTTCCATCTTTCAGGTTTTCCGTAGTGAAATCGAACTAATTGTGAATCAACATAACGACGATCATCCCCCGCTGCATAGGGAGAATCCTGTTTATCTACACCAGGGTTAAACTTTAAATCGGTTAATTGCATGCAGGCACATACTAAATTATTTCTTAGTCTGTGGCAAGAATTGAGTAGCTACGTTGCCTTTGAAAGCATAATTTCCATAATGTGTCATGCCACTTGTAATATCAGCATACACTTTACCTCCTATTTTTTGCCATAAACGACAAAAAGCGTAATCTTCAGATAAATATCTTTTACTTTCAGGATCAATTATTGTGTCAAAAAACGCATAATTCCAATCAGAAGTATCGTGATAATTAAATGTTTTATCATGAGGATCGTTTAAATGTTGATCTGATTTAAATTTAAGATCAGGATAAGCTTTAGCCATTTTTTCAAACACTTGTCTTTTAATTAACATAAATCCCGTTGCACCATCTAATACTTCTATAAACCCATTTTTTACTTCAATCTTTTCAGGATTTTTAACATTAAGATTATATTCTAATGAAGCAGCATGTAGTTCAGGTATGGTAATATCATTATTATCAAGAATTCTTTTTTTAACTTTACGCCAATCAATAGTTTTACGTGGATATACACCTGTCACTACTTCTTTATCTAAATCTAGCATACGAAAAACTATTTCAGGATTAAATGCAATATCAGCATCTATAAATAAAAGATGACTATATTTTTTTTCGTCCATAAATAATTGCACTAATGTATTACGGGCTCTTGTAACTAAAGATTCATTACCAATTGTACCAAATTGTATTTCTATTTTTTTAGTTGCTGCTAAAGCTGTTAATTGCAAACAACTTTTAAAATAATCTGCTGTAATCATGCCGCCATAACAAGGCGTGCCTATAAAAATTTTTTTCATTTAATCGTATTAATTTTCACTATAACTTACTGTTAAATATTCTATTTTTTTTAACCATCCTTTTGGTATAGCAATAGCTCCGCCCCCAGATATATCATCTTTGTCTTTACTATATGAGCGCATAATAATTACTTTTTCAGGACCATTGTGAACCATCCATCCTACTTCTTGACAAATTGCTAAAGGTGCTTTCATTACATCTTTTATATCTAACCAACCTGTTTCTGTATCACGAGCATCAACCCACGTCACACGGACCATAGGGACTTTATTTATGTTCATCTTCTTTTTTTATCAACTCTAAATTAAAAGACACAGATCGTCGTTCTTCGTTTTGTGTACGAAAAGGATAAACGCCATGTGCTAACCAATGTGGAAATAAAAATATATCACCTACTTTTGGAGAGTGTTGATGTTTGTGACCACTAAAAGTAGCTGCTTGACCATTAAACCAACAAATATCTCCTACAGTTGGATAGTGATCTTCTTTAGCATATTCTTTTGGTAAACTAGGAGGCACACGTAAATACATTACGCCTGATAGTTGTCCTTCATGTATGTGAAAAGGATTAAAGTCTCCAGCCCACTGACTTACAACCCACATAGATTGTATGACCATTTTACCAACATACTCAGCACTAATTGTTTCACTTGCAGGTGGAATAGAAATATATTGTTTAACCATCTCACCAATAAATTCTATCATCGGTGCACAGTCTTGACTTCCCATCCATGCAGGATCATAACGTACTTCTTGCTTGACATTGCCTGCAAGATGAGGTGCGTGATCAAATTTTTTAGAAAAGTCTTTGTCGTCCATCATCTCTGATGCTTTATCGTCTAATAATTTAATTAAATTTTTAGGTAGTTTACCTTTAATTATTGTTGGACCAAAAGGTCTAATAGCTTCAAATGTGATTACTTCGTCTTTCTTTTCCATGGTATCCTTTCTTTCATGCAAATATGTATTGTCATATAGCAATATTTTGCCTATAAATATACAATTAAATAGGCTCACAATCAAGGCCAGCCTCCTTGCCTTTATAAACAATATCATGAATTGCTAAGGAGAACATGTTAAAGAAAATTTTTAGAAGAGTACGTAAGGCAGTAAGAGATGTCGGCAGTTTTGCTGAGGACAATCCTTTAGTTACTCTTGCTGGCCTAGGAATAGGATTAGGCAGTGGAATAATGCCAGGGGGAGCCGACTTTGGACTAAAAACATTATTAGGTAATGTAGGTAAACTTGGAAGTACAGGAAGAAACCTTCTTGGTGGATTTGACAAGGTTGTAAACAAAGGTGTCATGGGTGATGTTCTTGAACAAGGAACAGGCATCCTTGGAACAGGTCAGGATATTTTAGGAGCTCTTACAAATAAAGACAAATTCAGTGGAATAGCTGGTATAATTAGTTCTCTAATAACAAAAAACGCATTAGAAGAAGAAGCAGCCGCAATAAGAGAAGAACGAAGAAAACAACAAGAAAGACTTGATCTAGTATCAAATAAATTTAATAGTTTTACAGGAGGATCACCAGATCCTAATGAACGTTTTGATGTTCTCCCAGAAGGTGTTGAATACATTTTAGACGAAGAAGGAAATATTACTGGTAGAACTGATAATATAACATATTCTGCTCAAGGTGGTATTGCTCAATTAAATATGGGTGGAAATCCACAAAACAGAATGCATTTTAATATGCCTGTTAGACGTGCAATGGGTGGAAACATGAACGGTAGTTCAGGTATTGATCCACAAATATTTGACCCAAGTATGAGCGGTAAACAAATGATGAACAAAATAGAAGAAAATCCTGGTATTACATCTTTCTTTCCACCAAAAATGGGAATGATAAATGGACCAGGTGGACCAAAAGACGACAAGATTCCAGCAATGTTAAGCAACGGTGAGTTTGTATTTACAGCCAAAGCTGTAGACAATGCAGGTGGACCGCGTGCCATGTACAACATGATGAATAAATTAGACCCAGAGTCTTCAAAAGGTAAAGGTATAGCATAATGGCTGTTTCATATGGATTTGCTCAACCTCCTGCATATATAGAAGAATTTCAACGTAACCTTTTACAAGGTGCTTTTGACGCTACACAAAAACCTTTTTCTATTCCAAAACAAGGAATAGCAGGATTTCAACCATTACAAGAAGCTGCTATAGCAGGAACAGCAGGATTATATGGTATAGATCCTACAACAGGGCTCCCAACAGGTACAGGTGCTGCTTTTGATCCGTATTTTAAAACAGCTCAAGATGCAATTGGTGTAGGTGCGCAAGGAGTTGCTGCTGGCCAAACAACAACAGCTATGGGTATTCCTTCACTACAGGCAGCACAACAACAGTTTGATCCATCTACAAGTAACTATCAACAATTTTTTAATCAGTACTCAAGTGATGTAACCAAAGAAGCTTTAAAACAAATGGATGAGCAAGCTGCCATGCAGCGAAATCAATTAGAAGATCAAGCTCAAAGAGTTGGTGCTTTTGGTGGCTCACGTCAAGCAGTGCAAGAAGCTGAATTAGATAAGAATATTTTAGACATTAAATCAAGAAGAGTATTTCAAGATCTAGCACAAAACTTTCAACAAGCTCAAGATAAAGCTATTGGAACTTCTGAATCAGCAGCAGGCAGACGTTTATCAGCAGCTCCTATGTTTGGTCAGTTAGGTGCAGGTCAAGCAAGTTTAGGTGCACAAACAGCGCAACTTGGTGCACAGGTCGCGGGCCTCGGAGCACAACAATTTGGTATGCAACAACAAGGTCTTGGGTCATTGTTTGGTTTAGGTCAAGCACAACAAACTCAATTACAACAAGAAGAAAATGAAAAGTTTAGACAAGAACTAGAAGCACAACAAGAACCACTTAAACGATTAGGTTTCTTTGGAGATGTTATGCAAGGTATTCCTTCTTATCAATCAACATCAACATACAAACAACCTGCTTATACTAATCCATTACTTGGAGCTCTGGGTGCAGGTCTAGGTACATACGGGGTTTTATCAGGAGGTAATCCAGCAGGAGCTTTTGGGCTTGGAAGTTTAAATTAGGAGGCTAAATGGCTGAAGAAGATACAGTAAATATTTTTGATCTTAGTGACGAGTTTGATATTGGGCCTGCTCCTGTGTCAACAGTGGGAGACCCTCGAGCATATTTTGAAGATTTATTAGTAACAGAAGAAGATGTTCCTTTAACTCCTACTTTCTCAGATGAAGAAATAGAACGATTATATGCACCAAGAGATTTTGGTGATCAACGTAAATTAGCACTAGCTCAGTTTGGATTTGGTCTTTTACGACCAACAGAAGACGGAAGAATTGGTGCGTCACTAGCAGATGCAGGATCAGGGCTCGCGGCTAACTTAGCAAAAATAAATCAAGCTCAAGCAGCCGATGCAATGGCTAATCGTAAAGGTATATTAACATCTAAAATGCAGCAAAGAGCTGCGGTTCTAGCACAACAAAAAGCAATTAGTGATATTAATAGAGGAGTAAGAGGTCAAATAGCAAGCGCTTTATATAACAAAGCAATTACTGCAGATGCAGCCGCAATGAAAGCTTACACGGATGCATTTAAAGCAGCTAAATTAAAAAAGATAGACTACAATATAGATCAACGTACACCCAAAAAAGGACAATTTAGATTACCTGATGGACAAGGTGGATACGGAGAACCTTTTGTAGGATACACAATTCAAACAGACACAGGTCCATTATTTTATAGACCAACGTCAGAAATGGATACTGAAACAGGTTTGCCTAAAATGCAGCTTATTGAAAATCCAGCGGGTATTCAAGAAATGTCAACATCTATGTCAGGAACTCCTGGTGATTATAAAATGAGAGGCACTTCTCAAGCTTTAGATATTAAAAGTCAATTAGATACATATGATAAAAATATTATGTACCTAAGTGATCTTCGACAATCTATTGGTTCTAATAATATGCGTGCTGGTTTTCTTGCAGGATTAAAACTTAAAGGACAAGATTTTGCCACAATTGTTGTTGATGCTCTTGGTGCTACATCTAATGACTTTTTTAAAGAAGGTAATCAAACATTAGGAATTGAAAAAAATGCAAAGTTTCAACCTATATCATCTACTATTGATGCCTATCTAGCAAGTGATGAAGTTCAAAAACAATTACAAGCAGGCGTTGTCACGCCGCAAGATATTGATAACTTACGAAACATTCAACAAACATTTCCTGAAATAGCGGCAGAAGGAAAAGGTCAACAAGATGCTGACTTCACAGGGCCAGGCGGTAATGTTGTTTACGGAGAAGAAGCTTATTTTGGTGATGGATTTAGACCTATTTTTCAAAATGCACAAGAGCAAGATGCTATTATGACGAGACTACAGTGGTTTGATAAAGATTTACCTCTCAACCAAGCAAGAGCTAATGCAATTATATATGCTATTGCAAGAGCACGTAAGTCATCAGGTCGATTAAACTTAGATGATATTGAACGTGCCGCACAAGATTTAAACTTATTTGGTTTTACATCAGCAGCTTCTGTTATTACAAAATTAGAATTTTTAGAAAACGATTTGCGTATGGCACGTAACGCTGCTTATAATAGTTTAGCTGTTATTCCTGGTTTTGAAAAAGTTTTTGAAAATATGAAAAATCTTGGTTATGCAGAAATTGATTTTAATAGATTAAGACAATCAGCAACTGCTGATACAGTAGGAGGAGTTCCTGAAATTAACTTTAACTTTACCGTTCAAGAAGACGGTACATTAACCCAGACACCATAATGGCAACTGTAACTTTAGATTTAACAAAATTTGGTATTACTGGTCTTGGTAATGTTACTCTTAATAATATTCAAGAAACAGTAGAAGGAAAAGGTATTGATCAATTTCCACGTAATCAACAAGAACGTGATTATGTTAAACAAGTTTTAGATCAAGTACAGACTTATAAAAAAGCACAAACAAATATTCCTGATAATATGCGTGATGTGTTGTCTGATTATGAAAAACAAATAGCAACACAACAAGCGCGGATCGCGGACCCTATTGGTAATTACTTACAAGGTGTGAAAAAAGAAGCGCAACAAGGACCTGGATTTATGGCAGCAATGTCTGAATTTGCAGATCTTGCACCAGGAGGAGATCCTTTTGAAATAGAAAAAACATTAGAGGGGCTTGTTAATTTTGGTCAAAAAACATTATTAGGTGATAACACAAAAGCACAATTTGGAGATGTTGCTGTTATTGGATCAGACGTACTAGGAGCAAAACTGTTAATGAAAAATCCTTTAGCTCTACAAAGAATGGACAACGCATATATTTCTAACGCAGTAAAAAATAATCCTGCAGCTGCGGCAGGAGCACTGACAACAGGTAATGTATTTGCTAGAGGCGTAGCAAACGAAACATATGATCAGTTAAATAATCTTACGAGATTTTTCTTTGATATTGAAAATCCCGAAGAGGCGGTGCGAAAAGATCAACAATTACGTGATCTATATGACATGCGTAATGAATTATTATGGTCAGGTGGCGCAGTAGGTTTATCAAATGTGTTTCCTTATATTAAAAATGCATGGGGTAAAAAATTATTAGGAGTAACAGAAGATGCTAGTCGATTAATGAAAACAGCGGAACAAGCAAATGTTCCAATGAATGTTTTTTCTGTAAGTGAGTCAGGTATTGTACAAGGTGCACCAAAAGTTATAGGTTTATTTCCTTTTGTTGCTACTAAAGCAAGACAAGTACAGAACGCACAACAAATAGCACTAGCTAAAAATATTAATAATACACTTAATAATTTTTCACCAATTGGATTGTTAAACGATGCTGGTTTATTAGCAGATAAAGCTTTTAGAGAAGGCGTAGAAAATTTTGAAAACACAAAAACAATTTTATATGATTCAGCAATGGACTTAGCAACAGAAATAGATGAAAAGTTTATACCAACACAATTAATTAAAGAAGAAGCAGCAAAACTTATGAAGAGATTAGCAAAAGATAAATCTCAGATTATGGTTCAATTTGATGCTAGAAACACAGGATATGCCGATACTGTTCCTTTTGAACAATTATTAAGAGGAATTAAAGGTATTGATGAAAGAAGAAAAGTTATAGATATTTTACCTGCACTTGTAGGAATGAAAGATACTCATTTGAGTGGCCAACAATTTATTGCGCTTCAACAAGCATTAAATGATCTTTTAGGAGAGGGAGATAGATTGGCTATGGGATCAGGACTAGCAGGTGTTGTAAAGCCATTTACAAATGCTATGATTACATCGCTTAATGATTTTAATAACTTTGCTGTATTAGATGATGTGCCAAAAGATAGACTTAAAAAAGAATTTGCAGCAGCGCTTGATTTAGCCAACGGATTTTTCTTTGAAAACAAAGACACATTAAAAAGCCGAACAGGTCAAATATTAAGTTTAGCTGATAGAAATATTACTAAACAGGGAGCAGAAGCTGCACCTGGATTTATTACCGCTGATATGGTTGCTGAAATGTTACTTGATAGCAATGCAATGAACGCGCCTCTTGCTATTAAAGAAATGCGTAAAGCATTAGGTACAACAAAAGTAATGATTGATGGCAAAGAACAAACAGTAGATGTTTTTAATACTGTAGCAAAATCTGTTCTTGATAATAAAATTAGAAAAGCAACACGTTACATAAGTGGCTCTGTTCCCGTAGCAGATCCTGGCGCTGCAGGTATGTTAGGTGGCGCTGAAAAAAGAAGTATTGGTCAAATGGTTACAGGCTCAGAAGCTGCAACAGAATTTGGTAAATCAAAAAAGAATTTTAATATTCCAATTATGAACGTTGAAGCAATGCAAGAAATGTTGGGTATGGGTGTTAATGGTAATCCAAATGCCATGGCTGGCATGAAAGAAATACTCGGCGAAAAAACATATAAACAAATGGAAGATGTTTTAGAATTAGCAGGAACCATACAACAAACAAGCTTTGGTGATGTATCAGAATTCGTAAAACGTCGTGGTTTCTTAGGCGGTGCAAACGCTATTACAAATCTTGTAACAGGTGGTATGATTGCCTCTAATCCTTTTGGTAATATTGGTTTAATGTTAATGACACGTTATGGTATGTCAACGTTAGCAGACCCTGCATTTTTAAAAGGTGTAGAAACGTTGATGAATCCAACAGTAGAAACACTAGCTAAAAGAAATGCTCTTATAACTTTAGGTCGTATGCGATGGGATGACATTAGAGGAGATCAAGTTGATCAATTACCGCCAGAACTTTTAGAAGATTTTGATCCAGGCAATCCAATGGATGTAATGCAATATTTATTATTTACAGCAAATCAATCAGCATTTCCTGGTGGAGAAAGAATGTTAATTGAATCTGATGAAAATGGTATGTCAACAGGAGTTGAAATTGTTAAGGCAGAAACTCAACCAGTCTTTTCACAAGATGGACAAATAGCAGGAGAAAATTTAGCTGTTGAAGAAGTAGAAGTATCTGATGCAGCACCGAATGTTTCTGCTGATCCTTTTTTAAATGTAGACTTTGAACAAATGAATCAAGTTGTACCAGCAGCAGGAGCTTCTGCTCCGTTAACACCTGATCAACGCATAGCATTAGCAGGTGGAGATCTTGATCAAGCAATTGCTATGGGAAATAGGAGATTATAATGCCTCACGCACCATGGCATGGAGGAGGAACGTATGAAGGAGCTAATCCAGATTTTAATCCTAGTGTAGGTTACACAGGATCAGGATCCCAATCAGGAAATCAAGGAGGGAATCAAAACGAATCGTATGTTTCTTCTGCACCTCGTACAACAACAACATTTAATCAAGGCGTACCTAGTATTAGTTATTCAGTAACTGATGCCCAAGCTTCTGCAAATCAAGCCGATGCTGCATTAGAAAATTTTATACGAAACAATCAAGATTTAAAAAATCAAAACGCAGGCTTAGACTCTATTTTACAAGATATGCCAGATAAAAGAGCAGAATTTGTTAGAAGAAATACAGTAAAAAACAAAGACGGAACATTCAGACTTAATTCAGCTGCTCAAGCTATGCTTAATCCTTATTTAGATGGTCGTAATGAATATCAAAGATCAATAAACAGACTTAGAACATCTTCTCCTGCAATGATGCAAGCTTATGCAAGAAGATTTCCTATATCTAATTTTATGATGGAATCACTTCCTAAATTTATACCAGGTATAGGAGGTTTAGCGGGTTTTGAAGCAGGTAGAAGAGCAAACAAAATAAAACAAAATGTATTAAGTGAACCAGTTAATGTGCCTGAAGGCGGATTTAAAAACTTTGTTGATTTTTTTAAAAAAAATCTGACAGACGACCAAGCTGCTAAAATAAATATTATTGAAGATGAAAATGTGGGAATACAAGATCCAAATCTCTTTACTTCTCCGCAAGATATGGGATTTCTTGAGGATGATCCAGAAAAAGTAGCAATAGAAGCAGCATTAACACCAGCAGATGTTCCTTTGGTTTATGATCCAAGAAAAAGTGATTTTGAAAAGAAAGTAGATTTTATAAATTCATCGCTAAGTGGTGCACAGTACCCTTATGAAAGTAATGATCCTGCATACTATGGTTTAATAACTGACTTATTTGAAAAAGTTAAAAGAAATATTGGTTATAAAGAAATAAGACCTACTGTTGATGCAAATAATGCACAAGAAGAAGCTCCTATCACAGGACAATTTGATTTGACTGATCAAGGTTCTATAAATCTCACAGGTGCTCCTGATCAAACAACAGAAGGATTAAGAGAACAAATAGATATAAATACTGCAGATCCTAATCTTGACATATTTACTAATGAAGCTTTTATGGGATCAGGACCTAACTTTCCAGCAGGTGGTGTAAAGACAGATGGAGATATAAATACGGGTTTAGATTTGGTTGGAGATCAAGTGTTTCCGTCAGAAGGTGGATCACAAACAGCTTTAGATATACTTAACAGTAACGCTAATCCATATTTTAGTGGTTATCCAACAATGGGTTTTGATGATGGTGGATATGCTAATATGTCTACATATCAAAAATTAAAAATGATGGCGGATAGTCTTGGACAATAGTCTTAAAAATATTATTTGGGTTGGTTTAATTTTAGTGACCGCAGGGGCAACTTACGGAATGATGTCAACACGATTACAAGCAGTTGAGTCAAAACAAATGCAACTAGAAACAATAATATTATCAGACATCCCAGAAATAAAAGAACGAGTAATAAGACTCGAAGTATTGCTCGAAAGAGCATTAGCTGAATAATATTTTTTTTGGATCTTCACCCATAACCTGACTAGCTAGATCTATTTTAGCATTTAACGCTTTCACAATCTTCTCATCGATGGTATGTTCTGCCATTAAATCTACGTATGTCACCTTTGATGTTTGCCCTATTCTATGCGCTCGGTCTTCTGATTGTAACCGTACTTCTAATGAGTAATCGTTAGAGTAATACACAACAGTGTGAGAAGAAGTAA
>WLWG01002165.1_pt1 | contig 15498 bp, 21 predicted proteins | sample 6712871 | NCBI WGS metagenome assembly WLWG01 (sample SAMN12718693, study PRJNA515312) | sponge metagenome | isolation source: marine sponge | host: Mycale hentscheli | place: New Zealand: South Island, Marlborough, Capsize Point | collected 2003-05-01
ACAGGTTCAGTAGTTAAATCTTTCAACTGCTTTTTCTATTGTAATATTTCATTATATAATTCTGGACTAGGGTTTTTTTCATAGCTTTGTTCTTTTTTTCTTATTTTTTTATTTATTTTTCTAATAGGGTTGTTTGTGGTCACAGGTATTTCTACCTCGTCATCATCGTCAAAGGCTTCCCACTGATTTCGCATGATTATATTATACTAATTATAATAGTATTTGAACATAAAAAAATTTATTCAATTTTCAATAAAAACACTTGACACTTGCCTTATTTTTTATTTTATTTACATTAATCAAATTTTGGATAACAAGTTTCTTCACCCTCACCCTTCATTTTAAGGTACTTTGGGGCCCCAGCACAATGTCGCCAAATCCACTTGCTTCTGCTTTTCCACTCTGCCCCCACTGCTTCTTCACTCATAAAATACAGGTCACCACCATTGATTACGGTCTCAAAAGGTTTGCCCCTTAATTTACAATTCCAAAACATTCCAAACTTCATTGGCATAGACCCTCCAACCCTTAAACAAGAAACGCACACTCTCTCAGTATCGCCATGAGGTCCTATACCATTCTTGCTAACATTATCATACTGATTTCCTTCCACAATTAAATCTTTATCTTGCATCAAAATTTCAACAACCTTAAGCAAATTTCCTACTAAGGGACTCTTATCAAAACCTACAATTGTCCCCTTTCCTTCTGCATAATTTGCCGCTCTTCCCTCCTTACCATAACATACATTTGCTCTTGCCAATTTATTAAGGACTTTTTGTCGTCTTGTATCCCAATATTTTCTATCCCATTCATAACTACCAAGCTCTTTTATCATATTTTTATGAACATTCTCTGATAGGAAGTTTCTTACTACCATCAAATACGCATCCTTAGGCTTGCTGCCCTTAGGAATATTTACACCTTGCAAACACTCCTCATTCAAATTAAATAGCTCAACTTTCTTATCAAATATACTTTCCATAACGCCCTTAGCATATAGAAGCCTGTCCAGATCCCATCCTTGACCTTTCTTCCTTAAATTTCCTAAGAATTCCATTCCGGTGTGATTTTCTCCACCATTGCCTACAGTTAAGGACCAGGTGGGTTTTAAGGTGTTTGATTCACTCGTTTTACTCATCTTGACTTATATACCTAATCTATGTAAGAAACATTTTAATTCAATTTTGAAAATTGAATTAAATTAATCTATTTATTATTCTAGACAACCAATATATGTCAAGTTCATCACCATACACAACCACGCCAATGGCACAAACAGTTGAACTACAAATGCGCGAAGGATGCAAGTCATACGATTTGTATGTTACTTCAGAATTTCGGCGTTCTATGTTTATGACTTCTTCTAGTAAGACAGACGATACTACCGTAAGAGTATCTGTGCTTAATATGATGTATAGCACAGACAAAGACTCTTATAATAAGCTTATTAGTAAATTTGAAAAAGAGGCCAAAAAAAACAAACAGCTATTTCTAGGCGTAAGCAATGATGCTGCTGTCTTCCTAGCAGCAGGGAAAGTTATCGTAGACACAGTTAATACTTATCTTCATAATTATGAACGAGGTGCAAGTGTAAGGCGAGTTGTATTAACAAGCGAGATTGGCGAAAAAGAGCCTCCCAAATGTTATCCTTATCGTCCAGGTCAAGATAGATATCGTCATAAGCCCAACACTAACCCTCCACCAAATTCATTTGCGTGGGAAAGCCACCTAGCTGAATACTATGTTGATAATACAAAGCTATGGCACATCCCAAGTGAAGTTGTTGCAAGTATTGACACAGTTATCAATGGCAAAAGAGTAGTTGCAAATCTTGAGGTTTAAACCTTTTGCTCAGCAGTAGCTCCATACACAGGAGCATCTAATATATTCCTATAAAGCATACCATCTTTTACAAAACTTTTTATTGAGCACAGTTTACATAATATTATGCCAAATCCTCCACCCAAAATAAGTGTTCCTCCCAAAATTACACCGGCAGCATCATTTGACAATAAACAAGAACAATTAGACATGATATATTAGTTAAATATAATATATCATATTAGTGCTGTTTTTTTAGTGCCTAATTTTTAATTAACATAACAATTAGAAAATTGAATTTTTTTGTTTCTGACAAGGTTTGAACTATTCCCCACAACTGACAACCTGCAAACTCTTAGTTACACTATTACAAACTACCACTCAAAACATTTACTATGCCTTATTACTGGCAAAGAATCAAAGATATGTATGACAATCACCCAGACGAGGACTGGAACAGAGGCACATACGCGATCATCGGCGATTTGGCGTGGCACTTCATCGAAGAAGATGACACACCACAAGCTCTACGAACAATTGTACATGATTGCGACGAATGCGACCAACCCGCATCTTCTTGGCGCTTACCACATCCAGACGAAAATTGTGAATTCAAGATGTGGATTGACCGAATAACAGCAAGCGAAGTTTCGCAAGGCTGGCGCGACAAGCTTATGTACTCACTGTTCGCGGGTGAGAATACCACATTCACAGATGCAGATGCGTCTTTTATCTTGCATATGGCGCCGTGTAGTGTCATTCAGGCATTCATTCAAAAAACACAACAGAGTATCGATGACTACAACCGAAGCGAAGCCGACTACCAAAGTGACGAGACCATTGAATCAGGCGAGACGCAGCAGTATATGGGCAGCGGTCTAGTCAATCGCCCAGATAGCGACGAAGAATCAAGCGATGATGAAGACAACGACTGGCCAGGTTGGAGACCAGACAATAATAATCAAGATGGACGCGAACTCCGCACCAATCAATGGGAGAACATTCAATACGATTGGCAAAATAGGACTACGCCACGCGAATACTACGAAATTATCGAAGGCTATCCATATAGCGGAGAGGAGGACATGGAAATCAGTGACGTTGAAGATGATGAAGACTGGCTGACGCCTCGAGAGCGACGGACTATCGAAAATCTTCGACCTCCTCGCCTACAACGCCAAGTTGCGTTTGTCCTACCTATCGCCTAATAAAGGCTCCTCCTTATTACCGTTGCAACAAATACAAAAAGTTGGTATACCAATAAAACAGCACAAAACAATAAAAATCAAAATCCAACCTAAAACTACATTATTATCCATATAAAAATAAAAAACAAAAAAAAACAAAAAAAATAAGCGAACCGCTTTTTTTAACAGTGACTACAAATATAAAAAATTCTTTTAGGATTGCTAATTAAAATATTGCCAAATTTCTCATCATGAATATGAAATTTTTTTTCTTCTTTTTTTAATTCCTTTAATAAACTAGGATAATTTTTCATATCTCCTCTAATTCTATTCAAAACTATTTTTATTATATCATTATTTGAATTAACTAAATCAAGATTTATAACTGTTTCATAAAGACCAAATATACTACCTGATATAGAAAAAGTTCTATTATTTACCATTGTATATTACTATTTTTATTCTTTTTAACTCATTTCATTATTGAATTCCATATTAATCTTGCTTTTTCGATATTTTCTTCATCTGTATACATTCTATATATGTATTCCTGACAATTCTTTGGAGCCATAAAACTAGAATATTCAACTATTTTGTGTGCAAATATATCATTTTTTTCAAAATAAGGAACATTTATCAAAGGATTTTCACCATTGCCACTAATAAATCCTATTTTTACACACATTACTCCATAATTTTTTACCTTTTCATCTCCTAAAAACTTGCTAACAGTCAAAATAGAATCATTATGATTTACTGCATCAGGAGAGTTACAAATCTTTACTGTTTTCTCTCCAATTAATTTTGGAATTAATCTAAATGATAGTTTTCCTTGCAAATCCTTTATAAGTTGATCTCCAAATGGAAACCAAATAATATCATCATACAAATCTTCAAGGTTCAATTGTGTTGTATTTTTTATTCTCATCAATATTTGATTGATGATAATTTCTAATGATTTTACAGTATGATGACAATATACTCGTTTATGTAATCTATATCTTGTTTCAAACAAAGCCATAACTTCGTCTTGTAGTTTTTCTGGCCAACATAATACACTGTTCATTTTTCCATCTTTTCCACAACATTTTACATCACACATTGTTAATAGTCTTTCAAATGTTTGATTTATACCAAATCCTAAATGAAAACTATCACGTTGAATATAATCTATTTTATCTACATCAATAGAACAATATTTATTACTTATGATTTGAAATTTCCAATCATTTTTGTTAGTTGGTTCTATAAGTTCTACAATGAAGTTTACCTGTTCTGAATTAAAATCAATATTATATGTTTTCACCATTTCTTTGAATATAACTATACCTCTATCTTCATGTTTTAATTCTTCAGGATTCAAGATGACATCATCATATAAGTGGCTAAATGGTCCATGACCTATATCATGAACAAGACCAGCAACTTGATATAATTCTATTAGTTCATCTGTAATCCTCAAATCAGGATTATTATTTCTCAAAGCAGTTAACATAATTTTTGCTAAATGACTTACACCAAGTGAGTGTTCAAATCTTGTATGAGTTGCACTAGGATATACTAAATATGTTGCTCCTAACTGTCGTAATCTATGTAATCTTTGAAATTCAGGAGTGTCAATAATTTTACACATATTTGGTGTCAAGGTTATTACTCCGTGAATAGGATCATTAATAGTTCTTGTAGCCATGGTTTTTTATTAATATTAAAAAAAATTAATAAACATTCAATTTTATTAATAATCTCCTGTGGTATAATGTTGCATAGCATTTATATAAAATGCTGAAGTATTCAGTTCTCCTCCATTTATCTTAACTCTATTATCTATATCTGGTATAGATTCTATAAATTGATCAATCATCTTAATTCGTTTATAAAATTCTCGATTATATATCTTCATAATTATTTGTAATTGTTCTTCACTTATTGGAGCAAATATTTTATTAATTTTTTCCTTGCCATGTATTCCGTCATATATAGTATGACACATCCTGATAAAAGTTTCTTTAGTTGTCATAGTATTAAATTGGTGTGATAAAAAATTTATTAATATTATTATTTATTTCAATTTTTTAAAATTCGAATTCATTCGTTCTCCAGCTATCATCCCTTACTAGATTTGGATTGTTATGTTTCCAAGTTAGAGGGTCACATCGTGGAGTATCCTTATTCCATACCTTGATACTGGAGTCTGTCTTTGCCATCGCAATATACTCTTCGCGCTTCTTTTGTCTATTATCTAGATAATTGAGATACCTTGAACGGCGACGACCTTTACGATCCTCCCAATATGACCCCCATTCATTGGTTTCAACCTCAAAATGACCGGTTCCGGCTATTTGCACAACGGTACAACCCAATCCCTTTGGATCTTCCTCTCTATCAACCAGTGGCAACATAATCTCATTTCCATTTGACATTGTATAATTAAATGCTTGATAACCACCAGATTTCTGTGGAGTATTGTCATAGGTTGGATGAGTAAAATATACTCGTCCATCATCATCTTCATTGAGCCTCCAACCGTTATCCATCATCCTTTGTTGGAGTTCTTGATAATGACCGTCTGATGTATCAACAGGCTTTACATTAATAGGCATAAACTCCCGTGGAACCGTTTCATACCCACTGAAGTCATGTTTCTCCCTGTCACCCTGTTGTTCCAGATACGCGATTGAACCAATCATAGGACCCTCATACTTAGGAGCACATACTGGCTTAGGCCTTTGAAATTTTCTATTGCGACCTCCGCGACCGCGACCACGACCACGACCACGACCACGACCACGACCACGCTGGCCACTATTACCTTGAGAACGTTTGTTGTTTGTATTGCGAGAAGACATTATGATTTATGTGTTTGTTTTAATTTGTGTGAGTTGTATATGCGTTTGGGAATGATGAACTTATCTCACATTAAATTAATTTCAATTTTCAGATAAAAAAGTTTTATAATATATATATATTCTTGCTTGGTTTATACCTCCATTTCTGCAACAATATCTGTAATTTCATCCACCATAGTTACAATATCAATAGGTGATGCTCCCTCAGTCACTTCTTCGTCTTCGGTATCACTTAATCCTACTGTAACATTTCGAAAAGGGTTTTCATCTTCTTTCTCATATACTCCACAATCCCATAGTGTCCTTTGAACATTTCGCTTTCGCGGTCGAATCTTGCGATTTTTACAAATTTTATACTCCTTTGCCATTCGATCTAGTCGTCTTGACTCTTGACTCGCTCCTGCCATAAAACCCCTCATAAATCCTGGCTTTTTCATGTTCATTTGTAATAGTGGACTAGTATATCTTTTAGTCTTGCCGTGAAAGAATTCAAATGCAGCAGCCATAAATCCTTCATTATATCCTTCTGTTTCCAACATTTGCTCGCGCAAACGAATTTGTCTTTTCAATTGATCATTCGCCTTGTCTTTCATCTCCATCCACTCCATCCTTGCATCTTTATTTTTATCCATTTGCCGACAATAATTCCGAAGCTGACGTGTATATTCCGTATAAACTTCAGTATATTCAGTATTCAATTGCTCATCTGAAAGATTTGTTTTAGAATCAATTGGCGCTCTGCACGAAGGACAAGTGGCATTAACTTCGATCCATCTAAAGAAGCATTTATTACAAAAGTGGTGTCCACAATCAGTGGTAACATTATTATCTAATGTCAAATCAGTATAGCAAATTCCACAAAACGGTGGCTCTTCAGTTTGGGTAGCTCTGCCTATACTTGCGACAATAGGCTCCTCAGGTGTTTTTACTTCTTCAATAGAACTGTCACTTGTAATACTTGAAAAGAAGGTTGAATCAGTTGAACCTGATTCTTCGCTAGAACTACCATTTTCTGGCATAACTGCCTCGCCTTCGAATGATGAATTGCCGGTAATTTCTTGATTACTCATAGTTGTGTTTAATAATATTTTATTTTGTTTATTTTTTTATTTCAATTTTCACATAAAAAATTTTATATACTTGCTTGGAAATTATTCTAATTCTGGTATATCATCATCACTATCTATTGACATATCGCTATCTGAACCAGATACAGACGCAAGTTCTGGCATACTATCATATTCACTATTATTTGGAATATTATTATCGGAAAACGGGTCACTAATAATATTATTACTGTTATCTAACAAACCTTGAATCACATTATTAAGGAAATGTTCCGCATTTATTCTAGGATTCGCATTATTATCCAATGTTGATATATATTGTACAAATGCTTGCTCTAAATTATGTCTAACAGGTCCGGTCACAAATGTTTCTTCTTCTCTAAATAATCTATCTAGACCTAAATACCCACTCATCAAATGAGGCGGCAGCCTTGACCGTCGAAATCTCTCCCTTTCCCCTCTTACTTTATTCATTTCACGAACTTTATTAAGAAGGTCTATGGAATTACAAGACTTCAACGCATCAATCACCCGACCTATAATATCAATATCTTTTAATACTCCTTTGCACATTCCTTCGTTTGGACCAGGTAATGAATGCGTTCCACAATCATCGTGATCACCTTCCATAAATTCACGATGTAGTCTGTTCTTCATCATTGTGCTTACTATTTTTTCCTTGAAATACACAAAGGTTTGATAGGTTCCTCCATTCGCTTTTTTTATCTCCATTAGTTTTTGATGTTCTTCGTTCTTTAATTTTTCAAACTGCAAAATATCACTACGAATGATTCTCTCACTGCGTTTAAGTCTCCGAATAGCGGCTTTACATTTATCTTCTTCATCATATGCAGATTCAACTTGCCTTACAATACGAGTTCTGTGTTCCAGTAAGTTACGCATTTGTTGAATTTCTTGTGCTTCTTCAGTATTTTTTAATAGATTTGTTCGGCAAAACGGACAAGAATTCTTATCCTTTGCCCATCGCCAGAAACAATCTTTGCATGTTGCGTGTCCACATTCTGGATTTACAATGTTTTTTACCGTAAGTTCTCCACAACATATGGAGCACATAGGTTCTTCTTCCTCAACCGTCTTGACTGAAGGGGATACATCTTTTGACATAGTGACAGACATACTTACAATGTTGTAGGTTAATGATGAGGTATTTTAAATGGTAAAATGAATTCAATTTTCTATTTATTTTTTTTGCGTTTGAATATTATAGTATGAAACTTGATGTTGACAACAGAGAAAGACTTAAAGTTGCTATTTTATTTATGTTACAAAGTTACAAAGTTATTATGGGTTCAATGTTAGTTGTATTTGTTCCAAGACAGTGTGAAGATGATATTTGTTCGTTTAATCAAAATGTTCAAAATTCAGATACTCTTAATAGAACTGCGTTAACTACTAATTTTTTGTCAATTGCATTCTTTGCAGCAACCTATGCAATAGAATTACGGAGAGAAAATTTCTGCGTTCACCATTTTGATATAAATCATGATATTGGTGATAATAATTTAGCAATTATATTGAAAGACAAACCTGATTTATTAAAAGAACTACATTCACATAACAACTTATATTTCAAAATTACATCTTTAACCTTCTTCGTTTATTTAATAAACTTTATTGTATCTGATATTGTTTTATATAATGACCCTACATTCTGGAAGGTAGGATTAGCACCCTATTTTAGTTATATACTACTAATTCTAATGAAATTATATAATTGTTATTTTATTTCTTCTTCTTCAATAAAAGAAGATAAAGCACTAAGTGCATATATGACTGAGTTTTCTAGTTTTAATGTGTTAGATGTAGATATTGATGAAAATAAAGAACCTTGTGAACAAAAAGATGAAGTTGGTGTTGGTGCAATAAACCTTAATTTGACTAATACTGTAATCAGTAATGTATTGTAAAAAAAATAAATTAGTTAAATATAAGAATGGATAATTATACAAAAATGAATGAAGAAGAAAATAAATGTATAGATAAGGAATGTATGATATGTTTTGAAGAAGTTAATATAAAAAAAGACCATATAAAATGTTATAATTGCAACAAATTATTTCATGTTAAATGTATGAATGACTGGAGATTAAAAAAAAATAGTAGATATTCTACTTGTTGCATTCATTGCACAAAAGACGATTTGATAGTTCATAATTTTGAACCAAATTGTTGTATTGGATGTTGGAATTGGGTATTTCCAAAACAAAGAAAGGACAACTTTACAGAAATAATGAGAGCTTATGATTAATTTGAAAATTGAATTAAAAATTAATCATAAAATATTTGTAACAACATTTATGATAATTATGTCTCAAGAAAACAAATCATTTCAAAAAGTCATCAAAAACTGTCCCAGATTCGACACTGGAGACGCTAAATGGCTTAAAGAATGCAATTTTAATTTTACAGATGAATTTTATAAAACATTTCAATATTTCATGTTCCAAAATCCTGGAAAAACAACCAAAGAACTAGTTCAAATGATCTCATTTTATAATTTTACAGAAGAATCATTGAAAACAGCATTTATGATGTTTAATACTTGGAAAAACACATTCTATGGTGTATGTGGACCTTTCATATTCAAAAATGATAGATGGTTTCCGGTTTATGCTAAAAAGTATGAGGATACTGTTAAGTTAGCTCAAGAAAATAGTGAATTAAGAAAAAAAATTGAAGAATTAGAGAAAAAATTACTAGGTCAAGGACTACCACGGACTCCTTAGCGATGATTTCCAGTGTATAATTGTATTATCCCATTTTGTTCCTTTCCTACCGGCTGCTGGTTTTATTACATTTTTTTTTGAAATTTCATTATCGTCCACTTTTATTTTAATATTTTGAGGTGATGTTGATTTGTCTATATTTTCAATTTTTTTATCTACTTGTTTTGTTAATTCTCTTATTCTTTCACATAAAATAAGTGCATCTTTTTTTAATTGTTCATTCATTATATTTAATAGTTATTTTGATTTTATTTCTTTATTAAATAATATTTTCAAAATCTCATTATTTGTCCCGTCTTTAAAGAACCGTTTTACAAATGTTTTATACCCATTTTTTGTTCTTTTATATACAGGAATTATATCATATATTTCATCTAATGTTAAATACATTGATGTGCATTCAAATATAAATGTTCCATAATAAATCCCTAATGTAAATGTCATTGCGATATGAGGTTTCATTTTTAGAATATTAACTGCATACTTGCCTACATTTGCTATTGTTGTCAATTCTTTCAAGGTTATTCTTTCTAATTCGTATCCTTCACGATCATTAATCGTCTTATTAAATTTTGCATTTTTTATTTCTGCTTTTATAGCATAATTCCAATTATTTAAAAGTATTTCTGCCATATATGGCTCCTTAAATCCAAATATTAACTTAAATGCTTCTTTGAAGTTTTTTTGTTGATAAAATTTCCGTATTTTTTTGTTTTCTTTGTTTTCTGCTGCTTCCGCACATACTGCGTCGTATGTAATAAATGTTGTCATGTTATATACTTATTCTAATTATAAAAAATTTATTCAATTTTATAATTAAATTACAACCCGTGTTTTTCATTATACTCGCCGATTTCCTTTTCATATCTTTCCTTATCTTTTGCGGCAGCTACATCAAAAGACTTCTTTTGGTTATCTTTCAACTTCTTCCAATCTGCTCCCAACCTTTTGGCAATTTCTCCAATATTTACTTTTCCCTTCTTTCTTTGTGCAGCTATTAGATTAGGTCGATACTTATCACAGAAGAACATAAATGCTGATTTTCCGCGTTTAGGCTTGTTAGGATCCTTAGGAGCCTTAACCTTCAACTTTTCACCCAAATATTTTTGTGATAATTCCTCAATTCTATCAGTAGCTCCAAACTCCATACATAACATTTTTAATAGGCTTGAATGTGATTCAAACCAAAGATCATTTAAACTAGCGGTGTTATTGTGAAACAAATGAACAGACATATTTATAATACATTATAAAAAATTCTTTTTAATCAATTTTACATATATATATTAATTAATCTAATTCATCAACATCAGTTTCTTTACTTGACTTGTAATATTCCTTTTCACATTTTTCAAATTTATTCTTCAAATATTTAATATAAATCGGACCGTATTGGATTGTCTTGACTTTAGTTAAATATGGCATTACTATGGCGATGATACTCTTGGTCTTGCGTTTGGAGAATTTATTGTTACTGATAAACTTTTTGGCGGGTTCAAATGATTCAATTTTCCTGATGTGACCCAATTTATATTCTGAATATCATCTGTTCTTGTCTTCATATATTCAAAAAACATTTTGAAATTTATATTGTTTTCTTTGTCTGTAAATCTTTGCTTGAATATTTCATACTTTTGTTCTTTTGTCAATAAATCTATATTTGCCAATCTTTTATTGTATTCTGCATCATCGTCTTTTTCCTTTAATTTTAATATTTCTATTTGTTTTTTATGATCTTCCTCTAGTTTTTTTTTATCATTTTCATATTTCAAATTTAACATAAGCATCCTACTTTTTATATCAGTATCATTTTTTGCTTGCTCATTTACTATCATCTCTCTTTGATTTTTAATATGATGATTTGCAAGAATATAAAACTCTTCCTGTTCTATAACCATATTTCCATTAGTATCCAATTTATCATAAAGTGTAAGTATTTTTTGAAACCGTGTTTTATCATAATTCTTAGGACATGTTAATTGACCACTTGATGGTTTGCAAACAGACACACCACTTCCCATTATAAGTAAATATTTTCAAATATATTTAAGTTTTATATATTTGAAAAGTTATCTAAATCTACCAAACATCATACCCCTTTGAACAATTGTATTTGTGTTATTTCTTTTAGGAGTACGAATAGGTGGTGCAAATGTATTATGTTGTGTGGTATGTGTTAAATTATGCATAAATCCTTGCACTACTCTTGCTCTATTATATGCTTCAGTTTTTTTCATACCAGCCTCTGTATGTGTCATATTTTGAAAATTTGTCTCTTGACCTAATTTCCATTGCGCATTATTTAGTTCTTGTAATCTTTTTAGTTCTGCCATTTGTTCTTCTAATTCTTTTTCTTCAGCTGCTTTTTTTGCTGCTTCTTCTTCAGCTACTCTTGCAGCTTCTTCTTCAGCTGCTTTTTTTGCTGCTTCTTCTTCAGCTACTCTTGCAGCTTCTTCTTCAGCTGCTTTTTTGGCTGCTTCTTCTTCAGCTGCTACTCTTGCTGCTTCTTCTTCAGCGGCTTTTTTGGCTTCTTCTTCAGCGGCTACTCTTGCTGCTTCTTCTTCAGCGGCTTTTTTGGCTTCTTCTTCAGCGGCCACTCTTGCTGCTTCTTCTTCAGCCGCCTTCTCAGCTGCTACTCTTGATGCTTCCTCTTCAGCCGCTTTCTCAGCTGCTACTCTTGCTGCTTCCTCTTCAGCCGCTTTCTTCGCTGCTTCTTCAGCCGCTTGAGTTGTTTCGGCATTATTTGTTTCTTCAACATCTACAGTTGTAGTTTTTTCTTCGGCATCACTCATATAATATAGTTAAACACAAAAAAATTAATTCTTTATACCTAATTTTTTATCACCATTTGGTTCTATTATAATTATTACTTCTGGCAACTTTATATCTTTCTCTTGATTAGATTTTTTCGTTTCACAGTAAAAGCAACAGCAAAATGTTCTACGCTCATTTATAATACATGCAACACATCCCATTACCATAGCCGTTAATAAACCTGCTAAAATTAAACCAATATAAAATAATAAAACATATGCTAATATATTTAGAGCATCCATACATCTAATATACTATATTCTTTATTAGATTTATGTAATAGAAAATTGATATTAAACATTAACATAGACGCAATATGTATAAAACTATGATATCAAAACTTGAAAAAACAGGAAAATTACGATTATTAGGATATAATTTATATGAAACATTTGATAAATGTATGCACATATTCACTCGTAAAGAGTATCCATTAATTCATGATGAATTAATAAGTAAAAAAATAGGTTATCAAAGAAAATCTTATGTTGGTACTAAAAACTGTGGTTCTGCTTGTTTTATAATGAAATATTTATTAGAAAGAGAAGGATATGATGTAAATGTTATTAGAAATTCAAGAAGAACGGAATATGGAATAGAAGATCACGTATTCCTGTCTCTTGACGATAATATCTTTGATCCAACATACAGACAATTTATGATTGATTCAAGAAATAAAAATAGTATATGTGGATATAAACAACATTTATTTGGAGAACTCTCTCCATTTCTAATAAATGAAAAAGATGAAATACATTATCAATTACAAAATTCATTAGATGTAAATAAATGGGTATATAAATCTCCTTTTATAAAATTAGATGAATTAATGGTAAATTGGGAATTTCAAGAAGATGTAACAGAAAAATTCAATTTACACAAATATGTTAATAATAAGGATTTATTAAAAGATAAACCTGATTATTATGGTTATTTAACTGAATATCTTAATTTACAAAACTTACAAAAATAAGTCGTTTACCACTAGTAATAGGAAGACCTTCATGATAATGAGTTAATCTACCAGGATGAATTATAACCCATCCTTTTTTTCCTTGCACTGTAGTATCTTGTTTAATAAATCTAGTGCCTCCACCAGTAAAATCAACATCTTGTGTATTTAATGCTATATTAATTGAATATGATGATGAATCGTGATGAGCATTTAATTCTTGTTGATGACCCATTTCATATTTAACAACAAATGCAATATTTAACCCCATAGTCTTAAAAGGTGAATATAAATGACTAACAAGAGGTGCTATATATGTTTTGACTATATTGTTCCATTGTGCTCTAAATCCTATTTCTTTCATATGTATGTCTTGTGTAGGAACATTTTCCACATTATTAATTCTTTTATCTTTTTCTTGTGTATCATTGCCTGGAGACCAATTTCCTCTTTCTTCTACTTCATTTAAAAGTTCATCACAAAATTTCTCATTAACAAACGGAAATGTAAATGTCCATTTACAAGGTTCTTCAACAGGTAAATTGTCCCAATTACCAATAGATTTCAAGAAATCAGGATGCAAATAATTTACGGCCCAATCTGGGTCACTTTCATATGAAAACAATGATTTATTTATGATTTCGTCGGACAGTTTCTTTGTATTAGTTTTTTCTTTATTATCAAAAATATATCCATAATATTCCATATTGGTAGCATACATTGATATATTATTTTTTCGACAATTATCTGTAAACCACATAGAAGTAGAAAAATGAACATTTCCATTATTATTTGTGAAAAAATCTTGTACTTTTTCAATATACTCTTTATTGATCAAAATATTTCCAGATAGATGTGGTACATTCCAACATCCTTTTTTAATATTGTTCACAATATCAATATAATCAAATGAAGAATTATACCATCCGTTTGGACAAACGGACCCCCAAAAGTTACTCCATAACAATTTAGGTTTTGTCATAATTGGTGATATTATACCTTTATTTCTTGTTATTAAATCAATAAGAGTATTCTTATTAGTAATTATGAATTGTATATCAATAAACCAATAATAATCTATATTATCAAATGCAAATGCTTCTCTTAATCCCTCATTTAAATCTGTTACTTTACTATAAATTACTTTAACATTATTTATAATTTTCTTTAATTCATCAATATTTTGTTCTACAATTATTTTGTTATTTTTACTAGTAATATTATTTTCATTAAAGAATTGTATATAGATAGTAATAGAATCTAATGTATCTATTTTTTTATCATTATTTTTGTTATATCCCCAAACAGATGTCCAATTTCTCATTAAATAATTTTCATATTTATTAAGTAATAATTTACGGTCAGGTCCTCCATTTCCATGAATTTGGCAAGGAAAAGTTTTATTTATTTTATTATAGATTCTTGATTTAGAATCATTTATTTCTAACTCTATTTCTGCATCATTAAGACATTGAAATATTTTACAATCATAATCTAGTAATCTTTTACCACCCATTGGATCTGGCATCTTATCTCTTGGCCACATAAAGCCACATGTTATCCAATGTCGCTCTATCTTTGGACCCATGACTAATTCACCGTCTGCCCAGTTATCGTAAACATATAAGTCAAGCTCGTCTAACACACGTTCATAGTCTTTAAGGACTTGAAACTGTGTATCGCTTTCGTATATGCTTTCTATGTTTTTTATTACTTCTAAAATATCTTTCATTGTTAAAATTAAGAAATATACATTTAATAAAGGTTCGTCTTTTGAATATAATGTTGAATATTTTTTATTAATTCCATATATAGGAGCATCTATAATATTAACTTTTATATTACCTTTTATTTTATTCATTGCAAGAGCAGACATGACTTGTTGATCAACATCAGCTATAATAAGCAAACCTCTTTTATTTTTAATAGCATACTCTAAAACAGTTTGTATTTTTCTTACATTATCTATTTGAGATTCTACTATAAGTACTAAAGGTTTTTCTAATTCTGCAGTTTTTGTATCTTGATTAGTTACAAAATGAATATTTTTTAAACCTCTAT
>WLWG01002166.1_pt1 | contig 15479 bp, 15 predicted proteins | sample 6712871 | NCBI WGS metagenome assembly WLWG01 (sample SAMN12718693, study PRJNA515312) | sponge metagenome | isolation source: marine sponge | host: Mycale hentscheli | place: New Zealand: South Island, Marlborough, Capsize Point | collected 2003-05-01
TGGATTATGCTTGATCTGTTTCTTTTCAGCGGCTGTCTTCTTACCACCGCCAATCAATAGATCTCGCTTAGTTTTTGCACTCATACTATTAAAGTATAAAGGCGTTCTACCGACCATTCGTAAAGTAATTTCTACTTGGTCTAATCTTTTTATTTCTACATTAGTCGTTGTCATACTATATCTCCTTTTTTACTGACATGCATTAATAGTAAAGGTCTTTTTCAACTATGTCAACAGTAAAAAACCCCCACCTTATTTTCATAAGATGAGGGCTTCAATTTAGGAGTCGTAATATGTTCAGTATAACTTTGACAAAAAAGTTAAGCGGCGTCAGACCGCTCGAAATAATAGTATATCAGATAATATGGGATTGCAACCCTTATATTGTAATTAAAAAATACAGTACAACAAGTGCCGCTATAGATAGCGCTATAATCAAACGTTTATAGGTTATTTTCACGGTGTTCTCCTCAAGGTAAAACCGATAAAGTATCTAAAATTTCTAGATTACACATCAAACAAATTCTTTTTTGTTGATAACTATCTTTTGTTTCAATTCTTTTTAGTTTGTCAAAACAACGTGGGCATTGATCGTCGTGAAGTGCTTTGCAAATAACATTATCTGGGTCGAAATCAATCTTCGACATAGACGTTGCGAACGGGTGGATTTACTTTTTTAAACGTTTCGTGAATAATTCTAAGCTGACCAGAAATAGTTCGTCCTTCTGATTGGCTTAAATCCTTTATTTCCTTATAAATGTCTACTGGAACAAGTATACTTTTCCATTTTGTCGTGTCCATGGGGCGCTCCATCTGTTAACTTGTAAGACTATATAAGATTATATAGAAATGTACAAGCTTTTATTCTTTTTCGAGTTCTTTAACACGATTTTCTAAAACTTGTATGGCGGTATAGAGGTGACCTGTACCGCTAGGCTCAATCCGTTCACACAAAACCTCGATTTCTTTTCTTAAAAACTCGGCCCATATTTTATTTTTCATGTATCCTCCTTTAGTTCTTCTGCTTCGCCCCAACTTAAACCGTAATCGATGTCACATTTGTTGGGTATCTCTAGCGGCAATGCGTTTACCATGATGTCGCGTACTTCTCGCGCTTCATCCTCATCCTTCACAGACATTGCCATCTCGTCGTGGATCTGGATCAGGGGTGTTCGGCCCGATTTGTATATATCCACCATTGCTTTTTTAGTCATGTCCGCCGCCGAAGCTTGGATTAGCCTGTTTAAAGCTTTGTATGTATAGGCACGTTTGAGCGCTGTAGTATCGCCGTGTTCTTTTACCGCTTCGCGATACGGTAAAGCTTTGTGCATTGCGAAAGAAGTTGGCTCCCAAGTGTCAAATCGACACTTTCGACCCATTAAAGACCGTATTGCACCCGACGAGGCCTTATCGTTTAGCCTGTTTATAACGCCATTCTGCAATCCTTTTACAAAAGGTACGCGGTTGTGGTATTTCTTTATTAACGAACGGGCCTCTTCTAAATCTATATCCATTTGATCGCTCAGTTTATTGACCCCCATACCGTACATAATTCCCAGATTTATTGTCTTGGCTTGTTTTCGAGGGATATTCGCCATCTCAGCCACTAGCGTGTGGAAATCTGTGCTTGGATCGTTCTGATAATTATCTACAAACTCTTGTACGCCCTCCAACGGAATTGCTCTACTCTTTCCGTAAACGTAAGCGTAGTGAACCAAGATCCGTGGTTCTTGTTGCGAGAAATCTATCGAAGCCCACTTCTGCCCTTCTTCAGGCAGAAACAAACTACGGATTAATGGGCCCATCTCAGGGTCACGGGCAGGGATTTGTTGTAGATTCGGATTATTCATTGAAATCCGGCCGGAAATAGTACCCCCGTCGTCACTTCTGATCTGGTTGATATGCGAGTGTATGCGACCATCTGATCTACAGTGCTTCATAATGGTATTAATGAACGTACCGGAGGTCTTGTTGAGACTTCTGGCTTGTACAATAGCTTGCGCGAGCGGGTGTTTGTTGTCAGTAAGGAAACTTTTTGTAAAACTAGGCGCTCCCTTCTCTGTTCGAGGATATGATATGTCGAGTTTGTCGAAAGCTTTTTGCAACGACTGGGCCGCCCAGATCTCAACCTCACTTCCGACCATTTTTTTAATGTCCAAATGCAGTTGTTGTTCTCTTTTTAACAGACTATCTCTAGTAATTTCTACTTTGTCTTGATCTACTCGCACTCCGCGCCATGTCATATCCACCAAACAGGGTAGTAAGTCCAATTCTAAGTTAACAACCGACCACAAATCCTGTATTCCGATTTGCATCGAGAAATAAGTCCATAGTTCCAAGGTAAGTTCGGCATCTGCTTGGGCATAGGGCCCCACAAATTGAGACGGAAGCTTGTACATCTCTGATTTTGGGTCAACTCCAAACGATATTGCGGCTTCTTTTAAGCCTTTTTCTGATTTAGTTTTGTTCAGTAGGTCGTAGGCCAGTGCGTTAAGACTGTAACTAAATCTGTTTTCGTCTAAAAGAGATGCAACCACCATCGTATCGACAATACGCCCGTTGATCGTAAAGCCCATACGTTTAATCCATCCTGCATCGTACTGTGCGTTGTGCATAATTTTATCGGCGGGGCATTCAAATACTTTTTTGAGCCACTTATTGACGATCCGCTCGTCTAAGTTTCCGCCACCAACATGCCTGATAGGTAGATAACCAGACCAGTCTTCGGTAGCAATAGCATAACCAATCACTTCCCCGTCGCCTGTAGCCCATCCCGGACCATTGGTTTTAAGGTTTGGATCTTTTGTTTCTACGTCAATGGCTATTTTCTTAGCATTAAAGATATCGGGTAGTTCTGCGGGTGGAACCCACTCGCTTTTTGGTACGAACATCGCCATCTGTAATGCCATTTAGTCTTCCCCTGCTAATGCCGCGTAGCCCGCAATGTCCACCCAACTGTCTTCATGATCTGGTGATATTATAAGCCGTGCTTGTTTTACTGCAACCATGCATTGATACACTTGCGATACCGTTATTTCTTTATCTAAAATAACCGACCAAATTTTTGCTATTCTTTCATGGTTCTCGTAAGCATCGCCGTAGTCCTTGGCCCGTGGGCCGTTTACCAAGCTCTCTGCTTTTTGCAGTATTTCTTCTCGTTTCATAGATGGTAGCTCCTTGAGATATCTTCGGGTTCAACAATAAATAGGTTTTCTTTCGTGCGGGTTACGCCAACATAAAATGTGCGATGGACATCGTCACCATCAATCCGCATAGACTCGTCGGCGGCGGGGCTTAGATCTGTAAACAGCACAACATTATCTGCCTCCCCGCCTTTAGATCCATGTATCGTAGATACGTTGATGCGGGGAACGCCGTTAAACTTTTCTCCGCGTCGAAGCATAGCCACGATATAGGCTCTATCTCTTTCTGGCATTTTATCCATCGCTTCGTGCCAAAGCATTTCTTCTGTTGCCAGAAGCCCGTGATCCTCAACAAGATCTTTAAAAGTGTAGAAGTTGTCTTCATCAAGACCTGACAGTCTTTTAAATCCTCTAGCGATACGATCTTTTGTAGACATAAACGAATAGATTGCTTTAACAGCGTTTCCAAGCACGGATTTTCCCGATCTCACTTGCTCCCACCCATTGACCGCGATACTCACGCGCTCGGAAACACTACGGTGACCTCTAAAGTTAAATAATCTGCCCGATGATTTTAACTCGTTTGCCACTTCTTGTAATTGATAGCCTGCTTGTGCCAGAATGAGCCATGTGCCGTGGGCCATGTCCAGTTCTGATACAGTTGATATTCGTTTGACCGTTCCGCTCTCTTCGCGAGGTTTGTAGTCTTTTGGAAAGCGCCGATGGATACGCTTGGCAATGCCTTGAGCTACGCCCCAGACGTTTGTGGGCACACGGTAGGATTGCGATAGGGTTTCGGACGAACCATTTAGATTAATAAAATGATCGACGTTTGCGCCTGCCCATCTATAAATTGCTTGGTCATCATCGCCTGCACAATACATTCGCTCAGATTTTTTATCGAGCATGTGTGCAATATCCCATTGCAGTGGGGATAAATCCTGCGCTTCGTCTAAGAAGGTGACAGCAAAGTGGGGGCAACAGGTGTCACCTGTCTCCGCAAAGAGCTTTAGCATGTCCGTGAAGTCGTACATGTTAAACTCATCTTTGTAATTCTTGAGAGCTTCTGCAATGTAGGCAACGGTATTCCAATCGGTGTCGATGCGGCTTTCGTTATATTGCTCGCGTAAGGGTACTTTTCGTAAGGTAGCGAGGCTTATGAGAGATAGCACAGGATCGCTAGATCGGTTCATTTCGGGCATATCCTCCATACCGCCGCGTGTGTTTACACCAAAGCTTACGCCGATAGCGTCTCCAAGTTCTTTATAATGCTCATTTTGCAGAACCTGTTCGGTTCGGATGTCGGTTAAGGATAACGCAAGAGAATGCAACGTTCTAAAGTAGAACAGGTCTTTTTGCGGATCAAGGTTAAACCGTGCCGCCGCACGTTCTTTTGCTTCGTTTGCCGCTTTACGTGTAAATGCCAGAAATGCAATATTCGTCGGAGCAACGCCCGCCGATAAGTTCTGGTCTACCATATCAAGAAGCTTCGTTGTTTTCCCCGTTCCCGGAGGGCCGAAAATTCTGAACATCGTATCCCTTATCTTCCATATTCTTTACAATAATCCTGACGCGCTCTTTACTTAGATCAAAGCGATCGCCAATGGCTTGTAACTTTAGATATTGTTGCTTCCGCAATCGAAAGATTTCTAAGTTACGACGTTCAATTGTCCACGCATTGTGATCCCCCACATCTTGCGACAGAACTTTGTTTTGGAGTTCAAGCAACTCTCGAAGCCTTTGTATCTCCATATCTTTGTCGTCATTCTCCATGTTCTTCTATCTCCTTTAATTTTCTTTTTTCTAAAAATATAGGCGTTTGTTCCCCTATCCATGCACCAACAACGTTGAAATCTAAGAACTCATACGCATCTTCAAGACTCATCTTATCGCGTTTCATTAAAATACGAGCGCACTTATCGTAGTCGTAGACCGCAACGTCGAGACACCCCGATCTGTGACCCACCCCAATAAATGCTTTATCAAACCCATCTGCTATTAACATTAGAACGGTTGCTCCTTAGATTTAAACTTTGGCGGCGAGATATCTATGTCTGATCTATCAAACGAAGGTATCTTCCAGACACGGACGGCTCTTCCCTTTATCTTTAACACAACACTCTCACCGTTAATGTCGCGCAGTCGTTGAGCTATCTTATGCGATTTATATTCAAAAAACTTGTTCTTTCTTAAATGCGCTTCAAAATCTCTCAACCTAAAGTAGGTTATAGACTCCTCCTCGTCGGTCCACGGGCGGCGAAGTAAGATCTCTTCTTTATCTTGCGCTTGTTGTAAGAAACGACAGAACTCTTCTAGATAGTCAAAGAACTGACCCGACGTACTGGCATCTTGCGATACTTCAATGATAGCGCTTTCGTTGTCTTTCATTTCCGTCATTAACGTAGATATTCTACTTTCCCAAGCGGGCTTGGCAACGGTGCGTGGTATAAAGTTTAATTGTTCCATGCAAGCTTTTTGAAACACGGTCTGATTAAGAAGCGCATCTGTATCTAGCTCAAGGGGCTCGCCCTGTACGTCCATAAACCAGACAGGCGGCGTACTGTTATACTTACGCAAGTTTGCCACTGTAACGCCCTGTACAGCGGCTCCCACACCAAATTTGCGAGTTCTGCACAAATCCTTGTTACAATGTGCATTTATTGGAGCATCTGTGCATTTATAAATATAATCTTTGCGATCAAGTTGTTTGGCTACAATGTTAACTTCTGCCAAGGGGAGCGGTGGATCTAAGTAGTTCATGTTATACTGTAAGATCTCGTTCTCCCAACTATCTGGAAAAGCTTTGCGAAGATACACGCCAATGTTAAATAAACCGTTGTTGCGACCGCCTTCACTAATCTTTGATCTGCACAAAATCTGCAAACATGGTGGTCCATCCTTTAAAAGGTCTGTCTCCTGCACCGCTGTAACTTGAAGCTTCTGCACTTCTTCCAAGGTTTGCACATGTGTTTCATAAAGCTCGTAAAACTCTTCGAGGGTGGCGCTTGTACCATCGTCTTTGAATGCGTAGCGCAAGCCATCCTCTGCGTTGTAGTATGGTAGATTTAAAAAGTTACCTACATCTCCACGATCTAAGTGTAATTTTATCTGCTTTGGAAATACTTCTGATCCGCCATATCCTAGTGCGGCGGACATGTGTTGAAGGGCCGCTTGCATATCACGGGCCTCAATCCAATTTTTTGTAAAGAGAAAACAATGCGCTCCACCAGACTTTGATCTACATACAACCAATGGTAGCTTCAGCGCTCTAATCTTCTTGACTAAATGTGTGTGGTCTAACGGGTACTGATCTACATCTATACAACCCCACTTGGAGTTGTTGTCCTCATTGATGGGTATAATTCCTACGGAAACGCCTTTACCAGAAAGATGGCCCGCCCAAAGTGCCTTGGTCCGTGGTTCGCGGAGGATTGCCGCTTTGCCTGCATTCTTGCCATTTGACTGTTGTTTCTCAATCTTAAACGTACCATATGCTTCTTTCAAGCCATCGAAGATACGACTAAATTTTTCAACTGACATAAAAAATCCTAAAGGTAAGTAAACGGCGATGCCGAAGCACCGCCGCGTAGATTAAAATGGAATGTCTTTGCTGTCCGCAACTTCATCGTTGCTGTGCTTAACGACAACATCACCGCTCAATATACTTTCTGAAAAAGTTTTACATTGTGCGTACAGAGCCGCATCTGTGATCGGCCCCTCTTTCGACATTTCCCAACCATGCCAACTGCCTTTAGAGTTTTCCTCACCAATTGTTTTAACCACATAAATATGACTAAAACGTGGTGGCGAGAAAGGTCCGTTAGCACCGACCATAGTTGTAGAGGAAATCATAGAGTTCCATTTTCTACTTTTTTTGAGTTGAGTAGACTTCATAGCGACCAACGCTGTTTCAGAACTACCGTCCTCTTTTAGAATAACAACAAAATGTTGATGCGTTTCTTCAATGTATGAACCCTCGCCATCTACAACGTACTCTTTGTTATCCTCCTCAGACCGTTTAGTCTCAGGTCTTGGTTCGTTAGGCTCAAAGATATTCTTTGGTGCCCCACTTCCTTGGCCTCTGGGCATCCACTCTATAAACCGTCGTTGATAAGCACATGGTATAACTCGAATACCTTCTTTCCCAACATAAACGTCTCCGCTTACAGTATTATAGATATCGCCTTTTCGCGCAGTCTCATGCGTATCCAAAACGGGATCGTTACCAGACAGGACTTTGAGAAACGGTAGCGCCAGATCTTCTTGCCCCAGACCCTCCATTCCTTTACCTGCATCGGCCTCGAACATAGATGGATCAAACGCCTGAACGTCTCCACCTTTTTTATTAGCTACTTCTTTTGCCATTTACTTACTCCTCTTTATAATAGCTCGTTGCCCGATATAGGCCCCAAATAGTTCCATTGGAAAATCAACCCCTGCTTCACAAAGCTCTTTAACAAAAGCGCGTAACGTGCCGCTGTGGATGTCCGTCTTTTGGTCAGCCGGATAACCCTCGTTCTCTGCAACCGCTTTAAATGCGAGTGCCTTCTCGTCTTCTCCACGACCAAACTGGCATGATACAACATTCTTTATTATGTCGTCGTAACCATGCTCGCGTAGCCATTCGTATGCTTTAGGACGATTGTCCACTAGAATTGATGCACCATAGGTTTGTTTAACCGTAACCTCTGACCCATCGTCTAGTGTCATTTTGCTTAAACCAATCTCTGCTAACATATTCGGCAGTTCGTTATCAGTCAGTTGAAGCAGTTCTTTTTTAGCATCTTTTGCTTGTTGCTCAAGATCAGATAGTTTGGCCTCTTGTGCCATAATCATTCGCGCAATTTCTGCTACTGTCTTTAGACCTTTTTGGTCCATCTTTTCGAGGGAAGTGGCTTCGGTCTTCTCGAAGTCGTCCTCCATCATTTGTAGTACATTATCATTCATGTTTTTTCCTTCGTGATTAAAGCACCTTTTTAGTGCTTGCCTTTCCTTGTAAACCTTTCTATAAGGTATTGTCAACAGTATTAACTAGGAAAATCGTATAATGTCAGATAAATTCAACGGTTACCGTTACAAAACAGAACCTTACGAGCATCAAAAGAAAGTTTTAGAAGACTCGTGGGCCGCGATTTTTTATGCGTATCTAATGGAGATGGGCACGGGTAAAAGTAAGGTTGCTATAGATAACATTGCGATGCTGTATGAATACAATAAAATTAATGCGGTCCTTATCATTGCACCAAAGGGTGTGTATGACAATTGGATCTTAGGTGAGATACCTAATCATCTGCCCGATAGAATTGCTAGAATAGTGTGTAGATGGACGCCCTCCTCCTCCAAAAAGTTTGCTGAAGAATTAAACCACATCACATTGCATAAGACAAATGATTTAAAATTCTTTGTAATGAATGTCGAAGCTTTTTCTACGAGTAAAGGTACTAAAGCGGCATATGAGTTTTTAGTAAAAAACCCTGACAACATGGTCGTTGTTGATGAAAGCACTACAATTAAGAACCGTAAGGCCGCTCGAACAAAAAATATTATGGAGCTACGGAACGTATCGTTGTATCGTCGGATACTAACAGGGTCGCCTGTAACCAAGTCTCCGATGGATTTATTTAGTCAATGTTTTTTCCTGTCGCCCCGTGCGTTAGGGTATAACAGCTATTTTTCTTTCCAAGGTAGGTATGCAATGGTGCAGAGCCGAACGATGGGCAACAGAAGCTTTCAAGAGATTGTAGGCTACAGACGCTTAGACGAGCTTAATGAGAAGCTATTAGAGTTTAGTAACCGCATCCTCAAAGAAGAATGCTTAGACCTACCAGAGAAGGTCTATACGCGCCGTCAGATAGAACTGACGGACGAACAGTTGACCGTGTACACTCAGATGAAAAAGTTGGCGCTTGCTCAACTGGAAAACGGTGAGCTTGCAACGACAGAAAGTGTGCTTACACAAATCATGCGACTACAACAAATTTGCTGTGGGTTTTTCCAACCTGACGATGGAGAAATCCAACCAATACCAAATAACCGTCTATCTGGTCTTATGTCCGTGGTAGACGAGCTTTCGGGGAAGGCAATAATTTGGGCGTCATACACCTATGACATTCAACGGATTGCACAGGCCCTGCGCGACCGTTTCGGGCCCGATTCGGTCGCAACTTACTTTGGCGGAACACCACAAAAAGAACGCCAAGAGATTGTCGATCAATTTCAAGACGCAAATAGTGAGCTAAGATTTTTTGTAGGTCAACCTAAAACAGGTGGTTTTGGTATAACTTTGCACCAAGCTAACACTGTTATCTACTTTTCTAACTCGTATGACCTAGAAATACGACTGCAAAGCGAAGATCGAGCGCACCGTATTGGACAGAAAAAGTCCGTTACATATGTTGATTTAGTGTCACCACGCACCATAGATGAGAAAGTATTGAGCGCTTTACGCAAGAAAGTAGGATTAGCAGGTCAAGTTTTAGGTGAGGATGTGGCTAATTGGCTGACTTAGGCATTAGCTGATCTACAAGCTTCATAACGTCCCCAAGGGGCGCTTCCGACAACATTCGATATGTTTCTGCGGTAGCTTTTTCAGGTCCTAACAATTGCATAGCTTGTGAAATTAAATCAGTTTTAAAACGCATCATGTCTCGATAAGGGTTGTCTTCGTTTACCACTATTTCGGGGTCTAAATTTTTCCGTATAGGAGGAAAATCTGTGTTTGCAGGTTGCATCAATGGAGAAGGCGAACCCAAAGTGTTAGGCATTGGGTCTTGTTTCATCTTAATATTGCTAGGAGAGTACATACCCTCTGGCGCTAAAAAAGGAGGTCTTGTAACTTCGCCTCCGGGTTGGAAACCTTCAATATCCAAATCATCTTGAGCTTTTTTTAATTCTTTAGACAGTTTTATTAAACCTAAATCGTTTTCATAAGACTCACCCATATCGTCCAATTTTCTTTTACGCATATCTATTCTGTCAAAAACAGATTTGAGATTAAGCTCTTTAATCATTTTACGAACAGGTGGTGGAATGCCTGCCATACCCAATAACGCAGAAATACCACCTACAGCGGCATCTTTATACTTACCTTCTTTAACATCTTTAGCCATTTCTAGACCTTCAATACCCGCACCCGCAACAGGTACATAACTCAAGATCTCTTTCATCGAAACTCGTTCGCTGTTGTCTAAAAAAGGATTTGTTTTATCTGCCATACACTATCTCATATACGTTTGATATCCCGCAATGCCCCGTGGGCCGCGTGACATGTTTCGTGCAACGTCGTTCAAGCTTGCAACACCGCCTTGATTGAACAATGGGTATTCGGTTGGTACAGTAACGTTAGGGTCTACAACGATGGGATTTGCTTCTGTGGTTTCTGTTTCTTCCGCCGTACTTTCCACCGCAACACACGAATTTGTTATCGAGTCGTAAACGTAACCGTCGGGGCACGTTACGGGTGCTGTTGGAGAAACAGGTATGTCTGTTTCTTGTCCAGTTTCATTTGCATTTACATTGCTAAAATCAACTGGCTTACCAAAAGCATCAAAACCAACGGCACGACCTTGTAAATTAGTTGCTGTTCCTTTTTCACTAAAACCTACCGTACCAATTAATTTATTGTTTCTATCAAAAATAGGTTCATATTTAACCGGAGTTGTTTTAAAAAAACTATCAACAAAACCACCAATACCTCGTATTGGATAATTTCCTTGTTGAGCCAGTTTGTCTCTCATTATTCCACGATTATTAAATAGAGTGTTAAACATTTGATACGGGATACTTGCTTTTACACCTCTTTCTATAAAACCTTCGTTTTCAAACCCACTGGCTGCGGGGTTATTTTGAAAGAAATTAGATCTTTGTTTAGCAGCAATGAATGCATCTTGTGCGGCTCTGGATTTAGGTTCGGGTCTAATAATTTCGTTAAATGATTGGGGTTTACTCCTCCTTCTCAAGGAGTCACCATACAATTCACGATTCTTAGCTGTTCCCTTTCGCAACAACCTGTCGTCACCCATAATAAAACTAGGGTTATCCATAAAAGCTATTTGACGCGCTCTTTCCGCATTTTGTGCAGAATCATCATCGGCGTTTTGATTTGTTGCGTCTATTAAATTGTTTCTTACAACTTCCATTCTATCATATTGATCGCGTTCGTTAACGCTTTGCGGCGGATATGCAGGTACTCCGCCGGGACCCGGTTGACCCGTGCCGCCCATGCGTCGCAACATCATTTCTTCTTGAGGATTAATGTAGGCCAACATATGTGGCTGATCTTCAATCATTGTTTGTCGAGGAACAGACCCACCTTGGTTAAAAGCTCCTATTCCCATGTTTCTATAATTCATCATGACATTAAACTTCCTATACCTATTAAATCTCTATCCTCTGGAAACAATGCAGCAAATCTGGCCCGGTCTACCGAGTTTTTGGTGGGAGGAGAACCACCCGATTGACCGAGACCAGAAGCAGGACCTTTTGGTCGCTGTAAGAAACTGGTCCTAAGTTCGTTTTGTTTTTTTAATCGTTCTTTTTTTAAATTTTCTTCCCGAAGTAACCTTTCTTTTCGTACTTGATCAGCAATTGTTTTGTTTTCTTTAGAAACTTTACTTTGTAACTCTCTAGTTTCCCTGCTTATACGTTCGGCGTCAGTTTCCTCATTCCACGGAGTAATTGATTCAATTATATAATCTACGGCTTCACCAAATTGTCCAGATCTATCGTCTCCTGCATCCATAATTAAAGGAACTTGCCTACGAGGAACGGCTAACCCATCTTTAACCAAAGAGTTTAAAAATTGAACCGCTAAACTTTCGTTTTTTTGAGCAGTATTTGATTTTTTTAGCAATTGAGCTAATTTTTTTGGGTCTTTAAATAACGTTGCCATAAAATCTTGTTTTAAACTGTCCGGAATATTAGCAAATACTTTTTGCCAAGCACCCCTAAATGCTTTAGATCCAGCTCCTGCCGCTACAAGAGTAGCCGCTCCGGACTCTCCGGGGAGCAGTCGTTGTAAATTAGCACCTGCTTGTGATCCCGCTACTCGTAAATATAAATCAATGGCAGGTCCTATTCGTGTAGCAAGTCCGTCTAAATCGTCTGCGCTTCCTCCAACAGTAGCAAACAACTGAGCTTCCATCATATTATTCAAAAGTTGTTGTATGTTTTCAGATTGATTTTTTGTTAAAAGACCGTTGGAAATCATCCAATCAGATAATTTAAATTTGTCGCTATTAGGAAGCTCTTTGAACATAGCTTGATATACGGTAGACGGATCAAAGGTACTTAAAGTTTTTCCGCCTTTTTCCATGACAGAATCAATTATTGCAGTACTAAAACCCTCCATAGCATCTTTTTTATAATATTTTTTAGAAAACTCTTTGCCGTCGTCACCTATTTTAACAACATTCCAACTTTCAGGCGCTTCTTTAATTGCTTTAAATAAACTGTCTAAGTTGGCTTTTTTTCTAGCGTTACCGTATTTAAGAACGTCAGTAATTGTTGAGCTAGGATTTTCTGTTACATTAAGCAACAAACTTTTAAAACTCATTCTTTGATTTAATTCTTTAGCTTTTTTAATATTAATTGCGGAAGTTTCATCTAAAAGTGCTTTAGCAACGTCTAAATCGTTTAAATCATTTTTTAACTCAGGAAACATATCTAAAAGATTTTTGTTTACTTCTTTACTCATCCAATTATCTAGCATAGACATACTTTTAACAGGGTTTTTTTCTAAATCATTTAACCAAATGTCAAAGTCTTGTTTAGTTGGAAATTTTTCAGATTTAAGTCTTCTTATACCAAGGTCTATTATTCCTCTAGAAGTAGTTGAAGAATTTAAAGCTTGTTGAATAGCGTTTAACGCTTGAGGAAAATCTTTTAATTTTTTTGAATTTTTGGTTAAATATGTCTGTAAAAGACCTAAATCAAAAAACCCTGTTTCTTTACTTACAGTTTGATTTAACACATCATCTAAAACTTTCTGACCTCGACCTTTAAGGCTTTGTTCTAGATCAATAGCTAAACTTTGATTTAATTCAAATTTACCGATTGCATCTAATTGAGCTGTTTTTATAAAAGCTCGGTCGCCTTTTAAAAATTCGTTTATTAACGTTTCAGGATCAAGGGTTTCTTTACCCGCTACATCTTGTTGAAATACTTTCTTTAAAAAAGTTTGATTAAAAGCAGTTTTTCTTGCTAACGTATGCGCTTTTGCAGCATCATAGGCATATCGTATTGAATTAGACGACGCAAGATTAAACAAATCTGTTTCAACTAAGCTATCTAAATCTTTTGTGATAGCGCTTACAAAAACATTTGCAATATCAGCGGCGTTTGGATTTGGATCTGCACCACTTCTAGCGCTTCTTGCAATACCTAGCGCAATGCTACGCATATCTTGTAATTCTTTAAACGGAATACCAGTAAAAACAGCTTTAGGTTTTTTAGGATTTGCTGCATCCGCTAATTTTTTTTCAATTCTTAAAACAAAATTTTCTAAAGTTTTAAGACCGGGGTAGTTTAAATTACCTTCTCTTACCTGTTCATAGTCTCCAGTACCTCGTGAAACAGAAGGGACTCTTTCCCTCCATTCGTTTATAAAATTAGGGGTATCACCCCTAGTGTTGTCGCTATATTTAAAACTGTTTAATCTTAGATCGCCTACTAAATTAGACAATGCATTCCATAACAAGTCCCCTCGAGTTCTAAATTCATCATTTTTGTCGTTTAAAAATTTATTTAATTTTTTAGAAAGCATAACCATGCTTGTTTCTGGTCCTACTATTTCTTCACCCGCTAAAGTAATAGGTTTTCCGCCACCTTGTACTTTTTGAAACGCATCTACTAATTTTTTTACAGAAGTTTTTAAATCATTTTCCATATTATTAGTAAAAACAACTTCCATAAGTTCTGCGGCTTCTTGAGAGGCTTTTTTGTCTCCACTTGCGTACAAAGCCGTAAGAGTGTTTCTTAAAGTTCTTTTAATTTGCAAATTGGCTTTTTCTCTTTCTTTACCTAAACCTGCGGTAGATCTTTCTACAGCCCTTTCTAAAGCCGCGATAGCAACACTTTGTGCTTTCATTGAAGCTGTCATTTCAATAGGGTTGCCGTCCTCGTCTAAAAAAGGAATGCTGGTACTTTTTCCAGATTTATCTACTATTTGAGTAAATTCATCGCTTTCTAATCTTTTAATAATTTCTTCAACATCTTCGCCAGACTCTTCAATTACTTTTAAGATATATGACGCAACAGCATCTTCTGTTTTGTCTCCTGCTTTTGAAGTTACTAACGCAAAAAGATTCTTTGCATTTTTTACAGGTGTTTTTGTAAAAGCGTCTTTTATAGCTTTTCCAAAATATTTTCTACCCGTTTCCCCAAAAATTTTATTTACAAAAAGGTTTGTTGCACTTGCCGCGGTTACACCTGCACCCATCTCAACAAGTAACCTAGCTGCGTCAGCCTCTGGATTCATATCATACATTGCAGTTCCACCTGCTACCGATGCCGCACCGCCAGCAGCTTCTACGGAGCCCATCGCAACGGGTCTTGTTCTAAAAGCTTGCCCTGTTTCAGCAAGCATTTTTTCAAGATACGCCGTTGCTCTTGTGCTAAGAGGAATTTTTTTACCTAATTCTTCTGCTACTGTTATAGCCGCTTTTGAACCTAAATCTATTTTTGTTGGAATAGCCGCACTAATTGGCGCAAAAGAAGCAAACGCAGTAGTTAAATCTCCAGCATAGTACCCTGTTTCGGATGTTCCCGGAATATAAGCTTTAGTGTCAAAACCAGTTGCTTCTAAAGTTTTTTCAGTAATTTCGTCGCCCAACATTTTTGTCGCAAGCATAGAAATAAGCCCACCCACTATAGGTCCACCAATTCGTACTGTGGCTGTTAATGGATTTGTAGGTGGTAGTCCCGACAAAGCCAAATTAGATACTTTTACACCGCCCCAAAAACCTCCCGAAGCCAATAAATTTCCAAACCCTTTTTCTTTTACAGCTCTTCCAAAACCTTCCATATTACTGGGAGATGTAATTACTTCATTATTTTCATCGCGAGCTATTAAAGAAAGCATCTCTCTGTAAGGTAAAACGGGTTTAACATTGGGCCCTTTGGCTTGAGCATTTTTTACTATTTGTTCTGCATAGGCACAAAAAGAAGGTGTATTTGCTTCTTTAAAAGCAACAGCTTTGGCAGCAATGACATGAGGAAGAGGTCCTCCTCAAGTAATCGGACACCCCTTATCAACCCCTTCTTTACACTCTTTTTGACAAAGGATAATTCCCCCTCTAGGACCTCTTAGAGTTTTATGGGTTGTTGAAGTAATGATCT
>WLWG01002170.1_pt1 | contig 15470 bp, 15 predicted proteins | sample 6712871 | NCBI WGS metagenome assembly WLWG01 (sample SAMN12718693, study PRJNA515312) | sponge metagenome | isolation source: marine sponge | host: Mycale hentscheli | place: New Zealand: South Island, Marlborough, Capsize Point | collected 2003-05-01
TTCAACGACTACCTCAACTGGACGAGTGAGGAGAACCTGAACCAGCGCGAGATTGTCACTCGCAAGAAGTTCTTCGCCATGCTTGAAGAGCGCGGCTACCCGAAGCGCGTCGGCGGTAAAGACAGGCAGATCGTCTTTGACTTTGTTCGCCGTAGTCGACCGACCGATGAGGTGAGGGCATGAGGTTTGCAGTGTGCTTACTTGGCGCGGAGATCTTCGCCGTCGAGTTCAGCAACAGCGAAGAGATCGAGGATCCAGAGGGCGAGGGTAAGTTGACGACAAGTGACCACTCGTTCGGGTTTGGTGGCGAACCATTCAGTGAGTACTACTATGAGGATGAGGAGAAGGCATGAGGGAGTTCACACTTCATCTTGAAGGCGCGCCGGTAACGGTGAACATGACGGAGACGCTTGAAGATCTTGATCTTTTCTCTGAGTGGCTACTGGCAGTTCAGAACCAGCCGATCGCTGTAGACGTTGAGGCTACCGGCCTGGACGTGTTCAGCGCGGACTTCAGGCTGCTCAGCGTACAGTTCGGTATACGGGACGAGGCTTACGTTATCCCGTGCTACCAGCACGAGAAGGTGCAAGACACTATCCGTAAGGCGCTTCTACGAGCCAGCAAGCCGGTCTTTCATAACGCTAGTTACGACCTGCTCGCCTTGCTTCCACGTCTCGGCTTCCCGGCGGATAAGCGTTGGGATAACGTCGAGGACACGAGGACGCTCGCGCATCTAATCGACCCGCGCAGTAAGCAAGAAGGCGGCTCGGGCCACGCGCTGAAAGACCTGGCGACTGTCTGGGTCGACTCGAACGCGCCGGACTCACAGACGGAACTCATGCAGCGGTTCCGTGATCTCGGTGGTAACAAGACGACCGGCTGGACGCTTATCAGCCCAGACGATCCTATCCTCGTAAAGTACGCGGGCCTGGACACTATCTTGACCCGGCGCATCTTCGACGTGCTAGACGTGCTCGTCACTGAGGCGGGGCTCGATCACCTGCGAGCGTTCGAGTACCGGCTTGCTGAGTGCATCAGGTCCATGCAATCAACCGGGCTACGCATTGACGTTGACTACACGACCAGGCTTCACAGTAAGTTGCAGTTAGAGGCCCAGGAGTTTGAGGCTATCGCCGCGTCCTACGGTGTCGAGAACATTAACTCGACCGCGCAGGTGTCCAAGGCGATCGTTGAGATGGGCGAGACGTTGACTGAGAAGACTGACGGCGGCGCACTCAAGGTCGACAGGGCCGTGCTGCTTCCGTTGGCTGATCTGGACAACAATTGGAACAGGCTCGAGCAGCGGTCACCGAATCCGCTAGTCGACGCGATCCTGCGGGCAAAGCGAGCAGACAAGTGGAGCGCGTCCTACACCGGAGCGTTCCTCGACCTCAAGGACCGTAGCGACAGACTGCACCCGTGGGTGAACAGCCTGCAAGCCCGCACCGCTCGCATGAGCGTCAGCAGGCCGCCGCTACAGCAGTTGCCATCAAGCGACGCGATGATCCGCCGCTGCGTCATCCCTGACGACGGCTACGCGATAATCGCCGCTGACTACTCTCAGATCGAGATGCGGGTGCTTGCGGCGTTGTCGAAGGATGAGGCCATGACGGAGGCGATTCTGTCAGGCGTCGACCTGCACGACTATACCGCTGAGAAACTGTTCGGTAAAGGGTTCAGTAAAGAGCAGCGTAAACTAGCCAAAGGCGTCGGGTTCGGTAAGGTTTACGGCGGCGGGGCGACCACGCTGTCGCGGCAGACCGGCGCGGACTACAATGACGTTATGCGCGCCATACGTGCGTATGATGATGCGTTCAAGGGAGTCAAGCGTTACTCCAACCGGCTGCAAGCATCAGCCGAGCGGGGTAAGCGCGAGGTCGTGACACCGACCGGGCGGCACTTGCCGCTTGACCGAGACCGCACCTACGCGGCCACGAACTACGTCGTTCAGTCGACGGCGCGGGACGTGCTCGCGCAGGCCGTGGTTGACCTGTTTGATAAAGGGCTGGGGCGCTACCTGCTGCTGCCTATCCACGACGAGGTGCTTGGGCAAGCGCCAGTAAAGGAAGCGAATGAAATCGTGCAGGAAATCAAGGAAGTCATGCAGCGTGACTTCGACGGTGTGCCGCTGGCAGCGGACGCGTCAGTCTACGGCAGCACTTGGGCGAACGGCTACGGTTACTTGGAGAAGGTGTGAGCATGGATAAGAGCAGGATAGTTGCGACGCTAGAAAATGAAGAAGCGACCTTAATGTTTCTGGCTCAACACGGGGACGAAGAGTCGGTTATGAAACTGGTGAATAAGTACGCCGCGGCGATCAACACGGCGGCACAGAAGTACGCAGATATGTACGGGTTTGAGGATTGTTACGCGGAGGCAAGGTGCGAGTTTATTAGAAGGGTACTCACGCATCCCGCGGATGACACGAAAGGGTTCCGCACGATGCTGACGAGCGAGTTAGCGGACGCGGTGGCTACCCGCCTGAACCCGTACGGGCTTAGCAGGCGACAGATAGGGAACGTTGACTACCTACCGGAGTTCGAATTGTTGAATGATGAAGTTAATAATATGACCACCGGGGAAAACAATTGGGAGTTGTCGTTGAAGACGCAGGCGGTCATGGCGGAGGTGCTGGATGATGAGGAGATTGATATCCTTCTGCGCTGGGCCGAGTCGCCTAACCTGTCTGATACTGACTTAGCCAGTGATCTTGGTATGTCGCGGAGATCTTTTAAGCGACAAATGTCGGTGGCTATGGCGAAACTACGGGAGAACTTGTGAGCGAGTTCTATGATCACGAGGACGAAATGGAAGCGGACGAGTTCTTGCAGGCACACGGGCTGCTCGGGCAAGAGATCAAAGTACACTGCGAGCAGGAACCATCCGACTTCCTCACCATACGTAGGATCGGAAGCAACGTAGACACCGACATGGACGCTGTGATATCGCTAGTAACGCAAGTCAGCGAAACCAGCGCCGCCAACAACAAGATCACCGGCGGAGTCATGCTAACAGCCGCGACCGCCAGGATCGTTGCCGCCAGCCTTCTCAACGCAGCCGACGAGATTGAAGGCTTCATGACCATGTTCAGAATCGTAACGAAGGATATTGATGAGTGAATACGACTGGCCCACGATCGACCGACACAGGCGTCGTGAACGCACGATTGATGACGACTGGGAGGACTGGCGTGACGGCATCGTTGAGCATGACATGGTGAACGAGCCGCCGCATTACCGCTGGTTGCCGATGGGCATTGAGGCGATAGATATAACCGAATTGTTTAACTTCAATCTCGGTAATGCTCTGAAGTATGTCCTGCGGTCAAAGCATAAGGGCCGTGAGATTGAGGATTTGAAGAAGGCTCGCTGGTACATAGACCGCGAGATTAAGCGTATTGAGAAGGAGATGCAGTGAAGTTAACGCCGTACCAGGAGTTCATCCACGTCAGTCGCTACGCGCGGTGGCTTGATGATGAGCAGCGCCGTGAGACGTGGACCGAGACAGTTGACCGTTACATGACTTTTATGAAGGGTCATCTGGAGATCTTCGGCGTTAAGCGCGGGGACGAGACGTATAAGCAGGTCCGCACAGCGATCCTGAACATGGACGTGCTGCCGTCGATGCGTGCGCTGATGACGGCTGGACCGGCGCTGGAGAAGTCGCACATGGCAGCATTCAACTGCTCGTTCGTGGCGATGGATGACGTGCGCGCGTTTGACGAGATCGCGTACATCTTGATGAACGGCACAGGTGTTGGCTTCAGCGTGGAAGCAAAGTACACCGACCAGTTGCCCGTGGTTCCTGACTTCTTTACTGCCGGTCGTGAGGTCGACGTAGAGGACTCGCGTGAGGGCTGGGCGGGCGCGTTCCGTCAAGTGCTCCGTCAGTTGTATGACGGCGAGGTGCCGACGTGGAACGTGGATCAGGTGCGGCCCGCTGGTGCCCGGTTGAAGACGTTCGGCGGTCGTGCGTCTGGCCCTGGCCCTCTGGTGCAGTTGTTTGAGTACACGATTGAGACGTTCAAGGCTGCGTCGGGCCGTCGGCTCACGCCGCTTGAGGTTCACGATCTGGTTTGCAAGGTCGGTGACGTCGTCGTCAGCGGGGGAGTGCGCCGCTCGGCGTTGATCAGCCTGTCGGACTTGAGCAACTTTGACATGGCGAAGGCTAAGGCGGGTACGTGGTGGGAGCAGCACGGGCACCGGGCACTGGCGAACAACACGGCGGTGTACTACGACCGGCCTAGCCCTGAGTTGTTCCTGCGGGAGTGGCGTAACTTGATCGAGTCGCAGTCTGGTGAGCGTGGCCTGCTGAACCTGACGGGTGTGCGCGCTATGGCTCCGGCTCGGCGGGACTCGGCGCAGATCGCTGGCACGAACCCGTGCGGTGAGATCAGCCTGCGGTCGATGGGTCTTTGCAACTTATCAGAAGTGATAATCAAGCCGGAGGATACGCCTTCGACGTTGAAGCAGAAGGCTGCGATCGCCGCGATCATTGGCACTTGGCAGTCGACGTTGACGGACTTTAAGTACGTGCGCCCCGACTGGCGGAAGAACGCTGAGGAGGAGCGCCTGCTCGGTGTCAGCCTGACGGGGATCTATGGCAACAGGTTCACGAACGACGCCTCGGACCCGCGACTTCCTTCGCTGCTCGACGCTATGAAGAAGCGTGCGGTCGCCGTGAATGAGGAGTGGGCTGCCCGGCTCGGTATCAACGCGTCGGTGTCGGTGACGACGGTGAAGCCGTCGGGGACGGTCTCGCAGTTGACGGGCGTGAGCAGCGGCATTCACCCGTGGCATAGCCCGTATTACTCGCGGACGGTGCGGGGCGCTAACACGGATCCTGTGACACAGTTGATGAAGGACGCTGGCGTGCCGTCGGAGCCTGACGTGATGAACCCTGATAAGACGACGGTGTTCTCGTTCCCGATCAACGCGCCAGCAGGGGCACTGACTAGGGCCGATGTGACGGCGTTACAGCACCTTGAGATGTACAAGACGTACCGTGAGCACTGGGCCGAGCATCAAGTGTCGATCACAGTAACGGTGCGGCCCGAAGAATGGATCGACGTGTCCGCTTGGGTGTATCGCAATTGGGACATCTGCGCGGGGATCTCGTTCCTGCCGTTCAGTGAGCACACGTACCGCCAAGCGCCCTACACGGACGTCACGGACGAGGAGTTTGAAGAGTTGCGGGAACAATCCCCGACGACAGTAAGGTTCTCCGACCTCGTGTTCTACGAGTCAGAGGATGAGACAATCGGTTCGCGCGAGTTAGCGTGCGCAGCCGACGGATCATGTGAGGTAGTTGATATTGTTTAAGAAAGACATAACCATAGCAATCGTGTCAATAGTAGCGTCACTAGCCGCCGTGCTAGTGCTCACCCTACTCATGGCACCGGGCGCTGAGGGGTCAGAAATGAACAAGAGCAAATACCGAGGCAAGTGGTTTGACCCGTCGCTTGCTGACTGCCGTGAGGCGATCATGCAACGGGAGAGCCGCTTTAACTACAAGGCGAAGAATTCGACGTCGAGCGCGTCGGGTGCTTTCCAGTTCCTCGACTCTCAATGGCGTGAGAGCCTCGTGCATATTCTACGGCCCGAGATCAAGAAAAACTACCCGGCCCGCCGCGAAACGCTAGAGTCGCTAACCGGCAAGCCTATACACAAGTGGCCTGCCTTCTACCAGGACGCGGCCTGGTACACCGTAGTAGTTAAACACGGCGGACTGAAACACTGGTCGCCCGTACCGGCGGCCTGCTACTAAACGCAAAAAAGCCCCCCTTAGCCAAATGGCCGAGGGGGGCTTTCTTGTTTGCGAGACGGTCTATCCGCTCCAGGCGGGAAGACCAATGTAGCCAAACCTATAAGCGGTGACGGCGCTGGCTACAGGACGCCGCCACCGCCGTCTTATTCCTTTTTGTCGAAGTCGCTGATCGTATGGAAAAAACCAGTAGCGATACTGGACAGGATCCCGATCAGGCCGCCAGCGACGGTCGCCTCAAGTTGCGATCCGGTGTCGCTCATCGCCCAGAAAGCGAGAGCGCCGAAGGATAAAGGCAGTGTGACAGCGACCAACGCTAGGAGCCACGCCTTACTGCTCATGGTGATCTTGCTCGTTCACCGAGCCGTCAGGATTGGTTGTGCCCTTCGGCAGCAGCCACACGGAGTCGTGGGACTTATGACCGTAAATGTTGCCAGGTCCACCGGGCTCAAACATGCCGGGCGTGCGGTCCCGCAAGTAGTTCTCCCACGCCTTCAACGGGAAGCCTTGATCGTAGCGAGGCAGCACGTCGGTCTTATAGTAACCGAGGTCGTGGAGACGCTGCGCCATTCTGTGCGCCGCAGCAGACTTCAGTGACGTATCATGGTGGGCCTTCGCCAACGCAGCGAAGTCGGGAACCTTACCGTCCCAAAGTTGGATCTGCTCCTTGATCTTCGTCTCGGTCTTATCCCGTGAAGCCTGAATGTCGATCTTCCGGCTCGTCCAGTCCTTGTGACGGGGAGTGTGCTTACGCACCCAGCCCTCGTCCCACTTCTCCCAATGGCAGATGTTGCCAAGCGCCGCGTAGAGTTCTCCAAGCGTGTTCCACTGCGCCGCAGTAAGGTCGTCCTTTTGTCCCTTGCTGACGATCTCCACGCCCATGCCATAGGAGTTGAATGAGTCTTTCGGGATGTTGAGTTGCGTCCACGGCTTGCCCGTGAAGTTGCCGGAGCCTGCGTGATAGCACGGCAGGTACGCGAAAATATCTAGTTGTCCGCAACGCCGAATGAGGAACTGGCTCGCCGGACTTGAGTACGATGGATGCCGCCAAACGAAGTTCGCCTGGCCGTTGTCCGCGCTGCACTTATTACCGTTGTGATCAGGATCTTTCGATGTAGTTGAGGCACCCGCAGTGTGGTGAAGCATGAGCGCGACAGGTCGGCCCTTCGGCCCCCTCCACTTACTCATACCGTGCCATGTCCGCTCCCAGCCGTCCCACCATTTAACTTTCTGGAACGGTGCCTCGTTCATGGCGTGCTCAAAGTCTGTCTTCCAACTCATGTCGTCTCCTAGAACGCGTTGTGGTATTTCTTAATGGCGTTCCAAGCGGTACGCCCGTGATCAATCTGCATCCCCGTGCCCTCACCGTTACCCTGAAGATCAACGCGGTCAAATGCGTACCAGTAGATCCAGGTATTGGGGTGATGCTCGTACGTGTCACGCACGAGTTGATGGATCTTTTCGTCAGGGAGAGCGGGGCCGAGGAGCCCGTACAGGGTCTCGGTGACGCGTATCTTGCTGGCGTTCGGGAGTTTACGGGACTTCAACTCGCTTTTAACTTCGTTGAAGTATTTCGTCCAACGCTTACGACCCGTACCCACCTCGGGGTAAATGTGACAACCCCACCAGTCAATGGAATTCAACGCGCCGCGACGTTTCATCGCATCCAGCATTCTTCCCGCACGCTTCATTCCGCCGCTGCTTTCACGAGGCAGCATCGGGAAAGAACCGATCAGCGTCTTCGGGTCGTTACCCTTAATGATTCGTGCAGCGATCTTCATCAAGTCCGCCGCTTGATCACGGCCCTTATCGTTCCAGTGCTCAGCCGCGAGAAAGTCAACCAACTGTAACTCGTTAAAAATCTGGTACGAGTTGATGTGATTCTTGTAGCGAGTACTCAACTCCCACACGAACGGCTTGAAATCGTGATCCCAATCCTTCGGTAGTGAGTTCGTGCCCGGCCCGAGCCACGGCGCGTAGTGCGCCGCGTTCGGTTTCTGCGCCGCCCACTGCGGGGTCGCGTGCAAAACGTACGTGATGTTCTTACCCTTGTACCGTTCAAAGACGAGGTGATCCAGCAGATCCCACTCGTAGTGCCCAGGGCCGACAGCGATGTCCTTCCATGTAACGCCGTTGTCCCAGAGGCGAATGTTCTGCACGTCCACGACAGGATCCTTCGCCTGCCGCGTCGTGAAATGCACACCGATCGGTGCCATAGTTAACTCCCTATTTGTAGCCTGCCGGACTCGCCGGTCTTCGGGTCTTCCCAGAGCACGGTGCACTCGCCGGTCTTATTGAACTTCGCGCGCACCTTGCCCTTCTTGGTCTCGTACACGGCGCACACGTCCTCGTCAGATTGAGCGACGCGCCACTCCAGGCGCTTAGCGATCTTGCCCTTGGCCTGATCCCTGTCAACGATGGTGAACTTGTCACCCTTCTCCAGGACCAGGTCACGGAACGCCTTGCGGTATGTCTCAGGGTCATACGGCAGGACAGTGGTCTCGCCGTCGACGCAATCAATATACGCGTTGCCACCCGAGGTGCCACTGTTCAGGACGCCGCAGATGCTGAAGTTCTTCTTGCCAGCCTCTTGCGGAACGACCCGGAACGTAGCCGCACCATCAACGAACGGGACACCCGCGACGGGGGGATCAGACTCGTGGTCACCGTAGTGAATGACAGCCGTACCGTTGTCAGGTTGACCGTAGTTGAAGCGCCCAAACTCGTCCTCAACCGTGCGAGTGGCGTACACCGTGACATTCACGGGAACGCCCACCATCATCTTCGGTGGCACAGCGTAAGAGATCGACTGACCAACCGGGCAGTTGTTCGGACCCTGCCAGCACTCAGGCGGTGGCGGGTTCCACTCTTGGATCGGCTCCACGTCAACAGGATTCTCCACCGGGGTTCCACAGAACGTCACACCGTTCTCCACGAACGGCTCTTCACCCTCATCGGGATACAAGCACACGCCAGCCTCACCCTGCTCATACACGAACTGGTAGTCAAGCGAGTTCGGGAGGAGGGGCAGATCAACAGTGACCTCAGGGTTCGGGTCCACGTCAGGCTCAAAACCGGGGTCCGGTGGCAAGTCATCTACGAACATCGACACCCATTGGGAGAAGTTGACCGGAGTTTGACAATGCTGCGCGTGACGATTGTCCCTATCCAACGGAGTGATCGTGCACAACTTCTCACCGTCAACATCAACAGTGAAGAAATCCTCATCAATGTTGAATGACGTGTGCGATGTCATCAAGTAGTTGGGGTCTATACCTGCGACCTGGTTCCGGCAGTCAGAGATCGGTGCATCGTTGGCGTTATTCAACGCCATGTTCTCCCGGTACCAGTCCGACCAAGACGGTTCGCCAAGCATATCGGCCCACGTACCGATGTACTTGGAAACCATGCAGTGAGCAAGTAGGGCGTAATCATTGTTATTTAAGCCAGCCCCGTACGTGGCGTTAAACTTCTCATCCACCTTGTCACCAGTCACAGCAGTAGGAATAGTGATGCACTCGTTCAGGCCACTAGTCGGAACAACCATCTCATCGGCGGCGCAATCCGCGTCAACCTGCGGCTCCTTCACGTCAATCCAGCCGACGTAGTACTTCAAGTACTCCTGGCCATATATATAAGTGACAGCCCACTTGACGTATGTGATCTTGCCCTTATCGCACAGGGCGTTAGCCTCTGCCTCAATTAGAGGGAAGTCTTTCGGCTGCTTCAGTCTCCGGGCCTCCACGTCAATCTGACCAGTACAGTTCTCATACGCCTCTGCCGGTTTAGGATTGTTGGTATCGAAGATCGCGTCAGTCCGAGTGTCCAGGAAGTTCTGACCAAACCAGTACTCCACGGTCCCGTACTGCGCGTCGGGAAACACTGAACCCTTCTTCACAACAGTGAAAGCCACCTTGCACGCAGGGTCTTGGGGGTTCCGGTTGTTCCGAAAGTGTTTGACAATATCAGCCACATCGGTGCCGCCAGGGACTTCGTAGCCGATCAGGCGATCCTCACAGTTGTAACCTTCAAACTGTTCACCGTACCAGTCCACGTCCAGTGTGGTTTTTGCTTGAATATCCTCAATGGCTCCTCCGACTTGCTCAAAGCCGGGGATGCCATCGACGGGGACAAGTTGCACGGCGGCCGCTGACGGTGCTACGAAAACAGCCCCCGAGATTGCGAGGGCTGCGGCTGAAAGTGTTGCGATAAACTTTCTCATGTTCTTGGCTCCCAATGTGTTCCGCTCAATGCGATCTTGTAATGCTCGTGCTCTATCCACTTAGAGCCGGAGGCCACCCACTTCTCAATGTGGAACTTCTCGTACGGCCTACCGGATAGCGTGACCTTGCCCACGTAGGCGTTGACCATTCCTGCCAGCATCACGTTGCTGGAGTTGTCACGGATAAGGAAGTTGCCCATGCCCGTAGCCAGATCCCCGTTAATCAACTCGTTATTGATCTTGATCAGCAAGAACGTAGCGTTTCCAGGCCAGTCATTTCCGTAATCGTTGCCCAGTTGCGACGTACACATGAAGTACGAACTCGGCTGGACGAGTCCTGGGAAGTTATCCTTATCGCGAATAAAGACCGTGTCGATGCGCTGATCAAACGAGTAGAAGCGAGGTACAGGAGCGTTGGCAATCTGATCTTCCAGTTCTACCTTGAGGGCATCAACCTTCTTCTGCGCAATTTCTTGTGACCTAGCCACGTTCACAATGTTCGGGCCAGACTCCATCTTCCCGTGGTAGTTGATCGCATCCATATGGGCGCTATCCACCTCATTACGGTGAACCTCAAGGAGATTATTGTCCAGGGTTGAGCCGTCACCAGTGTGACCCTTGATCATAAAATCTTTATAACCGTACCCACCGGGACGACGGAATGTAGAGACGCCACCATCAAACGTGTTGTCCTTCGTGAACACGTTGGCTGAGTTCAGGTGAGCGTAGTTTCCGCGAACCTCGCCCTCCTCAACCTTCCACTCGGATTCACTCGGGAGCGTCATAGCCTCGTCACCGCGAACCCAGCGAACAACCAGTACTTTGTTGTTCGCGTCTCCTGGGAGGGTGTTCTCAATCGCGTAGTACGCAACACCAAGGGAGGAAGACAACTGAAGGACGTGCCCCGCTTCCCATGACGCAGCAAGGTTATGCGTTACGCCATCCTTGTTAGTTTTATGAATACGGAACTGCTTCACATCTTTTGCCGCAGGTACCCCACTAGGCGGATCCTCACACTTCAAGCCACCAGTGACCTGAACGTTCTGCCCCACCCTGAACCGATAGTTCCCGAAGTCAGTCCAATCCAGATCAGAATCCGCAGCGATATTCTGAATTAAGTCATCCACGTACTTCTTGTGGACAGCCTCATCATCGGCAGTCGGGTCTTTTGACAAGTGCAACGGGACACCCTGCTGCACTCCTCCATTTTCCACAGGCCCCAAGTGAACCGCTGGGTGAACGCCACCACTAATATCAAAGATGGGTCCGGTACGGTTCATCACCCTGAACCGTGATTTGCCCGAGTTCAGCGCGTCAATGTTGAACTCCGTACCAAACGAATCCGAAGAGTCGTTTTGACCAGTGTTAGGGTCCACCGGAGGGAAGTTCTTGAACGTGATCCACCTTTTCGGGAATTCAGGCCGCAGGTCAAGGTTACCCGTCAGGCTATCGCCAGCCTTGTTGACCTTCTTGTCTAGTTCAGCCTGGTCAACACCAGGCAATTGAGTCAAGTACGAGTTAATCATCCGGTCAACCGTGACCGACGTCGTGTACGGGTAGCCGTCGCTTCCGCTGACAAACAAGAAGATGTCACCGCTCGGGGACAGGACTTCACCCTCAACCTTGTCGGGAACAACCTTCAACGTGGTCGCGTCCAACGCGGTACCGCCGCTAGAGCACGTCCAGATCTGCTGCCCATTCGACGTCACCAGAATGTAATACAAGTCGCTGCGGCCAGCCAAATGATTAATGTTTGCACCGAGGTTAAACTTTAAGACAAGATCCGGCGCGTCAGGGAAAGTGCTAGAAACAAACAGTTGGCCTGCCGCCGGAATAGAGTCATCCCACGGTTTCAAAGTTCCGAGGCTTAGCGGGTCCGTGCTTACAGAGTCAATGACAGGCCCAAGGATCGGGCCAGTGAACTCGCCACCAGAGACCGGCATGAAATTACCACCCGTGCCGTGACCGGACAGGTGAGCGTCAATCTTCTTATCTAGAGCGGTGTCTGCATCCTCACGATCCTGGACCTCTTGGGCCAGGCCATCCTTGATGGCCGTATCGTCATACGGGGGCGTGGGAGCCGGTATGAGGTCAATCTGGTCTTGGAGTGCCTGGTCGCCGTCAGTGCGGTCAGATACTTCCTGCGCGAGCGCGTCAGCGACAGCCGAGTCGCCCTGCTCGCGGTCCTTAATCTCCTGATTCAGTCTCGCGTCAAGATCCGCGATATCCGCGCTACCGTCACCCGGCAGCGGGACGTTACCCTGCAAGTCACTCGTGACCTTCAAAAACTCAATAACGTCACGACGCTGCGCGTTCGGGTGCAGCACGTCACCGAAATCATTATCAATCGGCACGCCAGTCTTACTGATGAACCAGACCGCGTCAATCGTGTCCACCACGTCCACGCTGCCGTACCGCAAGCGAGCCTCATGGTTCACGTTATCCAGTTGCACGCGGATCGCCGTTTCGCCAGCGAGCGCCGACTCAACATCGAACTGCGCCAGCATCCGGCGGCCACCGAAATCGAAGTCACGGATCGCGTCAATCTTCGACTCAATGTCATCAACACGCCTAACCGTGACCTTCACGGCCTCCTGAAGACCATCAACACGATCATTCGTGCGCTCCGCCAAGGTAGCCGTGCGATCCAACTCGTACTCTTGAAGTTGAATAAGTTCCAACGCACCATCAAACTTCTCGTCATAATCAAGTTTGAAGATACGCTTAAACCAACTGCGCCTATCGCTCATGTGATCTCCACCAAACTAAGTCATTAACAAAATCAATCCCGACAATGACGAAGGGCCGGTATTCGCTACCGACCCTCCGCAGTGCCCAAAAGTTAAACGTCACGGAACATCCACGTACTCATTCGGGTCAACGCCAGCGGCTTGCGCTGCGGGGACACGGACAATGACGACGCCTGCGGCACCATCGGTGGAAATCCCACCATCACCAGAATTGGGCTTTGGTGACCCACTAACTTCGCCGTAAACCTTGTCTGTTCCGGTTATGTCGTATGTAACTCCTACGCGGTTGGATGAGTCGTTCATGTTGCCGCCCAGAGTCGAGCCTGCCCCACCGTAAACACGACCAGAACCAGAATTGAAAGGCCCCAGAAAGGAAGCGACACTTGTGAACGCTCCAGCGGCAATTGGTAAGGAGATGCTGACAGTCACCGTCATTGGGGCCTGTGTTGCGTTCAGCGTTGTCCGGTGGGCCAATCCAGCGCCGCCAGCCCCGTTCCCACCACTAACCAAAAGAGCGTCCATCAAACCGCCAGCGTCAGTCCGCAACTCGCCGTCATCAGTCCACTCAAACGCAACCCAATCAAAACCACCACTACCACCAGGGCCGTCGTTGTAGGCGTAACGGTTCGGCTTCGCGCCAGACCCATCCCACACGCTCGTGATCTCAGCCCAACCACCAAGACCAGGCAGTTCACCAGGACCGAGAACCTGCCAGCCAGCAGCCGTCTTCACATGAATACTCATACCTGGACCCTCACAATAACGATTCCGCTGCCACCGTCGCCGCCTCTGTTTGGACCTGAACCGCCGCCAGATCCTGTGTTTGCAGCACCGTTGCCACCTGCGCCAGTAGTTCCATCACCACCGCCGCCAGCACCACCTTTACCGACATCAAAAGTGCCGTGACCACCACCGCCACCGGCTAGAGTCACCTCGGTTCCTGTAATTGTTGAAACAATCCCATCGCCACCGTCGCCGCCCTTGCGGGTAGAAGAATTAGACCCGTCTTGGCCTGGTAGCAACGCTCCACCACCACCGCCGCCACATTGGGAGCCTCCACGACCTCCATTCTGACCACCAGCAATAGTGACACCAAATCCATCTGGATTAGTATCACCAGTACCTGCTCCTGATCCACCGTTGCCGCCTTCGCTACGGTTTTTCGCTTCACCACCACCAACGGCCCAATAAAGATTGAAGCCTGATTGACTTCCGTTGGTACCAGGAGAGGCGGAACTAGCCATACCTGAACCGCCAGAACCAACCGTAACTGGGAGAACCCCTGCATCAATGTAAGAAAGGTACTCAAAGAATTGACCGGCCCCACCGCCACCGCATTGACCGTGGCCTCCACCGCCCCCTCCACCAACAACAAGAACACCGGCAAATCCAGGCGTATCAACAGTCAAAGTCAAACCAGGATCAACAGCAGGAGCAATCTCAAAAGCGTTACGCAACTGGTTACGGTATTTCTCATCAAAAAGTGTTGCGGGATCTCCTGTAAAGTCATCAGGAATTGGAGTTGTAGCAACAGCCATTAGCAAATCTTCATCTGTGATGCGTGATTGCGCCTCATCAGTAAGGCGAACAGATCGTGTAGTTGTGGCGGTAGTAAAAGTGTAGATGTCGTAGGTCTTACCATCAATCTCTACCCCCGCATCTTTAGAGTCATAGTTACTTGCTGCGTCATTGATAACGGCAGCGCCACCACCAGCATCATCAGGGTGAACCTTCACCCACACTCCTGTGTCAGCCATCACGCACCCACCACGAACACGACATCACCGATCTTGCCCTCAGAGTCATCAGGAACGTCAGTGACCACACGGAGACTCATGCCAGCTGCCCAGCCGACACCATCCAGCGACTGCACCACTTGACCCTCACGGTCAGCGGGGAAGTCAACGCCGCTACCGATACCGCCGTCGATGCTCTCCGCGAAATCCTTAAACGCCTGCGGCGCGTCCGCTGCCTCGTCATACTTCGGCACCGTGAAAATATGACTACCACCAGGCGGCGTGTAATCCTCACCAGCCATTACTTCATCTCCTTAGACTTCTTCAGCATCTCCGCCCAGCGGGTGCCCTTCAAACCAGTCGTACGCCAAATTGCCATTACTTCTCCTAGGCTCAGATGCCAATAAGTTCGCCCCAAGTAACCGGGGGCACAAGTGCGAGATTGCGTTCGCTACTCGCCTCAACAGGGGTATCAATCGGGCCGTCCGCGTCATAACCACCAGGACCGAAAAGCAAGTCACCCCAAGCCAACGGCGGCACAAGACCACCCGGCCCCTGCCCCGACGAGTCCAAGTCCTCAATCTGGACGCTCGCCAACTCACCAGCCGTAGCCGCACCCGCGAGCCCCGACAACATCGGGACCACGCGAGTGAAACCCGGCGTCGTCTCATCAATCGCCGCGATCCGGTACGTACCAAACGACTGACCCTGAGTGACACGAATACGGTCACCAACAGACAGCAGGTTTTGGAAGTGATGAAAGTGACCATCGTTATCCGTCAACGAGAACCACATCATGTCCACGGCAGACCAGTCAGTGTCATTAATGATCATCACACCGTCAGCAGGGTTAGACCCGCCGACCTGCACCGTCCACTCACCCTTCGCAGTGCCGACAACGATGCTGTCGATCTGATCCTGCAAAGCGTTCGTAGCGCCGAGGAAATACTTATTCGCGTCCGACTGAGTAAGATACGGCCCGTCGCCCCTCGCCTGAGG
>WLWG01002173.1_pt1 | contig 15461 bp, 5 predicted proteins | sample 6712871 | NCBI WGS metagenome assembly WLWG01 (sample SAMN12718693, study PRJNA515312) | sponge metagenome | isolation source: marine sponge | host: Mycale hentscheli | place: New Zealand: South Island, Marlborough, Capsize Point | collected 2003-05-01
CTTTTATCTCTTGCTCAATCGTTTCATCTCTGACAGATTTCTCATACGTCTCAAGCACTCCAGTAATTACTCCAGTTACTACGCAAAGACAGTTGTCTATTTCTTGCTGCTTTGCATCTATCTCTGCCTTGTGCGCCTATATCACCTGTATCTCCCTTTGTACCTTGCGCTCCTTGTAATCCAACTGCTCCTGTATCACCTTTTATACCTTGATCTCCTTGAACCCCTTGAGCCCCTTGCGCTCCTTGTAATCCAACGGCGCCAGTAGGACCAGTTGCTCCTTGTAGACCTGTATCTCCCTTTGTACCTTGCGCTCCTTGAGCACCTTGTAATCCGGTTAAACCATCATCACCTTTAGCTCCTTGATCGCCTTTTACACCTTGTGCTCCTACAGCCCCTACTGCTCCCGAAGCACCTTGTGCTCCTTCTGGACCTGTTAGTCCTTGAGATCCTTGAGCACCTGTTTCTCCTTGAGCACCTGTATCTCCACGATCCCCTTTAGTTCCTTGTGCTCCAGTTGCACCTTGAGCTCCTTGATCACCAATAACACCTGCTACTCCTTGTGCTCCTATATCGCCTTTTAGACCTTGAGCCCCTTGTGCCCCGGCTGCACCTTGTGTACCACTAGTAGATAATGCTAAATAGTAATTATCACCATCTTTAACAACTGGATTACTTCCATTGTTTATTAATTTTATATCAAATGTATAGTAGTTCGAATCTGGTGTAATATTTACTACACTATAATTTGCAAAATCCTTTACATTTAAATTATTTTGCAATGATAATATATCTGAAATATTTATTGATCCTAACCATGTAGATAAGTCTATAGAATTACTATCTATTATATTAACAAGTAATTCTGTACTATTATATGCTCCACTATTATTTAATAATATTTCTCCAGTTATTGGTGGACTATTAGTACTTTCATATCTCCATAAACCTGAATTTGAAGGAGCGCCACTAGGAATTGGTGGTTCTAAACTATTGTATGTAATTTTATTTACAGATATATCACCCAACATTGATAGATTACCACTACCATCTATAATTGGTGAATTATCTATTAAATCTTCATTTAATGCTCTTATACCTCGAACTGTACTTTGTGGTGTAACTATAGAAGGAGTTCCAACTAAATTATAACTACTCATTATATTGTATATAGTTAAAAATATTTTTTATATACAATAAATACTTAATTTTTTGTTTTATTATGTTAATTTCAAAAATAGTGTCCCTTCTACCACTATTTGATCTGATATTCCACTATTGTTCTGAATTGCAATACCAATATAATCTCCTATATTAAATGATATAGCTGGTGAAAATGTTTGATTGGCTGACCCCGCAGTTACCGGACCTATAAGATTGTGAATAGTATCTGCAGTACCAGTGTTGTAATTGATTGCAATTATCCGTCCACTCCCACCACCACTAATAGCTACATAATTATAATTAATAGCAGCACAATATATTACTCCGGCTTGAGGCATATATGCTCCATATGTCCATAGAATCGAATTATTCATAGCTGATGTTGCTACTTGCATTGCAGTACCGCCTCCTGACGCAAACGCACCACTTCCATGTGGTAAAATAGGAACACCGTTAATACTATTATTTGCATCTAGAGTGAAAGTAGGTATGTTATACATACCCCCTCCTGGTATTTTGCAAAAATCAGAAAAAAAACTTACTGTACTATTTATTGGACCTGATCCGCCTGATCCTCCATCTGTACCAGCTGGTATAAAATTGACACTTACTAATTCATTATTTATATAAGGAGTTCCTGTTGCACCTACACCATTCGTTAATTGGATAATGTAATGTGGTCCACCCGTAGTAGTAAATGATACATTAGTAACATCAAAAGTTAAAAAATCATGATTATGATTCGTTTTAAATTGAAGAAATCCTCTTGTACCAGGATTATTTCCAAAACTATTCCAACTATTTATGAAAGTACCAACTGAATTTCCATTTGCTACTGCTACACTTAAATATGCTTCTGTAGAAGTGTTTTGAGTTGTATTATTTAATCTAATTGACCCAAAACTTATTGGAGATCCCGATGGAGGTATTATTACTTCATCAAAATTATAATCTAATCCGGCATTCATTCCTCCATTTACCAACCCAATACCATATTCTAATATAGTAAAAGTTGAAGATGCAGATCCATTATTAACAAATTCAACACTTAATCTTATAATTGCTGGATTTCCTGGAAATGAAGAAACAACCCATTCAGGCTGTTTAGTTAATCTATATGTTGCATAATTATTTTCACTATATTGAACGGTTAATACATCTCCCGTATTAAATAACCCAAACCAACCGGTTGCTATATAACTGCCTACACTAGTGGATGGTCCAGTTCCTATAGTATTTCCATTTCTATCCACTGGATTAATTTCTATTGAAGTAGTATTAGATAAACTATTAGTAGATGATCCACTAGCGAATGATGTAAATTGTCCTGAGTTAAATGCAGATAAATTATTAGACCCCCATAACCAATTAGAAGAATTTAATGTATCTCCTCTTGGTCCTGTTGCTCCTTGTAATCCTCTTTTTACATAGCCTATTGTATACAATGCATCTACTTCAAACGCCCCATTTTGCCCAGCTGTCCCTGGTAATCCATATGCATCTAATAAGTCTGGTGGTATTGCAGGAGACAATGTAACAGTATTGGTTTGAGTTGTTGGACTGACTGAAACTACATATATAGCAAAATATTCATAACTATTATAATTTCTAAAAGTTACAATATCACCTATTTCAATATTTTGTAGCCAATTAGTCATATCAGTTCCAAAATTATCTGTACGATTAATGATTATCTCTCCGTCGCCGTATGTATTACCAGCGTCTAAACGAAATTCACCAGCCCCTGGTTGACCAGAAGTAAAGGATTTAAATTCCCACAAACTAGAATTCCCATCTAATCCTCTTACACCAGTTGCTCCTGTAGGTCCTACTGCTCCTATTGATGCAACAGGTCTTGAATTTACTTCATTAGTACTATTATTAAATACTAATAAATCATCTGATGTTAAACTTTGTATAGGTAAAGAATTAAATCGCTGTTCGCTCATATTTATTTTGTCCTTATCAAAAAAAAACTTTCCATTGTACCACGGCATAATATTATATATATTCACTATAAAATTATGTATATTATAACGGGCTAGATAAAGAAAGATTTGTACTAAATCCAGCTATTCCTTGCCAATTACTTATATTACTTGAAATACCACTACTTACTGCATATGGCTCATAAATAATATTATATTCAAATGGTAGAGGATATTTTAACGGATACTGATATGTTCCACTTAAAGGATCAGGAGGGTTGCCAATCATCCATTCATTATAGTTAAAATCTGGTATATCTGAAGGGCTTCTAAATAAAGACAATGCTAAATATATTGGCCTACCTGCTCGAACTTCTACACGTTTTCTGAAACTAATTGGAAAACTATAATTCGTCCCTGGCAGTGTTCGTATACCTGTAGGTCCAGGAGGAGGAGGAGGACCAGGAAATCCCTCTACATATCCAAGTCTGCCACTATTACTTTGAGATTGCGCATCTAAATTTGAGTATGAAATTATCAAATCCCCGAATTCTGGTTTATCCTTATCTATTTGACCAGTAGAATTGGCGGATAAACCTACATTCTCGAGTTCAAACTTATCCGTCCCTAAATTAGGAGGAATTGAACCACTACTACTAATTTTATCACTATGAAACTGTCCAAATAATGCAAAGTCTTCAACTGGAGGACTACCAGTATTAAACTTATCCCATTTACATGTAATATTTAAAACAAAATTTGCTTCAGCAATATATGTACCATCTTCTAAAACATTCAGGCTTAGATCTATTGATTGTCCTGCTGGGGTAGTAATACTACAACTACTATTACATAAGAAATAACATCTTGGGTCTAATGGTACAGGCATAGGGCCTCCTGGCCACCGATAATTTAAACCTGATGCAACTGGATTTGGATCGTAATTAAACGGACCAGCAACATTACGAGGTAATGCTTCAAAATTTTGAATGCCTGTGCCTTCCGCAAAATATATAGCCCCGCCCGGCGGTGTGTTTGCATCATATATACCACATAAAGTATTATGAGGATGATTAATATTTCCACATACCCAACTATAATAACCTATATTTGCATAATTAGGTCCAAAATAAGGACCTGTTTGCACTCTATTTAAATTAGTTCCTTCTTGCCATCCACATGCGGTACCTTCCTTACCTTGCCATAACAGGGTAATATCAGCCTGAATTGCTTCATCATAAATTAATCCTGCTACACCGGTTGCCCCAGTTGCTCCGGTCGCCCCTGTAGGTCCGGTCGCCCCTGTAGGTCCGGTCGCCCCTGTAGCACCTGTAGGGCCAGTTGCTCCTGTAGCTCCTGTAGCTCCTGTAGCTCCTGTAGGTCCTGTAGGTCCGGTTGCTCCTGTAGCACCTGTAGGTCCAACTACAGTGGCTAATTGTCTAATTTCAACTTCTAAATCATTATTTAATACTAAAAAATTATCTGATAAAGGATTATTTGGTTGTGGTATATTAAATCTCAATTGATTAACTAATGCTTTATCTCTCTGATAATAAAATTTTCCATCTTTCCAAGGCATAATATTATATATAATCAATATAAAATTATGTATTTTATAACGGTGTAATAGATAAATTAGTACTAAACCCTCTTTGCCCTTGCCATTCAGCCGTTTGTGCTGGCGTATATGTAATATAATATCTAAATGGTAAAGGATGTGATAAGCTAATAGTATAATCTTGACCTCCATTAGCGTCTGTCGTCCAGTTATTCCATGAATTGTCATCTATTTCACTAGGACATCTAATCAATGTGAGTCCTAAATACAATGGTGTTTCTGGATTATTTGGTAATTGTACTGGTTTTCGAAATGTTACTGGAAAACTATAACTAGTAGATGCCGATATATCAGGAGGAGTAGTGGCTCCCTGCTGCCATGAAATATTCCTTCCATTAGAAGTTTGTGATATACTATCTAGATTACTATGAGACAGTAATAAGTCTCCATTATAATTATTATCTAAGGTAAAAGAATTTTGCGATTCAGATAATCCCACATTTTTCATAGTCCAATTACTTACACCCAGATCCCCAGCCGTGATTCCACCACTACCACCAGGAGGATTACCAAGACTAATATCTGTATGAAATTGTCCATATAGCGAAAACCCTTCAAAACTAGTTGATATATCACATTCATTTACAACATTTAATACAAAATTCGCTTCTGCCATAAAAATTCCGGAAATATCGGAAATACATGATAAATCTGTTGCTATTCCAGTTCCAGCTGCATTTTGCAATGGAGCGCCACGATTACAAATAAAGTAACATCTAGGATCCATTACAGTTTTAACTAATAAATTATCATTACTAATTTGGTAGTCCCACGAATAATTTCCAGCAGAATTTTGATCAGGATCAAAATGGAATGGACCTACTGTATTCACTGCTAATGTTCCCAAATTAATGTTGGGTGCAGGATTATTATTATATGTAAAAAATATAGCTGGACCATTTAGATTAGTATTAGCAGTATACACGCCCGCTATAGTGGTTTGTGGAGAATTATTAGCGCCACAAATCCAACTATAATAACCAATATCTGCATATTCTAAGTTATTAACATAAGGATAAATACTACTGTTGGGGTCTCTTATAATATTAGTTTCATTTTGCCATAGCACTGCATTTGACTTTACAGGCGCAATATCAAATATAGTACCAGGTCCGGTTGCTCCTGTGGCTCCAGTAGGGCCAGTTGCTCCTGTAGGTCCGGTTGCACCAGTTGCCCCCGTTGCGCCAGTAGGACCAGTTGCTCCTGTAGGTCCAGTCAATCCTGTAGGTCCAGTTGAACCTGTAGGACCGGTTGCTCCTGTTGCTCCGGTAGATCCGGTTGCTCCAGTGGCTCCAGTAGGGCCAGTTGCCCCCGTTGCGCCAGTAGGACCAGTCGATCCTGTTGCTCCTGTGGCTCCAGTAGGGCCAGTTGCTCCAGTAGGTCCGGTTGCGCCAGTTGCCCCCGTTGCGCCAGTAGGACCAGTTGCTCCTGTTGCACCTGTAGGGCCAGTTGCCCCCGTTGCGCCAGTTGCTCCAGTAGGGCCAGTTGCTCCAGTTGCTCCTGTAGGGCCAGTTGCGCCAGTTGCTCCAGTTGCTCCTGTAGGACCAGTAGATCCAGTTGCTCCTGTAGGACCAGTAGATCCAGTTGCCCCCGTTGCTCCTGTTGCTCCTGTAGGGCCAGTTGCTCCAGTTGCTCCTGTAGGGCCAGTTGCTCCTGTTGCTCCAGTTGCACCGGTAGGTCCAGTTGCTCCGGTTGGGCCGGTTGCGCCAGTTGCTCCAGTTGCGCCAGTTGCGCCAGTTGCTCCAGTTGCTCCTGTAGGTCCAGTTGATCCGGTTGCACCTGTAGGGCCAGTTGCTCCAGTTGATCCTGTGGGACCAGTAGATCCAGTTGCACCAGTTGCTCCGGTGGGACCAGTAGATCCAGTTGCGCCGGTTGCTCCGGTAGGACCAGTAGATCCAGTACTACCAGTTGCTCCAGTTGATCCTGTTGCTCCGGTTGGGCCGGTTGCGCCAGTTGCTCCAGTTGCGCCAGTTGCTCCTGTAGGTCCTGTTGCCCCTGTTGCTCCTGTAGGTCCAGTTGCACCGGTAGGTCCAGTTGATCCTGTTGCTCCTGTTGCTCCGGTTGGCCCGGTTGCTCCAGTTGCTCCGGTTGGGCCGGTTGCTCCAGTTGCTCCTGTTGCTCCGGTTGGGCCGGTTGCTCCAGTTGCACCGGTAGGTCCAGTTGATCCTGTTGCTCCAGTTGCTCCAGTTGATCCTGTTGCGCCTGTTGCTCCTGTAGGTCCAGTTGCTCCTGTTGCTCCTGTTGCTCCTGTAGGTCCAGTTGCACCGGTAGGTCCAGTTGCACCAGTTGCGCCAGTTGCTCCTGTAGGTCCTGTTGCACCAGTTGCGCCAGTTGCTCCTGTAGGTCCTGTTGCTCCAGTTGCTCCTGTAGGTCCTGTTGCTCCAGTTGCTCCTGTAGGTCCTGTTGCTCCAGTTGCTCCAGTTGCACCTGTGGGACCAGTTGCGCCAGTTGCTCCTGTTGCGCCAGTTGCTCCGGTTGGGCCGGTTGCTCCTGTTGCTCCTGTAGGAGCAGTTGCTCCAGTTGCTCCTGTTGCCCCTGTTGCTCCAGTAGGTCCAATTGCAGTTGGGCCAGTTGCTCCAGTGGCTCCAGTTACACCGGTGGCTCCAGTTGGTCCAGGATCTCCACTAGGTCCTTGTGTTCCAGTTGGACCATTAATACCATCTAAATTTATATTCCAACAGCCACCAATAGGTGAAGGAATATTTCCAGACGGATCAGTAGTTCCGGTATAATTTATAACATTTATTATTTGTAATTGACCACTGGATGAGTCATACAAAGAAATAGTTGCTTCAAATGTTCTAAGTGGTATGAAACTAGGATCAGTAACTATAATTGAATTACCAGGTATATAAGCTAAACCTGGTTCTACATATATCTCATATGGAGATCCAACATTTGTAATATTAGCAGAAGGATCAAATAAAGGCTGTGCACTTCCACACGATTGTGTTAAAAATCTATCACCAGGAGTTCCAGTCGCTCCAGTCGCTCCAGTTGGTCCATCTATACCAGCAGGACCTTGTGGTCCAGCAGGTCCTTGTGGGCCTTGTGGGCCAGTAAGGCCAATACCGGGCAAACCTTGATTACCTTGAGCACCTTGTGGCCCTTGTGGGCCTTCTTGACATCTAACTGGACAACATCTAACTTGTTGATTATATTTTTTATAATTTGGATAGGACATGTATATATATATAATTATAGAAATGTTATTAATTCTAAATTTAAATTAATTAATAATATTTTTTGGTAGATTATATTTTACAATTATATATTATACTATATGTCTTCATACAATAATTATTATAATAAACGATCTAGTAATTGTAATAAAGAAATAGGTCCTCAGGGTGCTCAAGGTCCTCAGGGTGCTCAAGGACCTTTAGGTCCAGTAGGTCCACAAGGAGAATCACAGTTTGGTGGTCCTCAAGGACCGATTGGCCCCCAAGGTCCTGCAGGAGCCAATGGTGTAGGAAATATTTCTGTAGGACAATATAGCGGTAGTAATGTAGATTTTTCTTATCAAAACATAAATACCCTTTTATTTGACGGTAGTTCTGGATTAACAGTCGATTTATGCAATAATATATTAACAGATATTTCTAGTGTATTAATTTCTTTAGGCGGTTCATTTAAATATTGGGACATATGTGGATCAAATATTTTAGAGGCTACAGGTCAAGATACAATTAAATTTATTAGTGGTTCAAATATTAATTTTGATTCATCAAATAATAGTAATCCTAAATCTTTTACTATAAATGCATTACCACAATTAAGCACCGGAATAATTGATGGTAGTAATGCGTTAATATTACAATCAGGATTTAATTTTTGCCCAACAGATGCATGTGGTCAAGATTTAGGATCCATTACACGACCATGGGGTACGGGATATTTTGACAATAGTACTATCTATCTAGGACAGACACGATTTAGTGCTAGTAATGATGGTAAATTTAAGGTAAATGATAAAGAATTATTTGAAGATATTGCTGAAGATTTACAAAATCATACATTGATATTAGATATATCAAATGAAATAACAAGTATAAAACAAAGCACTATTGACAATAGTAATAATATAAGTAATAATTTAGCTAGTATCAATGAATTAAATAATAGATTAGTTAGTATAGAAAATAGTTCTACATTATATTCAGATCAAGTAAGTACGAATACATATTCTATACAAGATTTAAGTAGCTATGTATATGGATTATCGTTTGAACAAGTAGACTTAACAAACCTCACAACTATATTACAAGATATAAGTAGTCATGTATATGGATTATCATTTGAACAAGCAGACCTAACGGATTTATCGAATCAAGTATCTGTAAATACATCTAGCATTGTCAATCTCAATTCAGATATATCCGAAAATCGTATTTTAATACAAGATTTAAGTAGTTATGTCTATGGATTATCATTTGAACAACTAGATATAACCGACTTATCGTATCAAGTATCTGTAAATACATCTAGTATTATAGACATTAGTTCTAGTGTAAATCAAAATTATTCATTAATTCAAGATTTATCTACAACATTATATGATTTTTCAAATATAGATGTAGTTGATTTATCTTATTCAATAAGCCAGAATACATTAAATATTCAAAATAATACTATAAACATTCAAGATTTATCTACCGCTTTTCATAATACAAGTTTTGGAGACTTAACAGATATATCGAATCAAGTATCCGCAAATACATCTAATATTACAGACATTAGTTCTAGTGTAAATCAAAATTATTCATTAATTCAAGATGTAAGTAGTTATGTCTATGGATTATCATTTGAGCAACTAGATATAACCGACTTATCGAATCAAGTATACACAAATACGGGTAGTATATCCACAAATACGGGTAGTATATCCGTAAATACAGCTAATATATCCACATTATTTGGAAACTTAATGGATTTATCTGCAGATTATTACACTTTTATTGACTCATCATACTCATATACAGTAAATGAAATAAACTCATTATCAGGGGATTTACACGACCTATCTAATAATTATTTTAATTTCATTGAAGGTTCATATAATATTTTGTACCAACATTTACTAGATATTTCTGGATTAGATGTTAGTGAATTATCAAATGAAGTGAATGATTTATCAGGAGATTTACACGACCTATCTAATAATTATTATAATTTCATTGACGGATCTTATAGAGATCTATCAATAGTGGTTGCATCTAATACAAACAATATATTAGATTTATCGGGAGATATTCATAATAAAGTAGATTCAAATAAAACATTAATAAATACATTAGATGATAGAACCCATGCAATTAAAAGTCATAGTATAACAAGTGGAACAAGTTCAATACATCCTCATCCAAGTTTAGAGTTAGAAAGTCCCTATCATTTTCTACCCATGGATGATTGTACACAAGATATTGGACATGGGTCAGGAGGAGGAATTGCATTAAATCTTAAAAGATGGAGAGATGCACATTTTTGTAGAAATGTATATGCGTCTAGTTTCCAAACTGGAGTGAGTAATGAAAAAACATCAATAGACGATTCGGGTATGATTATACAAATGTCAAAGGAAGATTTAACCACAGATTCATTATTAAGATCATATTCAATTAAAGGTGATTTATTAGGTAATAGAAATACAAGAGATATAGTTGATGAAGATACAACCTATGGAAGATTAGTTTTATCGCCGAATTTTAGTGCTCAATTAAATAGTAGTTATAGTCAAGGTGGGGTAGAAATAGATGGAGCATATTTACGAACCATTAATAACCATAAAGAATCAGTGAATACTAGTTTTGCAAATAAACAAATTGATTTAGAATTATTTCAATTAGGAAATGAAGTGCCTGAATATAATCATGTAACACAATTATTCACTATAGGTAGTAAAGATGATAAAGGTCCATATAAATCTCAGGCAACTTATTCTCAACAATCAGCAATTGTATTAGAGCCTACAAAATTAGTTCTTGACAAAATTAATAAATCTGCACCAAATACAGATGTAACTGAACAACAAGTTCAAGATGCTAGTGGATATTCAATGGCCTTTTATATTAAGTCAAATGGATTACTAACTGACACGGATTATCCGCCTATACACATATCAAATACAGCAAGTGTATCAATAAATGCTCCTATAGAAATGAATGATTCTATAATTGTTAATAAATATTTACAATTAAAAAAGGATGCTACAATAATTGATAATAATGGAAAAGCATATGCTTTTAGAGAAATGGAAAATACATCTCAATTATCTGGATATATACAAACACAATTTAAAAATACTGGGTTTTCTGATTATATAGCACCATCATATTTAAACCCTGCTAATTCATATAATTTGAATATAATACCAACTCAGAAAGATAATAATATATTAACAAACATTAGATTAAATTATATTACATCGGGACAACCAGGTGAGAAATTAAGAATTCAAATAGGTTTTAATGTATTTTCACTAGATTATGAAGAAATTATTGGAGATGAAACAATAGGGACAATAAATACAAGTAATTTAGAACAGACATATAGTTTTAGTTATATTAATAAATCTATTGCAAATGTTCCTCATTATTATTGGGTAAAAGTGCAACGGGTAAATGATGGAACAGTATATGATTTAGATATCTCATCACAAACAAGAATAATAAATAAACCAGGAAATTTAATAATGTTACAAGAAGTAATTGGTACTAATATTGTTTCGGGAGAAAATACAAACTGGAGTGTAGGAAATAATAATTCATTAAATTATTCTCAAGGAAATGTTGGGATTAATGCTGGTAATCCTGATGAAAAGTTAGTAGTTGATGGTAATATAAAAATAATCGGTTCAAATAACTATTTAAATATTCCGTCAAATCCACCATTACATTATAATTCTCCTGGAAAAAAAGGTGATATAACATGGGATGAAAAATATTTTTATGTATGTATTAAAGATAATTTATGGAAAAGATCTATATTTTTCACAGAACAATGGTAATAATATAATATTTTATTAATAGAATATATTATATTAATATATAGATGAGTGATAGAAAACAACTATTTAATCCAAATTTAAATTGGGAGACGCAAGAAGAGATACACTTTAACAATATTAAATTAAACGGTGCAATAGATTTAGAGAGAATAAAAATTGCCGGAGCATCCCCTGCTCCTGGTAAAGTAATGAAAATTCAGCCTAATGGTAAAGTTGGATTTGATAATTCAGATAATGGACCTACTGGTGCTCAAGGTTCTCAGGGTCCAAAAGGTTCTGCTGGTGATCCTGGTACAGCAGGTACTCAAGGAGCTCAAGGTGATAGAGGATATCAAGGGGATAGAGGATATCAAGGATCACAAGGTAATCAAGGAGAACAAGGAGCTCAAGGTGATAGAGGATATCAAGGATCTGCAGGTGCTCAAGGTGTGATTGGATTTCAAGGTGCTATAGGTTCTCAAGGTGTATCAGGGCCTAGAGGATTTCAAGGTTATCAAGGATCGCAAGGATCGCAAGGATCACAAGGAGCACAAGGAGCACAAGGAGCAACTGGCGCTCAAGGTGCTCAAGGAGCGACTGGTGTGCAAGGTAATCAAGGTGATGTTGGAGATACTGGAGCACAAGGAGGAACTGGAACACAAGGGGCAACCGGTTCTACAGGAGCACAAGGAACACCTGGAGATATAGGTGCTCAAGGTGCTCAAGGTAATCAAGGTGCTCAAGGATCTCAAGGAAATCAAGGTGCTCAAGGTAATCAAGGTGCTCAAGGTAATCAAGGAAATCATGGCGCTCAAGGAAATCAAGGTGCTCAAGGTAATCAAGGTGCTCAAGGAGCACAAGGAGCAACAGGAGCACAAGGAGCACAAGGAGCAACAGGCGCTCAAGGTGCGATTGGATTTCAAGGTGCTCAAGGAGCACAAGGTATTCAAGGTGCACAAGGTTCTGATGGAAATTTTGGGGGAGCTTCATTTGAATATGATTTTATAACAAGTATATCAATTCAAGATCCAGGTGAAGGAAATATTTCATTGAATAATACCACTCAAAATGCATCTACCTTTGTACTATTAGATGATAAAGATATTGCTAATAATGACATACAAAATTATTTAAGAACAATAGATGATAGTACATCTACAATAAAAGGTCATGTCAAATTAAGTAAAAAAAATGATAATTCTGAATTTATATTATTCACAATAAATAATTTATCCGAACAATCTGGATATTTTAAAGTATCTATATCAAATGTATCAAGTTCTTCAACATCTCCATTTATAAATGGTGATAATTTAATAGTTACATTTGCAAGAACTGGTGATAAAGGTAATCAAGGTGCTCAAGGTGCTCAAGGTAATCAAGGTAGTCAAGGAGCACAAGGTAATCAAGGTAATCAAGGTGCTCAAGGTAATCAAGGTAGTCAAGGAGCACAAGGTAATCAAGGTGCACAAGGTAATCAAGGTGCTCAAGGAGCACAAGGTATTCAAGGTGCACAAGGTAATCAAGGTGTTCAAGGAGCACAAGGTATTCAAGGTGCACAAGGTAATCATGGTGCTCAAGGAAATCATGGCTCTCAAGGAGCTAGAGGACCACAAGGTAATCAAGGTAATCAAGGAGCACAAGGTAATCAAGGTAATCAGGGTCCGCAAGGAGCTAGAGGGCCACAAGGTAATCAAGGTAATCAAGGAGCACAAGGTAATCAAGGGGCACAAGGTAATCAAGGTAATCAAGGAGCACAAGGTATTCAAGGTGCACAAGGTGCACAAGGTAATCAAGGTAATCAAGGAGCGCAAGGAGCAAGAGGCGCTCAAGGTAATCAAGGTAGTCAAGGAGCACAAGGAGCGCAAGGAGCAACAGGCGCTCAAGGTAATCAAGGTAGTCAAGGAAGTTATGGAGGTGTATCATTTGATTATTTTTTTCATCCTGATACTAGTGATTCTGATCCCAGTCCAGGTGGATTTAAATGTAGTAATAATCCAGATCAATGTGATAGTGATGAGTTATATATATCGGAATCAACCATGGCTATAAATGCATTATTATATTCATATTATACTAGCTTAGACGGTATTTTAAATAACAATATGAAAGGATATATAAAAATATTTAATATGCATGATAATAATAAGTTTTTGCTCTTTAAATTTTATGATATAATATATAGAGGGAAGTATTTTTTATTTAAAGTGTCTCAAGTGGGATATTCAAGTACAAATCCATTTAAATCAAATGATAAATTATTGCTTAGTTTTTCAGGAAATGGTAATACAGGAAATCAAGGTGCGCAAGGTAATCAAGGTAATCAAGGAGCACAAGGAGCACAAGGAGCAACAGGTGCACAAGGTAATCAAGGAGTGAAAGGCAATACAGGGTCTACTGGAGCACAAGGATCTCAAGGAGCACAAGGGGCAACAGGTGCACAAGGCAATCAAGGAGTGAAAGGTAATACAGGGTCTACTGGAGCACAAGGATCTCAAGGATTTCAAGGATCTATAGGTAATATTGGTGCGACAGGAAATACAGGTAGTACTGGTGCACAAGGGGCAAAAGGAAGTACTGGAAACCAAGGGTCACAAGGTGCGCAAGGTGCAACTGGAGCTACTGGTATTGTAGGGACAAAAGGAAATACTGGTTCTACTGGAGCACAAGGTGCAACCGGAGCACAAGGTGCAACAGGTAGTACTGGAGCAAGAGGTATATCTGGATCACAGGGTGCTGTAGGTAGTAATGGATCATCCGGTCCAAGAGGATACCAAGGATATCAAGGTGCAAAAGGAAATACAGGAAGTACAGGAAGTACAGGATCACAAGGAAATCAGGGTGCACAAGGAGGGACTGGTCCAGCGGGATCAACTAGTTATAATGCAGGTACTCTAGATGGTTATGACTCAACAAGATTTTTTAGAAGAATAGATAGTAGAACTGCTACTGCAGGTGCAGGATGGATGACAGTAGCATATACAGGATCAGGCAGATATGCAGGAGAAGTATTAGTAACTGATGGTGATAGTGGAGATCATGCATTTATAAGAATCCATTGGATGAGAAGTTATGTGGATTCAAATTTTACTGTAATTAACTGTGGAGGACATGCAAATAGAATTACCGGAGCAAGAGTATTATATCAAACATCAGACACTACTTATGGAGGAAAATATTTACAAGTTTATGTAAATGCTTCATCTAGTTATGATGTTAAAACTTTTAGAATGGGTGATGATTCTCATTTCAGTAATTTATCTATTATTACACCCGTTATTCAAAATAGCATTTCTGGATATGCTGTTAGTGGAAATGAATTAACAGAATTAGATACTTATGGTTTTGCACATCAAGAAGGAATATTAGCTGGAGGATTAATTAAAACTAAAAGTGGATTTAAAGTAAATAACACAACTATAGTTAATTCATCTGGTCAATGGGTTGGATCTAGTAGTGGATTACAAGGCGCACAGGGAGCAAAAGGAAGTACAGGAGGGACAGGAGCAAGAGGAGCACAAGGAGCAGTAGGATTTCCAGGAGGAACTGGAGCACAAGGAGCAAGAGGAGCACAAGGAGCAACCGGAAGTACAGGAGGGACAGGAGCAAGAGGAGCACAAGGAGCAACCGGAAGTACAGGAGGGACAGGAGCAAGAGGAGCACAAGGAGCAAAAGGAGCACAAGGAGCAACAGGCGCACCAGGAATAGGAAAGACAGGAAGCTCAGGATCTACTGGTGCACAAGGAGCACAAGGGTCAAGTGGGTC
>WLWG01002174.1_pt1 | contig 15460 bp, 21 predicted proteins | sample 6712871 | NCBI WGS metagenome assembly WLWG01 (sample SAMN12718693, study PRJNA515312) | sponge metagenome | isolation source: marine sponge | host: Mycale hentscheli | place: New Zealand: South Island, Marlborough, Capsize Point | collected 2003-05-01
CGGTTGTGTACGTAATGTAATCAACCCGTACCTCGCCATACTGTGGCATAATTTTCTACCTGGCTACCACTACTGATCTTTTCATTCTACTTTAGCCACCCCAAATTGTTAGAATGAACCTTCCATTACCAGAAGAAAGTGTCATTCCTGATGCTTGCTGGTTAACAAAAGTCATTTCACTATATTGTCCGGCAATATTGTCACACATAATTCCATCATAAACAGTGGGCTGTCCTTGTCGTTTGAAGCCTAAACCCGGCTCAGTAACTGATCCAAACGGTACATTGAGTTGGTCTGTAACAATAATGCCACTGCATTCAATTCCGCTCGCAAGGATCTCGGTAAATTCACCGCTGGTTCCTGTAACAGTCGCTCCTGAAACGGTATTGGATGCATTAAGAAAAACAAAGTCTGCAGTGACGCCTGTTACTGTCCCTTGGAATAAACCAGAACCATTTACAGAAAGATCACCAGAAACTCCTAGATCTCCACTGATTAAGAGTCCACTACTTGCATAGCCACTGATAAAAAGAATATTATCAAAGAAGGCGTTTTGACCGCTGATTGTTATAGCATCAACTGTCTCGCCTGTGATAGCGGTTGAGGCATAAACATTGACAGCATTGATGTCTCCTCTGGAAAAGACATTGCCACTGGTTTCAAGATCTCCTCGATTTGAGATGTTGCCAGTGACAGTCAATGCACCGAGGATATCAGTGTCTCCGCGAAGGACTGTCGTCCCACTAACTGCTAAATCACCACTAGTAAGAAGGTCTCCACTTAGTGTGGTGTTCCCATAGACATCTAGGTTTCCTGTGGCTGTAATATTTCGAGCAGTTATATCATCCGTGAAAGAAATTCCGCCTTCAACAGTGAGTGCACCGCTGACATTTAAGTCACCTGTTACTGTGACATCTTTATCAAAGAACACATCTTCTTTAAAGACGCCGCTTTGATAGAAGATACTTTCTCCAGAAACCAGAAGGTCTCCACTAGGTCCAATAATTACATTGCCATCTGTGATAATTCCACTTGTATTGACAATAATTCCACTGACTTCTAAGTCACCTTGCAATTCAGTGTTTCCACTGACAACTGCGTCTCCACTTACCCAGATGACTTCAACTTCTATTCCACTTGCTCTTATTACTTCCGCGTCAAGTGTTGGGAAGATTCCTGAAGTACCACTGATTGTTCCTGTGACGTTTAAACCACTTTGAACATAGACATCTCCAGTGATTGTAAGGTCACCAATAACATCAAGGTTTCCACTAATTGCCTGGTTACCTGAGAATTCAAGGCCAGAAGCATTAAGAACAACAACGTCAATCTGGCTGAATAGTCCTACGTCGCCAGTGATTGTTTCGCCTGACAAAAATTCAAAGTAACCAGAACCAAAGATTCCACTGTTGGCTGTAATTGAATCAGCAACAATGTCATCAATAACAAGGTCACCACTGACATTTAATTCTCCCGTGATAGTCGCATTACCACTAACAAAGAGGTTGTCAAACTGAGCTGTTCCACCGGTAATGGTTTCTACTTGTAACCCGGTGATCGTTGCATTATCAATGTTGGCAACTTCTGCATACAGGTTAGTAATATTTGCGTTCAGAATATTACTGGTATCACCTGTAAAAGTCTGACCCGTCAGAGTCTGATAGCTGCCACTAACAATGGTCGCGTTAAAGATGAAAACATCTTCTCCGGTAATTGTCGTACCAGAAAGATTAAGGGAGCGCAGGTCTTCACCAGTCATGCTGGTAAATTCACCGTTAGCAATGCCAACGTTGTCACCAGTAATTGTGATACCGGAGATGTAATCAAAATTTCCGCTAGTAACGTTCAGGTCTGTAACGTTAACAACATCACCAGTAATTGTTGCGCCCGATAGGGTGCCAGTTACATTTATATCATTTGCATTGATTGTTCCACTAGAAATCAGCTCACCTGTAATAGTGATGCCACTGACTTCAACTATCCCTACGTCAACAAAATCTGCTGTTAAATTGGTGAAATTACCGTTAACAAAGTTAGAAGTAATTCCTGTCTGGAGAATGGTAGAAGTGTATTGATAAATTCCACTCGTTGCCTGGATAACGTTTCCAGAAAGGTTATTAATAAAACCAGAAACTTGAACTTCTAGTCCGTCTGTAGTAATAAATACTGCATCGATATCATCTACGTCTAGGTCACCTGCTAAATCTATGTCACCAGAAACGTTTAGGTTTCCAGTAATTGTTACATCAGATGAGAAGAAAGCATCTCCACTGACATTTAAAGTTGATCCAAAAACACCTTCGCCACTGATGATGGCGTAGCCACTGACAATAACGTTGCCAGCGATAAGAGGGTCAAATTCTGACGTGTTGATATAGTATTGATCTAGATATAAACGAAGCTGTTCAAAGCTGAACTTTTTATTACGCAGTGCAGGGTCAACTTCAAAAACGTGCACCAAAGTAAGCACGTCTTGGTCGTTGATATCCCCTGGTGCAATAACGGGGAATTGCGTTATTCTTCTATTTGCCACCCTGCTATAACGCTAAGATCCTTTAATGATTATAGGACTGCTTATTTATCGCGGATCTCAATACGAGGGATTACATCAGTAGCTAAATGCCAGCCAAATTGAATGCCTGTTACTGCCCCGATAGAGATGACAAAAACAAGCATTAACTCGGCAAGCGTCAGATTACGCCTGACGTATATAACTTGAGGTTCTGCTTGAGTCCTAGGAGTTGGCGGGTTAGGCGGAATAGCCCGTGGAGGATTAGGAGGGATTGCTTGTGGCGGCCTGGCAGGAGGAGCTTGAGGTGCGGGGGCTTGCTGACCTTTTACTTGTTCAATTGCTTGCTGCAAGGCAGCCTGTCTCATCGCTGCAAAATCAGGCACATTGAATTGAACACCAGGCTGTTGTGGTTGAGGTGTTTGAGCTGCCATGGCCTGCTCGTATTCCGCTGGATTGTTGTAACGAGGGCCTTCTGGGGCGTCAAAATAGTTCCCTTCTTGGGGAACTTGGCTGGGAGTAACAAAATCCCTTTGCTGAGTTACTTGATCTTCCATCAAAAACACAGTATTTTCAAATGAACTGTAGCATTAAACTTTCGTATATGTCGGAAGTAAATAAGAGCTTAGACGTTATTGCAGGAGAGCTGAAAGGCATCCGTAATATCCTTGCTTCCATGTGGCATTCTCGGTATAGCAAAGATGAGACTGATATGGTCAGTCCTGAAATCTATTCTGATGAATACATTTCCACTGAGGAATGTGCAAAACGTTTAGGCGTAACGGATCAAACGATTCGTAATTGGATCTTGCAAGGCAAGAAACGTAACAAGACCAAGGGTTTTGAGGGCTGGGTTCAGGGAGTTCATTACATTGTCATCCCTGCAGGTGCCAAGAAACAACTGGTTCGTATCCCTTGGAATCAGCTGATCCTGTCTTATCACAAAGGTCCAGAGGCTACTCTCAGGACTTTTGACAAAAGCAAGCGTCCTCTTTATGAGCCTCATGACCGCTCGCATTGGGACAACGTTCCTATCCCTAGAACTCAGGAAGAAAAAAATGCCGCATCGTTTTGACAAAGTTGAGATCGAAAACTTAACTATCGATAATTATGTCGAGCTTCTTCCTGACAGCTTGATCTTGCAAGTGGAACCATTCACGCCTCCATCAGGTTCTTTTGATGACCAGGTACTGCAGCGGTACATCCAGCTCCTTAAAGATTTTGAATTAGAAGATCCTAATAGCAATATGACGTTAGCTAACCGCTTGCGGTTGGCCTTTCGTGATATGACACCTGATACGATCTGCACTCGTTTCCCCAATGCTGATCTGCCATTAAAGCGGAGATTGCGTTGCGTTGCTGAGTACCTAATTCGTTCAGGTGAGTTTGAGAAAATGCGTTGCGAAAATGGTAAGCTAATTAAAAAGCGGGGCGTTTTAGGGAAAATGGTTGTTATCTACCAGCCATTACCTAAGATGTTGACTGTCTTGCAAAAACAAAAACTGATTACCAATGACAGATAGAAGAGAGAAAATCCTCCAAGCTGTTTGCGGGAAGGATGTCGATGGTAATAGTGCAGCTTACGCGGACGTAACTGCCAGAATTATCTTGGCAGATATGGGTAAATACTTTTTTGAATTTTGGAAAACAGAAGGCCCTGGTGCATTGGTAATGCAACCAGAGGATGAACGTTCAATGTTCTGGCTGACACTGGAAGAACTTCATGCTGCCAAGGAAGAATCTGAACGTAAGGGGGAAAAGAAAATGGCAGAAACATTTAATACAATTCTTGAGTCAGCAGCTAAGATTGATCCCACTGCAGCAGCTGCTTATATTCTCAATGACAGCCAGGGGATGCGTTACTTTGTAGTTGATTATGAAAAGGACGCAAAGTAATGGGGCTAAGGAGAGGCAACATAAAGTCTGAAGACTTTGAATGGATTTCAAATCGTGATTTGGTTGACTCTGCTCATATGCTTATGGGCGAGATTGATCTTGATCCCGCTAGCTCATCATTTGCCAACCCGTATGTAGGTGCAAAAAACTACTACAACCCAGTTGACGATGGGCTCAATGATCAAAAATGGTTTGGCAAAGTCTACTTATTTCCTCCACACCAGTCTTACTTCTGGGATAAAAAGAACGCTCGTTGGAAGCCGACTAGAGGTTTGTCGCCCACTCTTACGTCAGGGCATTCTCTCTGGTGGAGAACTTTAAAGCGTAAATGGTTGGCTCGCGAAGTAGAGCAAGCTATTTATCTCACCAATTATGTGGATATGGTGATGTACAGCCAAGACATCTTTGATCATCCAGTGTGCATCATGAAGCAAAGGCCTTCTTTATTACGTCACTACTATGCTGATGACAAAGTGGAGCCAAAGTCTACTGGGGTTTCCATGATTGTCTACTTAGGTCCACCAGACAATATTGCTGAAGCAACTGAAAATTTTGTTGATATTTACTCTGAAAAAGGCAGAGTGCTGGTGTAGATTATCTGAACAGACATAGTCAGATGAGCGTTCTAAGCGATAAAGAGATCCGTGAATTTGCAAAGAAGGGGATGATTGAACCCTTTCAGGATCGTCTTGTAACCAAAGAAAAAGATGTACCTGTACTTAGTTACGGACTTAGCTCTTATGGATACGATATCCGGTTATCTCCCAGTCAGTGCCTTTTGTTTGGTGGCGTTCAGCACGGAATGTGCGATGCTAAGAACTTCGATCCTGAAATCTTAAAGGAGACTGCACTTCATGAAGACGAGCGCGGAAAGTATTTTATCTTGCCTCCTTACGGCTACTGCCTTGGCGTTGCTATTGAACGCCTGGCTCTACCCAGGGACGTTACGGTGGTGGCTGTAGGCAAAAGTACTTATGCCAGGGCTGGCATTATGGCTAACATCACTCCTGCGGAGGCTGGCTGGGAAGGGCATTTGACTTTGGAGATTAGTAATTGCACTCCTTTGTTCAATAGAATTTACGCCAACGAAGGTATTTGCCAGCTCTTGTTCTACCAGGGTCAGCCCTGTGAAGTGAGCTATTTAGAACGCAAAGGAAAATATCAGAACCAGCCGCTGGAAGTAATATTAGCTAAGGCTTAGAAAAAGCTACTGGTTGACGCTTGTGGTTTATCTGCATAATTCGTTGAACCGGCCCTGCCAAACTGATCACCTTCGGTAAAAGCAGGGACTTGTCCTTCTCTGTTCGTCCATGGACCGTCGAATTTTCTCTTCTGAGAAAACTTACCTGCAGATCGCTTTGCTCGCAGAAACTTTTCAACACGATTTTGCTTCCCTACGTTGCGAGTGTCCGCAGCCTTCGCGATCTCTCTCTCATCCTCATCTAATCGACGAATATCTACGTCATAAGCCCTTTGTGGATTAAGGTCATTAACCTCTCCACCAGAAGATCCCGCATCTAAACTGCGGTCATAATTCTTTGAATAAGCCATAATAGAATTATAGTTGACTTAAACCAGGGCATAGTGTAATGAGTTTCCTCAATGAATTCATGGGAACGAATGATACGTTAAAAGATCGTATGTTGACTATTGATAGTTTTGGTCAGCCTTTGGATAATGAGGCTAACGATGTTCCTTTGTATGACCAATACAATACTGGTCTTGCTGCAACGCAGCAAAACATGAGCGATCGTATTAACCTAAGTATTGATCCAAGAGCACAGCCCAGATGCGGAGTAACAGGAATGATTCCAAGCGCAGAAACCGGAATGATGCACGGAGCGGAACCTCAGCCCAGGCAGTTGATGGTGGACATGGGTCAACTGTCACCAGAGGAACAGGAAGTAGCGATGAACCAACAACGCAAACTGCAGACTGGTTTGAACCGGTCGGGGGCTATGCTTCAGAATGTAATGATGTAATTGTTAAAATGGATTTATCTGATTGCCCTGGTGGAGTTTGTCCTGTTCCTTGGGCAACAGATACTAGTGGTGACGATCTAAAAGAACATCCTGTTTTAGTCGATAATGTAAACCATCCCTCTCACTACACTGACGGCAGTATTGAATGTATCGAAGCAATTGAAGCGCAGCTAACGCCAGAAGAATATAGAGGGTACTTAAAAGGTAACGTTGCCAAATATGTTTGGAGAGAAAAACATAAAGGGGGAATTCAGTCATTACAAAAAGCGCAATGGTATCTCACACGACTTGTAGATATAGAATAAACAAGATCATAAAAAGTCATGACTGTAACAACCAACGAGCATGGACAAACAAATGTCTTTGCTAAAGAACCAACAATGGAGGTAATTGAAGTGACCGAAGACCACAACACAAAAGCAGAACGTTTAAACGGTAGGTTCGCAATGCTTGGAATCATTGCTGCTATCGGTGCGTATGCGACCACAGGTCAATTGATTCCTGGCTTGTGGTAGGTGCATACTACACTCCTCCGCCATTGCCTGCAAAGCTGTGTGCGGAGGTTGCTTGGGAAATAATCCATACTCCTGTCCTTAAGACAGAAGACAAAAGAAAAGTTTTAAACAATCTTCGTCGTCGCTGTGGCCAAAACTTTTTGCACCCAGGAATTGTAGCTCCTACTGGGTGGCCTTAATCGCGTTGACGCCAATCATCAGTTTTTTCTTGACTAAACCAATTTGCAATATCATCTGGGCCATTGAACCTAGTCCGGTGATTGCTTGGGTCTGGGTCACCTAGATCCATTGCGTTCATAAAGCTATCAAGACTACCTTCTTCCATTTCTGGTTTATTTGCTTTTCGTCTTGCTTTGCGCATTATCTCACCTGCTGAACGATTAGCTTTGCCTAGCTTCTCAGCCCAGATCATATCGGTGAGTTTTACCTCTTCTTGATTTGCAATGCGCTTGCAAATGTACTCTAGGCGTAGCCTGTATTCAGTTGATAGCATGACAATTTAACCAAAAATTGGCTGTTCATCATCCTCTTCGTCGTCCATCTCTTGACTCATCATGCTGATAGCAAGCTGAGTAAGCTCTAGATCTGTGGGGATATCAAATTCAATTTCAACGTCTTCAGCTTGGAGCATGTCCTTAATTGCTTGCAGCTCAAGCATTCGTTGGTGGTACAGATTCAAAAGAGCAACCTGTAGCTGGTCCCATGTCATCTCTTGCGCCGCTAACTCGGCTTTACGCATAGAAAGCTGTAAGTGTAAAGGCAGATCCATTTCTTTCAACGATGTGAAATCTTCCATTCTTTAGGCCTTGTTGGAATAATTCTAACTCCAAGAACTAAAGATGTCTCTTAGCTCTTCGTCTTCCATTTCACCTATTGTATCTGTCACGCAAAAAGCATTTGCGAATTCACTTAAAATGTAAGGGCTGACTGCGCTTTCTAATTCTCGGATAGCACGTACCTGGTGAGGGGCTGCAGAATAATTCCTAAAAGCCTTTAGTAGAACCATATCTGAAGGCCATGGGTTGATCTCTATATCTTGCAGAAATAGCCTGACTTCTTGTCTGCGTCGATCCAGCAAACCTCCTATCACCTGGTGGTTTTTGTCAAAGACCCATTGGTTGATAGATTCAGTTACTGCTTTGTAATCGTTGCGGTCTAATTGGTCAATAATTTCACTGTATAAAAAAGCTTCCCATCCAACGGAGTGGATAAAAGAAATCAATGCTTCCAGGCTGGATGGGTATAAGCCCAGGTTTAAAGTTTTGGTTTCATGGGCAATTATATTGATGTCTTTGAGGACATACTCAAGAGCTTTCTTCTTGGTGCACATATGCCCTTGCTTAACAGCAGTTCCATCAGGGTAGAACTGTGTTCCATGGCCAATCGTGTAGGGTTCTCCTCCAGACCCAGGATCTGGGTATGCTTTTTCACTAAAACCCTCAAAGGTCTTAATGATGTTCAACGCAGTTTTATAGGGGTACATTGAACGCTGAAAGAGAATCCCTTTAACTATATATTACTTTCCTTGCCCTCGTAACTGTTTACGGCGATGAGAAGGCTTTGAATGCTTGCCTTGGCCTTGACGTGTTTTCTTAGGCTTTGCCTGAACATAAGAGCCAGCGGTATTCATAAGTCATAATTAGCTTCACAAACTATACTAAACAAAAATAATTTCATTTGTCTATAATTCTCTTGCTCTTCTGCTGGTCTGGCTGGTGATCCAGGCCAGTATTCCAGGGCATCATTGACTGCTTGGTAAAGAGTACGTACCCCTTCTACTGAAACTTTAATGTCTACGTGAGTCATGAATTACCATTTGACTTTATGGCTCCAATACCTGGCACTCATTTTAGATGGCTTGCTATCCTGTGCATTGTGTCTTGCATAATATGACTTCTTACGTGCTCGCTCTTTGTCTGTCTGGGGATTTTTACCGGCTCCCTTCACACCCTGCTGACCAAAGCGGATTATCTTTTCTTTACCGTTTTCGCAAGCTTTTACGACGTGGGACTTAGTTTTATGTCCTGGTGTTTTCTGTGGCTTATTGCATTTCATCTTATCCTTATGCAGCTTGGCAGCCTTTGCGGCCTTCTTAGGCTTGTCTGACATTTGGATAAGATCCTTTTGTTTATTTTACTTAAAGAAACTCGTAAAATCTGTGATCAAATCTCGTCCTGTATCGCTTGCATAGTCATCATCATCTTTTTCATCAGCAAATAAATCAAAATAGCCTGGTTCGTTGTCCTTTTCTCTGTCTTCGTTGTCTGATGACGTTCCAAATAAATCAGTGCTTTCGTCTCCCAGGAACCCTTGAACAGATCCCAGAGCAGTGAATGGATCACTCATGTCAGCTCCTTTAAACTGAAGCCCTTCAAGTCCTTGGGTGATCATATCAATATCAGTTCTGTCCATGTCAGGCATGAAGGTCTCATAAAATTCTTCCTGGGATCCACCAAACCCAGCATTTTTAAATGTCTTGTATAAAGCATCGGCATCAGGATCTTCTTCAGGTTGTGCGTCTTCATCTCTTTCGATGTAGGTAACACCTAATTCTTTTTGGGTAGGCTTTTTGCTCTTCTGATTTAAGTACTTAATCCCTTCTCGTATATCTTTTGCTGCACCTGTCCTAACAGATTCAAGAATATATTCTTTTACTTCATTCAATGTTGCACTTTCATCTAGTCCATATAATTCAAGTAGCTCTTTCCATTCATCTTTATTTTCTAAGGGGTCAATACCTTCAAGTATTTCATTTGCAAATTCTTCAGGAGTAACAAATTCAAGGAAAGGTGAGTCACCAAATTCATTACGTGCATCATCGACAGCAGATAGAACATTGTTATTGATAAAGTCTTTTACATCACTGTCTGTCACTACATCACGAGCAGGGTCAAAATTCTCACCTCTTCCTACTTGGTCATAATGTAGCCTGGCAAAGGAAGCTTTATCTTGTAGATCTAGTCCGTATAAGTATGAAAGATCAGCCCAGGTTACGTTGGTTCTGCCTCCTGATAAACCAAACTCTTCGGCTTCTTTTGCAGTTAGCGAGATAGCTACGGCGTTAGGATTATCTTTTGCTTTTTGCCAATCAGCAGCAACTGTATCTTTTTGGGCTTTATATGCTAATTTCTTGTCCTCATTTACAGTTCCATATTTAGCAGAGTCTCCAGGATTAAAATAAAAATCGGGATCAAAAGATTTCTCATAAGCACCACCTACTTGTGTTTCCAAACCAGAGTAAAAATTTTCTGCACGTAATGCTGCAATATCACGCAAGGCATTTACTGCCGTTTGTGTTTGAAAAATATTTTGATCTGTTTCTTTATCAATAGTGTCAACATAACTAATAAATTCATCCATAGATTTAGATAGATCAAATCTTGGAGTGACATAATTGTCGATAAAGTTTTTCTTAAAATCTTCTTCTAGTTGGTATACAGTTGTACGTTCATCTCCGATCGTAACTTCTCCGGTATCTTGATTGAAATCAACTCCAAAACCTAAGACTTCGCCTTTGTTTTCTATGTCTTTAATTAACGTATCGTTAAACCATTTCTGCCAATTGTATTCTGAACTATTAAAGTTTACGCCTGTATATTGGCCTATTTGATCTTCAAAATTCTCAGATAAAGAAGATGTATTGACACCCATTGTTCCAAGGATGCCACCTACTCCTGAGTCACCAAGAATGGCGTTAGATAGTGTGGCATTCATATTAAATATTTCACTAAAGCCTGGCAGACCTTTGTAAATATCTAATTCTCTTTCTCTTTGTTGGGCTTTTTTTAATTCATTAACTGCAGCAGTTTGCATGTCAAGGCCAAGGCCTTTAAATTTATCTTGTTCTGTTAATTCTTTTTGTGCAATACTACCGCCAATAATTGTTTCTAAATCACCACCAACGTTATCTTCCCAGTTAACTGTACGAATAGGTTCACCATTTGATATCCTTTCACCAGTAAGCCCTAGTTGATTATCACGAATTAATTGCCTCTCGGCATCTGTAAAATTCTTTTGAAAATCTTCTCTATAAGCATCTGATTCTGCAGTTGCTACTGCTGCGTTGCCTCTATAACCAGCTGCTTTTCCTGTTGTGCTATAAGAATTCCAAGCAAAAGTACCTTGGTTGCCATAACGCACAGTAATATCAAGATCATCGTTTAATACTGCGTTATTCCATGTTCCTTGTAAGTTTTGGCCTCCTTGATTTTCTGTTAAGTAATACTTACTATCAAAACCCCCTACAGGGGGATTGATTCCTTGTGCTTCGTAATCCCAGGGTGTTACTCTTGTGTTGGCGTAGTAGGTCTTATAAGAAGTTGTTAAAGTACCTAAAAAAGTATCTTTTTCATCATTTGTAAGATAACCATCATTAACTAATGAAGTTAAGAACTCACCTTGACCTCCAGAAGCATTTGAATTTATTTGAGAACGATTACCAACATAGTTACCAGTTGGACTAGCCTTTGCCCATCTAACAGCAGCATCACTCCAGTCGTTTATAGAATTTGCTTTTGTTACTTGTCTATCACCTGCTGTATTAAATTTATCTGCTTCTGCTTGGCGTAATCCAGGAACTGTTTCGTTATAAGCTTGGTCTTGTTCATTTAAAATTCTATTCTCTTCATTTTTTGTTCTAGCTGCTTCATTAGCTGTGATGTTATCGTTTCGCTCATTTTTTATTCGGTCGCCAAAACCACGTGCCTCATTTAAATACTTCTCCTTCCATTCAAAGTTTCTATCCTTTGCAAACTGGTTTAACCCGTAACCATTATATTCATTCGGTTGTGTAATAGTAAATGCTTTCCATTCATCTCCTTGATAATCTTTGCCATCATTTTTAAGATCTACTGTTTTTCCGTTTTTAATTTTTACATAGATTTGGGTTGATGTTGATTCTGGGCGATCAGCATATGCATCCGTTTTACGGTTAGCTGGTTTTATCGGAAATTGTACTTTAAATTCACCAGGTTTATATGGATTATTACTTGAGCTTCTTCCGGTGTAGGATAAATTAGTTGCTTTCCAGCCAGTGCTTGTATAAGTAGCCATCTATGCAACGCCTAGCCTTAGCTGGCTTAAATCAGAAGTAAATACTATTTTATCCCCTTTTGTCCATTCATTGACAGCATCTAGCTTTGCTTGGGAAAAAAAGTCTTGTTGTCTGTACCATTCTTCCATTGGGCTTGATGCTTTATTGGTATTACAGGTGCGGCAGCACGGTATTAAGTTGCTGCGATTAGAAGATCCTGATTTGAATTTTGGAATGATGTGGTCCAGGCTGGTTGCCTCGTTCCCACAGTATCCACACTTGTAGTTCCAGGCTTTGTATATTTCGTCTCTGAAACGTTTTTTTGCTTGTTTCGGTCGGAGTTCAAGTAGGAGGGCGAGCGGTTCGTTCTCCGTTTTGAACATGTTGTTCTAGCCGTTAATCCATCCTATGTCAGGTAAATATCATAAAACTTCAACCTGTTGAAGACTCTGTTAACATCCTCTACACACAGCTTGACTTTTCTATATATGGAACTATTTTGGATATGTACATGATTAAAACTAATGGCTAGTAGCTGGCAACCAAGGCATCGCGCAGTAAAGATGCTTGGCGTAGATACCAGTACGCTCTATCGCATGCGGGATAGTGGTGACTACAAACTAGGAAAGCACTTTGGTGCGGGACCAATGACTAGGTGCCGTGACACTTACTATTGGAATATTCCTTTGGTAGAGAAGCTTCTCAAGCAGAAACAAGAGCAGGCAACTGCTTCTGTCGTTTAATAGGAGTGTAATAAATTTTACGAATCTTATGAGCAAGAATAAGACCATCAATTGAAAGATTGATCTGTTCTTTATTCATTGCATCAGTTAAGCTGACGACGAGGGGATTCCAGCAGCTTTTCTTCTTGAGAGGCTGCTTTTCTTTGAGTTGAAAAATAAAAACCCACTGAGGATGCAGAGGGTGAATGGGTCTTTTTTTTGATTTGATGTTAATTGAATTATCTTCATTCCAGGTAAACCCTTCTAGTTCAATAGGTGCTTTACCGTAAACGGCAACCATTGCAAGAAGCCACCCTACTTTTGCCAGTCCTGGTTTTGCAACTACATTGAAAACTTCGTCAACTATCCGGGCGTCGTTCGGAAGATGTTGATGGATCATGGTAAGAGGAGGAAAAGAATAATGGCACTATAGACACTGGTCAACCAGCTCGACGAGTAACTTGATTTGAATATCAAGAGAACTTATTGTTCCTTGATAAAAACATTATAAAGGATTAAGTTATGCTAAGTCAAATCCTAGTAATTTACACCTGGTCCTAAGTCGTAAGCGTTGGTTTTAAAGTTCCAGTCATTAATAGTAAATCCACTTGGCTGACCGCCTGAATCAGGTTTCTGTCCTGAAGCAACACTATAGTAATTACCGTCTTTATCTTTCATCAAGAAGTTTTTTATAGTAATAAAAGTACTAGGTACATTGAACAGTCTTTGCATCATTGGCATCATCATTGGTGCCTGGATATTAAATGGTGGTACATCCATGTACCCCAATCCGTAATAATCCAGTTTATTAAATGCACGTACCTGTTCTGCTTGGGTTCTGAGAACTAATTTTGTTTCCCATTCACTCATAAGCCCTACTTCCACAGGGAAGTCTGATGGTTCTGGTGGTGCTTCACCAGCAGCAAACTTCATTGCATAGATGTGTTTACACCAACGATATGAATCAAGTGTGTAAGTCCAGTTGTCACCGATGAAAGTAATCTCTCCACCGGGTGCCCTGTAATCGTTGTAGTTAGGCATGCCTTCTGCAACTTGATCAGGGTTTGGTCCAACTCCTCTGGTATACGCTTTGCCAAAATCAGAGAAGACACCTGGTAAATCTCTATACAGGTTTTTAGGATCTTCAATGTTTTTGCCTGACTCAAATGTTCCAACCCCTGGTAAGGAGTAGTCATTTGGATTACCGCTTGGATAGACAAGAGTCATCAAACGGTTTTGTTGAATCTGTGCGTTAACTTTGGTTTGGGCTGCATTCATCACCTGCCCATTCATTGTCATCACTTCGTAGCGACCCGGTTTAGTCGTGGCGCACCTTGTAACAGGAAACAAAGGTTTCTTTCTAAGTCCAAGATTAGATAGGTAAGCGTAATCACGACGCATGTAATCCTGGCAAGAGCAACAGTAGCGTCTGCCTGTCTGAAGAAATCGCCCTGGATGAAATGGTATACGAGACGGCGTTCTTCTAACGCCGGAATCAATTGTTGTTTCTACTGAACCAGTCTTTGCAACTTTAAGTATGCCTTGATTTTGATCAACATCAATAAGAACAGCTTGTACAAAGCCGTAAAGTTTGTTGGTTAATGGATCACGTGTTTCTGCATCAATAGCTTCTCCTGACACAGTTAAAATCGTGTCTTCTAATATGTCTCCGTTGATTGCTTTAAGGCTGCCAGCAGGGCCAAAGCTTACATACAAAGGAGGAGGTAAAGGCCCTGTTACGCCAGAAATAGTACCTGAGCTAAATGTGCCACTGAGCTGAATGTACCAGTAGTTTGTATTGTCTTGGCCACTGCTGAGAAACAAAACTCTTGGGTCTGCTTCTCCAGAGACTGCTAAACGTGTGCCATCTTGTGCTTGTAAGCTATCAAATCTTAAGTTACCTGCTTCTACAACACCGGCCCAGTGCATACCCAGTTCTTTGTTCTGAGTTGGAAAACCCTGTAATACACCGGAGATAACAGGTTGTCTTGCACCAATGGGTGTAATGATCGCTGGAGGAAAAGGGATTTCATAGTCAAACGGATACAAGAAGGACTTACGTGCCCCATCTCCAACAGCAAGCTCCCATCCTTTGCGCCATCGTGTCCAGGCTGCTTCTCTGTTGCTGCTATAAAGAGAATCTGGAACACTACCTCCAAAGGCTCCTGTGATTGGTTTTACTTTATAATTTTTATCTTTCTTGTCTGGTCTTTTTGCAAAAGAATCGGCACCGAAGTTTCCAAAGTTTCCTCCGGGTCTTCTTCGTGTCATATCAATAGAAGCCGCCTTGCGCAGTAATTCTAATCCCGTTTACATAACCAGTTTGAGCAGACTGTGCACCGCGCTGTACAACACCAATGTAAAGACGATCACCGCGTTGCAAATTGATAGCCCTATTACGAAGAGGACTGGCTTCTCCAAGCCCTGCGGTATTGCCTGTATTAGGAACCGGTACGCTGAGTTCAGGTAAGACATCTGTAAAGTCCATGTCAGTCTCGCCCACAGATAGGGTCTTGTAGCTAATCATGTGGTAGTCACCATCTGCTGGGATGGGAACTGTGGTTCCACGAGTGTGATATAGAGCTAGTGTGACGGCAGGAAGAGTGCCAGCTTCAGGGGATGTATAGCTAAATCCATTGACGATTCCCCCTGAGTAAAGAATTTCTGTGTTGATGTTTCCACTAGCAAGTGATCCTGTATAGGTGTAATACCCAGCACCGTTAGAAGGCTCATTAGCCAACAACCCAGAATCAGTAACAAAAACAGTCTGGCCACTAACCAAGCCAATGTAATCACCTGAAGTG
>WLWG01002175.1_pt1 | contig 15459 bp, 21 predicted proteins | sample 6712871 | NCBI WGS metagenome assembly WLWG01 (sample SAMN12718693, study PRJNA515312) | sponge metagenome | isolation source: marine sponge | host: Mycale hentscheli | place: New Zealand: South Island, Marlborough, Capsize Point | collected 2003-05-01
GGTTTCCGAGCAGGTTCAGCAGCCCCCAAAAACGGACCCTCTTGGTGGGCTTACTGAGGCGTTCACCATGATTGAAAAATTTCGAAATTTAGCCGAACGAGTGATGCCGGAATCCAATCCTGTCGATGACGGTGGTGGTGATGATGACGACGATAGTCTTTCAGATATGTTGATGAAAGTTTTGCCTTCGTTGCTCGAAAAAGAAAACGCTGAACACAACAACGTCGTGCCGATGCAGCCGGGTCAACAAAATGTCGGTGGTGTGTTGGATGCCGTGACAAAAATGAGCGACGACGAAAAAACACAGCTTTTGGATGGCATTGTAAAAACAGTTGGGCCCGAAAAAATAATGCGTCTTTTCGAGCAAAATCAGGCAAAGGGTGGATAGGGTATATGATGTTTCCACCACCGACCCGCAGTCTGTCGCACTCCAAACGATGGGCCGCGTTGCCCGTGAGGCTGCGGGTACCTGGACGATGCAGCGGCTCGCCGGAGAAGTTGCTGCAAAAGCAGCACCCCGGGACTATGTGGGTCAGCTACGAGAGCTATACAATGCGATTGTGGATGGGTGGAGATACACGCAGGAGTTCGGCGAGCGTGTGCCGGGGACTGCCACGGCGCTACTCAAGTATGTACTTGGTTGCGGGTATAACCAGACAGCCACATGCCCTAGCCCTGAGCGCTGCGACTATTTTGCCACCGATTGGAAAAACAAAGGCTTCGGCGATTGCGATGATGTCTCTCCGCTGGTGGCAGCGGGGGCACTATCATTGGGCATGGTCCCGTGTTTTCGGGTCGCTCAATACCCGGGGGGCGCCCATGTATCGACGGTTGTCCGTACTCCGACGGGTCAAATTGTGTCTGTCGACCCAGTGGGTCACCCGGACAAGGCATTTGGCTGGGCCATGGAGGTACCGCCTACCGGCTCCGTCCAGCTATTCGACATGTGGGGCCAGTCCACGTCCCAGTTTTCACCCCAAGTACTTAACTCGTTTGGAAGCGTGCCCACAATGACAAATGCAATGTCCCTACCCACCCTATACGATGGCCCACGCGGTGGCGTGACGTCGATGTCACCTGTATCCCATCGCGTGGTCGTAGAACCCGGCGATCCACGTGGTGGGCGAGTCCTATCGATGCCCATGTGGTCGCATCGGTTGTTTCGGCGCGGGTACGTAGTACCCGACCAACGTGCAGTCTCTCAGTTTGGCGAGCGATACAAATATGATGCATCCGGCGACATTTGGATCCCGGAGGATAAGCCGGTCGTATATCAGCAATCGTCTTCCCCTATGGGCGCTCGCAGAGATCGACGTGAACGCCGACGAAACAAAAAAGATCGAAGACGAGATAAACGGAAATCGTTCCGGGCCAAGGTGAGAAAGAAAGTTAAACGCCGATTGGACCAAGTCGCGAGCACGGCGAAGAATGTCAATCAAAGTCAAATTGCAACTCTGTTTCGTGCCGTAAAATCCAGAGCGTACGACTCGAAAATGGCTCAGCAAGCATTGGCCACCGCGTTGTTGCCGTTTGGGGTGCCAAAACAAGCAACGATAGCTACGATGGCGCGAGAGGCTGATTTAGCGCGCCAAGGTGGCCGCTCGAAATTGATTGAGTTGGTAGCCAGCGGTAAACTCCGAGAGGCTGCAAAAATGATTTTGTCGAGCACCGGAACCGGAATAAAGGCGGGCGTAGGCGGTGGTGGTATGCCTGGCATGCCAGCTCCAAAGTTCAATATCGACAATTTGGATATATCCAAACTGTCGACAATGATGGGAGCTATTGCCGAATCGCCGGGCGTCGATTTTGTAGAGCTACAGGACGGCGCGACCTATACCGTGGCGCCGGTGTCGGCCATGACGGGCGTGGATAATGCCTACAACTTCGGCCAGCTCGAAGTTGCCGATGCTCCTACGCCGGGCCGGTGGTATCGAATTCAAAGAGGTGATTCGCTGTTGAAGGTTACAGGTCGTGCGTATGGTCTGAAATCTGGTAAAGAGCGCACGAAAATGAGCAAGGTTATCAATAGCTCGTTGGCGAACCAATGCGTACAGGTTCCTACCGAGGCGGGTAGTTTTAACTCGAAAGTCTATGGTGAGAATATTGCGTCTTTTCGACCACGTTGGGCGTGCGATCCAGAGGATCAGCAAGGCCGGTGCGGGGTCGGCAAATGCTTTGCTGTTTTATGGATTCCCCCGGCCGCTGGTGTAGAGCCGCCAGAGAAGCCAAAGGAAGATGTAACGGGAGACGAGGTGGTTGTGGTCGATCCGGGGCAGCCAGTCAGTCAACCGAACGTTCCGTCTAGCTCACCGTACCGGAATCCGCCACCTGAATCCGTGCTGATTGTGTTGCAGGAGGATATCGACGATGAGCAGGAGCCACCACCACCCACAATCGAGGAACAAATCGAGGCTGCTCAGATGCCAGAGGGGGAGCCGGTGACACAGGCTCAGCCCCCCGCTCCTCAACCTCAGACCCCGCAGGCTACCGATACCGAGGCAATGCAGCCAGAGCCCGACGTGGTTGAATCTGAGCCTACAGACACCGATGAGGATACGGCTCCCCCTGAATTCTCACCGTATCCTCAATCTACTCCAGTTACCGATCCCGAAATGATGAATATACCGGATATCCTGAGAAATTTTCCGGTGAATACATATCCACAACCACCCGCGAAAGAAGAAGACGGCGGAATGGGTATTTTGCTGTTAGGCGGTGCGGCGTTATTGTTGCTGGCTGGGAGCAAAAAGGGGCGGCGCCGATCGGCCTAGGGTATGAGCTGCGGGACGACATGTGACTGCGCTCCCTGTCGGGGGAGTATGGGCGCGGAACCAACCACCGTCGATGTGGGGTGTGGGTCTGAATATGAGGGGCTCGTGCGTGCGGGCCCATATACGACACATGACCCATTTGGTTTGTGGTGCAATCAGCCGGCGGCTGCCTTGTGGTTCCAGCGAGTTCAGGAAGTATTACGGATAGTTCAGTCATCGATAAACGAGGTCTATCAGAAAGTTTATCAACAAAAGTTTTACGAATTTACTCGTGATATCGGTTATGATTTTACGAATTATAAGAAGGACATAGATGAACTACCGGAACCTAGCCACGCATGGATTTTTGGAGCGGGAGAGTGTTCGTTAGCGGTACAACGATACATCGACAGTATCCGTAGGGGCGCATGCTTGATTTCACGCGCGAGGAGAATCGTTTCCGATTCCGGTGGTGTGCCCGTGGATATTCCACTTCCCCCCGACCCACCGCCAGACACATCTACAAACGATATGCTGGGTAATCTCGTGACGCTAGCCGGAATTGGCCTGGCTGCCTATGTGCTATTCAAGGTGGCAAAATGATTGTTTGGCCGATACAGGGGCAAGACCCAAAAAAACATTGGCCTGTTCGTCGGTCGCGAGAGTTTGCGGCATTGCGAGGCGGCGGGACTAGGCATCATGCCGGTGTAGACCTTACTGCTAAATATGGCGATGTAGTGGTCGCCACCGAAGACGGCCGACTTGTCGCTAAGCAAAGTTTTAATGGGCCTAAGGCTGTCGCTCTATTGCTCGAAACCGATAGTGGTCGCGTGATCCTCTATGGGGAAATCGCTCCCAATAGCTGGCGATCGTTTGGGCTCAGTATCGGGTCGCGAGTAGTAGCCGGTCAACCTGTCGGTTGGGTCGGAATAAACCCTGGCGGATCGCAGATGCTTCATTTTGAGCTTTACCGTAAGGGGACGCGATCAAACAAACGGTGGATGGTAGGTGATGCGCCTCCCTCTGCGTTGATCGATCCTACACAATATTTAGATGCGGCGGCCGGATCTACAGCTGTCGTGCCATCGCCTACGTCTCCGGTTCCGCGGCCCGTCCCGCAACCACCCGTGACACCACCTCCCCAACTACCCACGCCCCCGGCTATTTTCCCCGTACCCCATGATCGTTACCCCGAATCGGAAAACGTTTCAGGGCTTGTGTTGGGTATCGCGCTGGTGATTGCTGCGGTGTTCATTTCCGAGGGGCCGAAGTAATGCCCGCTATATCCAAAATGCGCGAATTCGCATACCTTGGGAAATGCTTAGAGATCGTCTCGTTAGAAGGGAGTCTTACACGCAAAGTTTCTTGGCCTTTTTGTGGAGAACCAGTATTGTTGTGGGAGCCGATTCAGAAAGTTTTGTTGGTTGTGGAGGATTTGCAGTTGCGCTGGAAAGAGACCTTGGGGGAGAATGTGAGCGCTAAGGTCTATGAGCGGTGGTCTCAGTTTATTGCCGAGCAGGAATCGGATAGCGATATTCCCAAGGGGCGCCTCCTGAAATCAGGGCCCGCGGTTTCTATCGCTTATCAGTCTGATAAATGGGAAGGGACACTGCGCGACTACGAACACACCTTCGCAAAAAGCGACGAACTGTTCGAGAATGAGCAAGGTACAGTTTTCGCGATAGAGGGGCCTCGTCTTACCGTCAATCACAGAGGGATTGTGTACTAATGGCAACCCATAAGGTCAAAATCATTAACCCAAAACCGACCGGCAAAAAGAAAGCACCGAAAAAGAGGAAAAAACCCGTGGCAGCAAAAAAGAAAGCATCAAAAAAACGGTCGAGAAAAAAGAGATCGACCACCACCACCACCACCAAAAAGACTACCAAAAGAAGGTCTAACCCAAAACCAGCACCCGCTAAGCGTCGGCGTCGGTCAAACCCGGCGTCTGCGGGTGTCGATATCATGCAAGATGGCAAGGACGCAGGATATCGTCTTTTGGGCAAAACCATTGGCGCCTATGCTGTCACCCGATACGGCACCGTAAAGGCCGATCTTGGGGGGCCATCTCCTATGGTTGGCGCGCGCTGGTCAATGCGGTCTCATGGTATCAATCTAGCCGCTGGTTATGCCGCCTCATATGTTGCCCGAAAATTCGCCAAGTTATCGGCGAAAGATGCGAAAAACATTTTTGCGGGTGCTATTGATCTCTCGGTATCCAAGGCCGTGTGGCACGAAATTATCGGTCGATTTGGGCAACGTAGTCGTTTTGGAGCATCTGAAATGGCACTTCCGGCCCAAGGGGTACCGGATGGAGCCATCTACGATAGTGGCGATGGTACCCGGTACATCAAGCAAGGTAGCCAGTTTATCCCGATGCAGGGCATCAATGAGGTGAACCAACTTGGTGCCGCGATGGTCTCAGCAAACCAGCTGGGTGCATCGATGGTACAGGCGGGCCCTCTCGGAGATGCCTCGTCACACATGCCCGATGCATTCACGGCGGTGATGAATACCCCCCAACCCCAAGCGGCAAATTTGCCACGCGGATATGATAGGCGCAATGAATCCGATCCGTATCGTGCCGCCTACGCCTACTAGTCAATAAATTTCGATAGGAGACTGAAACAATGAATCAACCTTCACAATATACCCCCACCAGAGTCGACTCAGCAGGACTTGGAGATGCCCGACACTGGCGAGCCGAAGAACAATGGACCCGATACGATAGTGTTGTCATCGGCCCAAACACAGAGCGAACTCAAGGATGGTTTACGAACTTTTCGCAATTTGCGAGTGCGTCCACACTCACGTGGAACGATGGATCGCGAAAAAAATCCGCTGGTGAAGCCTATACAAACCAGAGCGGTGATACCGAGGACTTTGCTCAGCTCATTTATCAGAGTGGTGTTGAGTTCAAGGCCCCGGTGATGTTTGGCGATGCCGAGGCTGATGCAGCTGAGCCGAAAATCGCTGCTATGTTTTTGCAGCAACTTCCAGATCTCATGCGTTTTGTGGTGAAGCTGCAAGACGTTGATAATGTGCTCACCATTCCCGGCTCGCATATGCCAGGCGGAACGGGTACACATAACCAATTTTTTGAGGGTGGCGGAAGCCTCCAGCAATATGCTGGAACAAATGGACCTGGAAATCTTGGTTGGGTGTGGAACTGGCCTGAACCGCTTGGCATCCCGACCAAATCCAAGTTAACGGTCAACGCCATTATTGACCAGCCGTTGTCGGACTTTTTCAAGCAGCTAGCTTCTTTCCCGAAACAAAAAATCATCGTCACGGAAGACGGCGAGATTGAAGTACCCAATTATTACATCATCCGTGTTTGGCATCGTGGACCACGAATGGTTCAGCTTCGTGGTGCTCGTTCGGCGAGCTAGGACTATCTATGCCCGCCCCACAAATCTGGACCCCTCAATACTTCCCGACGTACTATAGCGGAAACGCTCAGTTTTTGGACTCTAAAGGGGTACCGACTGGAGAAGCAGGGGCTAAAGCGACGGTGCCGATTACGATCAACAACAACCCGCAGTTGTGGACCGGTTTTCGCGTCACCAATGTATACGAGATACCCGACGGGTATCAGACGTCCGCCTTCCTGACATTACTTGCTCGACTGGACGAAGAGCAAATAGTCACTACCGAGCTCACCCAAAACAATGTTGTTGTTCGGTCCGCCGTGCAGCGAAACGTTATCGGTGGTGCACCTAGTGGATCTGGCGGAATAAACTGGAGTCCATTTCCAGTTCCCTTTCCGTGGAAGGGTGGCGACAATGTGACGTTCACTTTCGAGCGTTTGACTGCTTACCCAACATCACAGGGGGAAATTGTTCCTACCGTGTATGTCACAATTGAAGGGGCAACCGGTGTGAGCGATGCTCATCCACCAGCAGCCCCCGGAACAACGGGCTATCCCAGTTGAGTGAGTATTTTCCACCAGTAGGGCCCCCATTTATTGGGCCCTACTGGTCTTATCCCGGAGCCACGCTCAGCCAGCGAGTACTGCCACGGTTGCAGGCTGGATCTCGGCCACTTTTGGGTGATCATGGCATCCCGGATTTTTTGGGGCACCTGCAGGTACAGACCCCGCGCCCGGTTGGTGCGATTCAGTATTGGGGCCTTACTCCGCCTCCTATTCCTCCGCCGGCTGTGAGTCCTACGGAGTCCTACCCCGCTGGTGTCCGGGATCGGGTGGAATATTTTGATGCGGCTCGCTCCACCCGTCCACTAAATGCATTGACCAACACCAATGATTTTTTTCTACCCGGACGATACGCGTTTGAAATTACTCGTTTTCGCGTACGGCAGGGAGAGACGGCAGTGCTCCAACGCATAGCCACGTGGGGGCGCCTAGACTGGACCGACGGCGAGACAAATCAACCGTCTATCGAAATCCGCAATGGTAGTGCGTCTACCGCTTCGGCCGTGCAGGTTGAACAAACACCATTCCCGGAGGGTTACCCTGTCGACGGGTTGCTCAATTCCGGGAGGATAAATCTCGGATATCGGCTCATTGTTCAGGGTGTACCCGGGTCCATGACATCCGCTCGCGAACCGTCACTAATATCGACGACGGTTGCTCCGTCTGTGCTGCCGTTGGGCCAAAATCTCATTTCGCCGTGGGAAGACCAGCGATACATTTGGGATGGCACCTATACGGACGACAACTATTGGGTGCTCGGTGGACAATGCCTGGTCAGACTGTTTTGCGTGATCAATATCGAGCAAAACGATCAGCCAACGGATCGTATTTGGAGCCCGCTCATTGGTGGGCGGCTCAGCGGTTGGACCCAAAAAAATGGACCCAACGGAGGGGCCGAGCGTGCGGCTACCCGCTGGATTTGAACTCAACCAAAATGAAAGGCCCGGTTGCCCGGGCCTTTGCGAAAGTAATCACCTAACCATTGCGTGAAAAGATGACTACACGATGAAACACACAAATAGCACAGAGGCGTTTCCGATGCAAGATATACTAGGTATTTCTCCAAATGCAAGGTACCGAGCCCGTTCTGAGCGCCGCGCTCCTAAATGCCCACAACGATTTAATAAATCGACAAATGCCAGTGTGCTTGTGTGCTACCTCAAGACGGCTCGCCATTTAGGGCGCCGCGATTGGACGGATAGAGATAGAGAGGTAATCGCCGAGCTCAAGGCGCGTAGCTGGACGGTCGCCGAAATATCGACGCAAAAGGATAGAGTGCTCGAATATTCGCTCAGTACGTTTGCCGTGCGTGAACGGTACGGTCGCGATGTAGTCGACGACCGCATCTGGCGATTGTTTTCCCTACTGGCCGATGCCTATCGAGCCGGTGCGCTTGGACTCATGGTGTCATATGACGATCTCGCAGCTGAGCTGGGATGTAGCCGCGCTACGTGGGGACGCATGCAGCGGTACCTTTTGAAGGAGCGGCTTATACAGGTTATTCGCGTCCGGGAAGAACGGCCGGATGCACCACGCGGCTACAACAACGGTCGCAACCTCTATCAGTTCGGCGATAAGATTTTGAGCGTGATGCGGTTTGGATTGCTCGAAAAAGGGCAGAGCTCTGAGAGCTCCCGACGCATACGAGATGAGGCCCAAGCCGCCCGCCAAGCTTCACGCCGCCACCGGGCCCAACGAGCACAGGCGGAGCGTAAGGCGGCCAATGAGGCACGATGCAAGTGGCGAGACGGTAACCCCTCTCATCCCCAAGCGGATCGGCTAGACCTGCCTCGACCGGATCGGGCCGCCGACGAGAAACCGGTGCTCCCAGCTGAGCGGCAGGTGGCTGAGCCAACTTGCGAAGTCGGCGCATCTGCACCCTTATCTCCGTCTCAATTTGAACTCACCTCCCCCGGAGTCGGGGGAGGAGACTTCGTCTCCTCCTCCTCCCCCGTACGAAAACAAAATGAAGCCGCTTGCAAGGTGGCTCAGCCACCTGCCGCTCAGCTGGGAGCACCGGTTTCTCGTCGGCGGCCCGATCCGGTCGAGGCAGGTCTAGCCGATCCCGATCGGAATCCTCTGGATCTTTGGCTCGCACGACGCACCTCCGGGCACCCGGGCATTGAGGGCGTCGCAAGTTCCGGGCCAGCCTGCGAACGACCGATTCCGCGACATCGAGGGGAAAGTGCTCAAAAAAAAGCACCCACCAAAAAAAATTTGGCGGGTGATTCAGGAGGGGTGCTCACAAATGAGCAAAAGCTCGAGCGCGGTGCGTCAAATGCGCTAGACGAGCACCTTTTGCGGCTCGAACGGCGAGCTAGCCTTGCTGATCGATTCGAGTGATAGGCGGCGCGTTCGAGCCGCTCACCATGGGCATGAGCATTTCGGCGCTGTCCAAAAACTTCAGACCTCGCAAGACTTCGTTCGGCTGAAAGGTATAGATATTGGACGCAAGATACGGAAGTGCAGTTTCGAGCACGTTGATTTCCATCGCGCGTCGAATAATTGTATTATAGATATCGCGAGGCCGGCGAAGGTCAGCCTCCCCGTGTGGAATATAAACGAGTTGGTCAGCACCATCGATCACCAGCCGCCAAAGTGAATGGGTCGGTTTAGTGGTGACAGAATAGGGAGCCACGGACGCGTTGCTCGCTACGGGAGGCGCGGCGTCGGGAAAAAAACAGTGACCTACCCCGGACACGTCGGCACCGGATACGAGAAAAAGGTTTGGATGGTTGACAAGCCGCTCGCTGGTAGCTTGCGAAATTTGGGTGGGAACCTGCCAGGATTCGGTTCCGATATCCGACGGATCAACAAAAGTATTTCCAGCAATGTAACTTCGCGCGGAATTGACCACGAACGGGTCACCGTTTTGACCCTGCACGGTATGATACGCACCAGCTCCACGAATCGCACGCAATTCCTCCTGATATAGCGAATCAAACGACGGTCCATTTATATCGGTGAATAGATGCATGAGCACCGGCGATGAGTGCCTCCACTCTTCCGGAAATCGTTGGTTGGCAGTACCAGCAAATTCCCAAACTCCAAATTCACCGGGCATCGCTCGGCGTGTGGTGATCTCAATATTTGCATTCCAGTTTCCGTTTGCCGGCGCGAAAAGAAGCGTGGCCGAACCAGTAATATTAAGCCCCCAAGTCCAAGCACCGACATCCGGCAGCGGACGCAACGAGTTGGTGGCCGTGTTGACAGCATCGGCGGGTCCGCTCAATACACGGGCCACTGCAGGGTTCGACGAGGTGTGCCAATAGTGAGCGTCGGAGATGTCACTGGTGGAGTTGGTGACGGCATGATAGTCGATGAGCGTTTCGGCGGTAGCCGGATACATTTCCGGGGCGAACGTGATATCAATTTCGCCGGGGGCGTCCCCCACATTGACGTTTTTAAGCGTGTTGATGCGGCGAACGTTGCCGAAATTAGAGCCGATTCCAGCTCGGTTGCGAAATAGAATTTGAGATCCTACGAGATTGACTGGCATATTTTCCTTTTACCCGGGCTGGACCCGGCGCACCTAGAGCATATCATGAAATCGCGCATAGCCAGCTGTAAAAACTGTGCTATGGTCCAACCATGCAAGTACTCAATAAGATAAATCGGGCGCTTACGCCGTCCGAACCGATGATATTTCTGCCTGACAATTGCTTTGGGGCTTTGTCACCGCTCACAGGATACCAGATTGTGCGCCGCCAGGCCGGAACTGAGATGCAGGATTGGTTGTGGGATACGAACAACGATCGCTACATCGCCGTTCAGTACATCAACGCGTCAACCTATATCGGAAACAAACTGAAATTTCACGAGTGGCAAGTTACCGCAGACGAGATGCTGCGCGAATTCAAGCGTGTTAAGTGGAGCGAAGGTGTCTTGAGTTGGATGCCCTCGTTTTATTGTTTGGATTTGCGATACTGGTGCAACATGCACCGCCACAAACCCTATGTGGTTTGTGAGGTCATTTTCGATTCGGGAAAAAGTCGGTATCACATGTTCGAGAATCATCGGCGCGTGGTGATAGGTGAATCGTTTGCTACGCTCTCGGAGGCGATTATAAAAACGGAAGAACGAAACAAACTGGTAGGTGGAAAATGAATGGTGTAAGGCTGTTTTGCAGGGTGCTTTTTACGTGTGCTTTGTGTTGCACTCTACTGCCTATGTTCAGGGTGATGTCTGGTCTGTGGCATTTGATGATGGCTCCCCTGATATTCGCGTGGGATGTATACTATGTGTTGTGGTCGGACTCTCCGAATTCCGCACTTGTTGTACTCCCGTATATGTGGCGTAATCGGATTCACTCAGCGTGGAAACTGGAACTTCGCAATCCGCTAAGGAGAGATACACCATGAGTGACACAACCGCTCTCATCCTTGGATGTGCTTTTTTCGCCGTAATGGTGATTGATTTTGCGCTTTATTGGAGGAAATGAACATGAATCTGAAAATGAAGATGAAAATACTACTAAGCATCAGCGTGGGATTACTCTCGGTGTTCGGAGCCGTGCTCGTTTTCGTGTTTTACGCTGCCGCGCAATCTGGACATTCTAATTGCAGGGTCGGTGAAAATACCTTCACTTGTATTGAACGACGGGTTCGAGGAGCACAATCATGATTGAATTCCTTCTTATTTTTGGATGTATGGTGTTGGGGTTTTTATTTGGTTTTCTGCTTGATTTTTGGGGGGTCAAATGAACATGCTAATCAGCATTATCGTTGGCCTACTCTTTGGATTCGGAGCCGTGCTCGTTTACGTGTATTACGCTGCCGCGCAAGCCGGGAGACTAATTGCAGAGTCGGTGAAAATACCATACCATGCATTCAACGACGGGATGGAGGTAACGCAGGATATATCCAGCGGTATGAGTCCACGAAACGCCATCAAAATGGCAAAAGTTCGTACACGGGAAAACGCGCAGGATTTGGCTCAGTAGAGTACTTGCATGGTTTTCCACTGAGCCGGGGGCTCGCTGGCCAATGCTGTTCTGGCGGGTCCCCTTTTTTACTCAACAGCACGCGAGAGACACGATGAACGATACTGAATATAGAAAAAGAATTGCTCAATTACGGGTAGAAAGTAGCAGTATGAGCGATCTGAAAAGCTCACTGTTCAGCCTCAATGCGTCATGTGACGCATTGATTCAGGCCGCAACCCAAATGAAAATAGGTGCCGTGAATGCGACGGGGAAAATGCCAGTTCAGGACAACGAGGGGGCAGACAAGTACGGACTAGCGGCCGATCTGGTGGCTGGTGTCTGCGAGGGGCTGCCTCAACTCGTGCGTACTACCGACCGCGCAATTAAGATTTGCTTGAGACTGGATCGTAAGAGCAAGGCTTGGCGGGAAGAAAACGTGTTGTGCAGAAACAAACCGAATCCAGATGAATTGGCCGATCTGTCTAGGGCGACACGAAAGTCGGAGGGCGAACAGTGATGAGTGAGCAGAGAATAAATGCCCAAGCTGAATTAGAAGCATCGCATGCTCGTGCACAAACCCGATGTGCCTCTGAGCTCAAACACGCATATACTTATTTGGAGCATCTTCAGGCGCAAGCGTCCGAGGCCTGGAGTGACGTCAGGAGGACGAGATACGGGATCCGTAGCCTCGATATTCGTAATCTGGACGACACAGACCCCGCCTCTCTAGACGAGGAACAAGTCCACGTCCTGCTTTCCCCCAAAATGGCGATGCTCGATGCGTTGGGGTGCTCAATAACGAGCGTCGAGTCTGTGATCCGATATTGGGAGATACACAAACGCTATCTTAGTAAGCACTTCGATGCAGAGATTCGCAAGCTTCCAGAGCCAACAGAGGAGACTGCGAATGAATAACGAAAACGCACATCGTCTGAAACTCTATGCGAACGAATTGGCCGTTTGTTGCCGGAAGCTAGAATGGTTTTATGATAAAATTGCTTTTCTCCGAGAAGAGGAAAAACAAGCATGGGACGGCCTCCTCCATTCGTATGATGATCCGAAACGCATGGTCACGTTGCAATCTCGATTTCCGGTGATTTGGGAATCGATCAAATGCTTTCAGGCCGGTGCTCGAAAATGGGAGGAGTATGAAATAGAGTTGAGGACTGGGCACGATTTTCTGATGCAGCAATTTGAGTCCTCGCTGAAATCTATAGACTGGGAGAAGCACAACAAATCCCAAGAGGACGGTGTGCCCGATGGAAAATAAAAAACAAACATCGCTCGATCGGGAGGAAGTCAAGCTTGCATGGGAACTAAAAGAGTGCGTGCAACGACTGGCTGCTGGCTTTGAGGCACTGGCTCAATCGAGATTAAGACTGGCCGAAACATACAACGAGATTAGGAGATTTGAAGCGCAACTGAGCCTCCCAACTATCCATACTCCGGGTGAAAAAGAGGTAATGCAACATGAGCGGAATGACCTCTATGATCGCGTAGCGGTGTTAGAGGCGGCCATTTGCGGGTTGGAGAACTATGTAGAACCGTGGTTGGTCTATCGCAAGGAAATTCGAAAACGAGAAGACGCTTACCGTAGAAAAAAGGAGATTAAAAGTGGCGAATAGAGACGAGCTTGAGGCGCGACTAGGAACCCTTATTGAGTCCGTGGAGAAAAAGGCTCTTGATAACCTCGACACCTACGAGGATGAGTTCGCGCTCGATGTCGCAGCAATGTTGCAGCAAGGTTTGCGAAATGAAATACATGCCAAGCAGTTGGTGCAACTGGAATCGATAGCGGTATCCCTCGACGGTTTGGGTCGGCTTATCCGAGCTATGCTACCCGATCCCAATAAGCCCCCTAACGAAGGAGGTGAAGGCTGAAATAAAAAAGGCGCTCAAAAGAGCGCCTTTTTTATTTGTGGCCGTTGCCTATTCAGAGAAGTTTTTACCCGGAAAACAGATGAAAACATCGCCACGAGGCGAGTTTAGCCAAATCACCCCACTCGTGCAGTGGGTCTCGCTGTGCTCCTCCAATAAAAATGCTTGAATCTGAGCGGTGATAGGCTTGAACGGGTCCACCTCAATGCCGAGACCTTGATCGTCCCAAAGGTCATTTAATTCATCGGGATCACAGATGAATATTTCAATCGGAGACTCAGCGGCCGCCTTCGCGGCATCTAAGCTTCGGTACCCCTGGTGGCGAGTAGAGCTTCCAGTCTCAGCCCAATGGAGAACATAGTCACCGCCAGTCTTATGAAAAATGGTCAGCTGATTCCCGGGATAGGTCCACACTTTGAGATGAGCATATTCGTGCACCGTCCAAGGGTCTTCACGTTGCCAGGGTGCCATTTCCAACCGGCGTTCAGCTTCCTCTGGAGTCATTTGAAAATCATTGATGGGCTCTCGGCAGACCGATAGCTGGCTGTCAAGTTTGACGAGGGTTCGATAATCATCTGCTTCTCGATGTACGTAGTAATGGTTGGGCAAGTTGGGGTGCAAATAACCGAACGAATAACCGGTAGGCAATCGATAGGGATGATCGGGGAGAGTGGGGAATTCAGACATGACTAGGAGCCCCCGTTTTGTCTATCGTATTGTTCAGGAGTGATGCCGGTAAGGGCGATGAACCGAGCACGTTTATTCTGCCATTCCTGACGAGCATGATACTCCGTGGGCACTTGGTAGTGTTTGCCGAACGGGCCGTACCCGAACGTGCTCGATTCCCGAGCAAGCTTGGCGACATTGTCGGAAATGCACATTAGGAATTGTCTCCCATTCCTAGCGACTCGGCCAGCTTCAAAATCTCTTCGCAGGCGCGCTTGTATTCATCGGATGATTCGTGGGCGTCGAGTTGGAGAGCCTCCATTTCGCGGTTCATCCAATTCAGTTCCGCTTGCGTAAATCCAACGGTGTTGTCGTCGGAAAAATGTGTAGGTGCGACGTAAGACTGTGGTTCTTGCATGGTTTTTTCTCGACGTTGGGGGGCGGCGCCTATTCACGGGCGATTATTCACCGGGGCAAAATCGGGCCGGGGGGGCGTCTGTGAGCCAGTATATCGCATGAACTTGCGCGTGCCGTGCGGATATGGTGCCATTGTTTGAATGTCAGAGAGGACCAATTGGGGCATTTTCGGGGGGATACCGGGATCGCAAGGCGCGGCCGGTGGGGAAAGAGCGGCGGACCGTCGTCAGCAAGCGCTAGATTTTGGGGCAACGACCGATTCCGTCGGTGAAAAATCGAGTCCTGTGACGCCGCCAACGGTGCCGCATCCTGACAACCCGACAAAGCTGTCGAGTGATTTTGCTGAATTACAATCGAGATTGAAATCGGGGTTCCGGGTGGAGATGTATCGAGTGCTCCCGAAATACGCGAAGGGGTTAGTCGATGTGTACGATCCCGAAGACGAAATCGATTTAAAGGAAATCTCTCGGCGTTGGGGTGGGCAGAGATACAGGATGGTCCCGAAAAAATATAACGCCGTCGGGAAAACCGGCGGTTGGATTTTTGCACCGGGACAAATCGAGTTTTCGATCGCTGGGACACCAAAAAAGAACGGAGTTGAATGGCTCGACACACAGGTTTTGGGCAAGACGCAGGAGGATAGCGAAATGAATATTGAGATGATGCGAATGATGTTTGAAATGCAAAACAAACAGATGGCCGCACAGCAACAAATGATGCAGGAAGGTCTCGCCAAAATAGCCGCATCCCTCCATTCATCGTCGGTTTCCGAGCAGGTTCAGCAGCCCCCAAAAACGGACCCTCTTGGTGGGCTTACTGAGGCGTTCACCATGATTGAAAAATTTCGAAATTTAGCCGAACGAGTGATGCCGGAATCCAATCCTGTCGAT
>WLWG01002178.1_pt1 | contig 15445 bp, 16 predicted proteins | sample 6712871 | NCBI WGS metagenome assembly WLWG01 (sample SAMN12718693, study PRJNA515312) | sponge metagenome | isolation source: marine sponge | host: Mycale hentscheli | place: New Zealand: South Island, Marlborough, Capsize Point | collected 2003-05-01
TCGGGTTGGCACGCTTGAAGGCAACGCCGCAATCACCGACCCAACCACGGCAACAGCTGTGGCTGCTGTGCAAAGCGACGTCGACGCAAATCAAACCGCCAGCGAAAGTGCCGATTCAGCTCTCGGTGGACGACTTGACGTGCTGGAGGCTGATCCGACGACCGCAACCGCAGTTGCCGCCGTCCAAGCCGATGTTGATGCAAACGAAGCCGACGCCGACGCAGCCCTCGCTCTGAAGGCTCCGCTCGCCGACCCCGACTTCACCGGCCAACTCGATGTCGATACCAATGCGCGTATCGAATTTGCCGACAACCTCACCAAGATCCACAACGTCTTGCGTGGCACGTCGATCAACATCGGCAACAACATCGAGGTGAAGCCTGCAGCTGCTGGCGGACGTGTTGAGATCACGGGCGACCTGCTCATCGACGCATCCGACTTTGTCGATGCCGCTAACGACACTGCTGCAGCCGCCGCTGGTGTGGTTGTCGGTCAGGTCTACCGCAACGGCAGCGACCTCAAAGTTCGCATTAGCTAAGTTAGCTAACTGAACGAGAGGCTTAGGGTTGGGTTGATCCCCAGCCCTTTTTTATGCCGTGGCTAATTTCTCCCCTGAGCAATTAGACAACTGGAAAAAAATTAAAGAAGCCCTTGAAAAAGCCGGAAATACTGACAGCTACTTCTACAAACGCGCCGTAGCTATCCTGACTACAGGTCGAGATTTACCGCTGTGATGGAAGCTTGGGTCACGGCAACGGTGGCGATTGTTGGTGGCGGATACGCTGTGCTGCAAGGACTCCACCGCCGTGTAACGCACGTCGACACCAGGCTAGACCGCATCGAACTTAACCTGGCACGCGACTACGTTTCTAGGAACGAGTTCTACAAAGAACTCGCAAAACTAGAAGAGCACATGATCAGGATTGAGGAGAAGCTTGATCGAATGCTGGAACGTCAGCAGCGCTCTTAGTCACGCGAGTTTTACGAGTCTTCTTTAATTCAATAGGAGGCAGGTTAATTATCTCCCCAGCGATCCGCATCTGCCTTTCCATGTTCTACAGAAGAATTTGTTTGTAGTATAAAGCTAACGCCTGTGGCGTGTTTACCCCTTAATAGTGATGTCTGAAGCACCTGAGCAACAACCTGTGGTTGAAACTCAACAGCCAGCGGCTGCACCTGACGTTGACTACCAGTCCCAAGTTGAGCTTCTCAAAGCGAAGAACGTCGAACTAATCGGCGAGCGACGCAAAGACAGAGAGAAGTTCGAGGTGATGGAAAGTCAACTTAAGGAGCTTCACGAGCGCTCGAACAAGCAGCGGCAAGCCAAACTCGTCGAGTCTGGTGAGCACAAAAAGCTGTGGGAAGAGGCACAGAAAACAGTTGCCGAACGCGAGGTAGAGCTTGACCAACTCCGTCAGGAGATGGCTCAGCAATCCGCCAAAGCCGAAGCGCAACAAGTTCGTTCTGTTGCCACCAGTGAGATGGCAAAGATGGGAGTCTTCGCACCAGACCAGCTGTATCAGCTGATGGCCCAGAAACTCAAGTTCAACGGTGACGATGTCAAGGCAATCGATGGGGGCGTCGAAGTGTCATTGGCTGAATTCATCGGCAACTTGAAAAACCCTGGGTCGGGCTACGAACACTTCTTCTCTGCCAGCCGAGTATCCGGCATGGGCACAGCTTCCAACTCAGCGTCCGTCACTGCGGGAATGGACAACCCCTACGCCACGAGAAACTTCACCCAGATCGTGGCTCTCGAAACCGAAAACCCTGAGCTGGCACGTCAGCTGAAGTCTGAAGCCGGACTCAAGTAAACCGCCTTTTTTGGAGAACCATGGGCATCTTTGCCGGGAATTTTAATCCCGATTCCACATTCGCTTCCGACATCGGAAGCATCACCCGTCTCGCGACGTCAGCACCGTTCCGCGGCTACCTGACCGAAGAGATTTTCCAGAACTCCGCATTCGTTACCAGCGGCATCCTGCGTCCTGACTCAGTGCTGTCCGGCGTAACCGGCACCCGCGTTGAAGTTCCTTTCTTCGCACCCCTCAACTACATCGAAGAGCGCGTCGACTCTTCCGATTCCTGGGGCCTGAACCAATCCGGCTACTACACCAGCCAGAAGACCAAGGCTTCCACCCAGTACGCGACCATCACCACCCGTGGTGCGATGTTCTCGGCTGACGACCTGTCTCGCTACGAGACCGGCGAAGACGCCCTTGCCAACATCCGCAGCCAGCTGGCTCGCGACATGGCCCGCAAGATGGACCAGAAGCTGATCTCCCAAGTGTGGGGTCTGCTTTCTTCCCCCGACGCTCCGCTGTACGACACCCACGTCTGCGACGTGTCCGTCAACACCGGCACCCCCTCCATCGCCAACACCCTGTCACCTTCCTCCGTCACTGGAGCGAAGTACAAGCTGGGTGAGCGCGCCGGCGACATCAGCGCCATCGCCGTCCACCCCGACGTGGCTGCCTGGCTCGAAACCGCTGGCATGTTGACGTACACCAACGTCACCAACACCGCCAACGCTGCTTCCAGTATTTGGGGTTCCGGCGGCATCGGCCTGTCTTCCACCGAAGTGCGTCTATTCGCAGGTCTCAGAGTTGTGGTTGACGAGCAGCTGCCCGTCATCTGCAACACCGGTGGTCCTGCCCAGTACCACTGCTACATGTTCGGCGAGGGCGTGGTGCGCACCGGCGCCCAGTTCCCCCTGCAGGTGGAAACCGAGCGCAATATCGCTTCTCTTCAGAACGCGATGGCAGTTACCTACAGCAACTGCATGCACGTGCTCGGCACCTCCTGGAACTCCGTGCACGACGGCCCAACCAACGAGCAAATACGCGACGGCTCCAACTGGAGCGTGGCCTACTGCGACCCCCGCCTCATCCCCCTCATCGACCTCGTGGTCAACGTGGAGATGGAGTGTCTGCCCACTACCGCTACCTGCGGCTGATCCTAAACTTGGATCAGAGGAAACACGGAGGGGCCTCTGGCCCCTTTTTTCTTATGTGCGGCTTAATCAGGTTGTACTGCTACTCCAAAGGTGTCACCTGGATCGAAGACTATCCCTTACATGAAGCCAGATATCAGCACCGTAGACTGGTAAGACAGGGAGTAACTGTTTACCACACGGTGGAAGTCTGATGGCAACGCTCGACGCCACTCTTGCTGGAGCGACAAGCAATAGTTACGCCGACCTCGCCGAAGCAAGCGCCATTGCGCAGAACTTGCCGTTTGCTGCTGACTGGGCCGCAACCCCCAACGAAGATTTAGAAGCCGCGTTGATCGTGGCAACTCGCTGGCTCGAAACCCTGAACTATGGCGGCGAACGCTGCACATCTACCCAACGACTGAAGTGGCCTCGTAAAGACGCTGAATGCGACGGCCGAGTATCTGACTGCAGCTCAATTCCTTACGCCATCCAAGAAGCCGAAGTCATCTTGGCCTGGCAATACGTCCAAGAACCCAAGTCATTCCCTGGCTTTGGCGGTTCTGCCGGCGACGCCGCTCCCACTGGGACGTACATCAAGCGCCAAAAAATCGACGTGCTCGAAATTGAATACGACCAATTCAACAGCAACCAGTACAACGACGACTGCAACGATTGCACTTTGCCCGCCATCCTCCAAGAATTCCCCTGGCTTGCGGACTTGCTTGGCTGCTGGCTCGGCTCCAACTCCAGCAGCGGCAACCGCCTCATCCGTCTCTTCCGGAACTGATGTCTAAGGTCGACGACGTATTCGATTTTGCCGATGAACTCATCGACGAGTGGGGACACTACGTCACCTTTGTGCGCAAAGAAAACTCGGTCTACGACCCACAGACTGGATCGACTACCGAAACCAAGACCGAAAAGCAGGTCAAGGTCGTCATTAGCAAGCTAGACATCTCCGAATACGGAGGTTTGTACCAGCAAAACGACGTCAAGATCATCCTCGACCCCGTCCAAGTCGATTACATCTACATCACCGACCAAGATTATTTCCTCGTCCCACGGGAGAATGCACCCGACGAAATGATGAAGGTGATCGAGCCCGTTACCTATCGTGGAGACAGACCTGTCTGCTACGTCATCATCGCGAGGCCGCAGTAATGGCAAGAGCAGAATTTAATTTCGGCGATCTAAACACCTGGATCAACAACATCAAAAGCGAAGTCGCCGAGACCGCTTCCGAAGAAATCATCAAAAAACTACAGATCGAAGGTCCATACTGGTCAGGTGAATTTGCTGGAGCGTGGGAAGCTCGTCTTGGCAAAACCACAATTCCAGCCGATCAGAAATCAATGTTCCGCGGCGAGGATCGCTCAGCACTGAAGCAACCTCGCCAAATGCAGCCGTACTCTGTGCAGGCCGCACCAAAGAGCCCTAATAAGAAAGTCGAGTACACCATCGACAACCGGATGGAGTATCGCGACATCGCTAAAGACTTGCAACCAGACAGCACCAACACGTTTCGCGGCGATCGCGCTGGAGCGACCGCCCGCAAGGACTGGTACGACCGCTATATCCAAGGTGGCGGCCTCGCCCAAACCCTCGCCCTCGCTACTGACCGCGTGAGTAAGGACCCCAAAATTAAGAACTACAAAGGAGATTTGAACCGATGAACCTACAAGACATCCGCAAGTATTACGAGTATCCAGTCATCGACTGCTGCAACCTGCAGCGCGTCGAGTTTCGCGCTGAAAACACCCTCGAACCCGGCGGCGACGCCATCCACAAGTTCTGCCTGGCGCGCCTCCAATTCGGTGAGATGGCCGAGCAAACGATTTACTGCGGCCCGCTTAGCAACAAGCGTGCAGTTTTCATTGTTGAGTACCACGGCCCGAAAGGCATCGGCCCAAAGGATGCGCAGGACTTCATGGAGTGCGTCATCTGCAAATTCCACGAACTAAAGGGCGTGGTGAGCATCAACGGTCCCGACTTCACCTCCCTGGACGACCGCCCTTACTTCTTCGCGCGCGTCAGCTTCGGCCTGCAAATACCGCAAGAATTAGACTAGGTCAACAGGCTGTGCCTGCCCTGGGTCGCCCCGCCTAGGAAACGCCCCCAAAGCCAACGTTTCTTTAGGAGACCAATGTCCACTTGCGACAATACTGTCCTTACTGGGCAGGAAGGCTTGATCCAATTCAAGCCACTTGGAACAACCAACTGCATCGACGACTATTGCCCATTCATGGGCACCCGCATCTACCTTCCCTGCTCGTCTGACTACGACGTCGACGACTGTATCGAGGTGGAGCGCGTCAAGATTCCTTCTGGCGAAGGTATTTCTGATGACGGCGGTTCCACCGTTGTAGCCGACGGCGACACTTACTACGTCGTCAACGACGGCAAGGGCGCTGCAGGCGACGTCGATGCCTGCGGCAACGACATGGAGGGCGTGCCCTACATCGAACTGTCCGCAACCCAGGGCGGCACCGCCATCAGCTGGGACACCAGCATGGCCGGCGAAATCATCTCCGGCGGCGGCATTGCCACCATCACCGTTACCCAAGGCGGCAGTGGTTACAACGGCGGTGTAGCTGGAACGCTGACCAATGTCGATCTGATCAACTCAGCTCCAACCCGCGCTGGCTCTAGCGCTCGTGCAACCGTCGTGCTGGCTGCGACTGGTGTAGTCTCCTCCGTCACAATCACTGACGGTGGTGAAGGCTATGCAGCTGGCGACACCATTTTCTTGGCACTGGACAACGGCGGCGGCACTGTCGCTGACCTTGAAGTTGCCACGATTGCTGCGGATGTTCGCGGTAACAGCTCCGAAGGTTCCTACACCTTCCGCCTCTGCGACTTCCAAACCGTCTGTGGGGTCAGGTCATTTTCAATTGACTTGAGCCGCGACGAACTCGATGTGACCACGCTTCCTTGCTCAGTGAGCGAGGCTTGCGGCAAGGAGCTTGCATCCTTCCGTAAAACCCAGGCTGGTTTTGCTACTGCGACTGGCTCGCTTGAGGTGTACTTCACCTGCGATAACGAGTCAATCCAAAACAAAATCCTCCAGGGTTCCCTGCAACGCACACAGGGTGGCGCGTCTGTTCGCCTGTACGTCTGCACCAAGACAGACGCACAGGGTGAAATCGATGTGGATTCTTCCCTCTTCATCGAAGCCGACATCCAACTGCTGGGCATGAGCTTCTCGGTCAACCCTGATGACCCGACTACGGCGACGATCAATTTCGGCGTCACTTCAGTCACGTCTGCTTTCGGCCTGAGCTGACCACTGGTACGCAGTACCGTACGCCCTCGCTTATGCGGGGGCTTTTTTACTACGCTATGATTTTTGTGTACTAATCAGATGTTATGGCTACTAGATTCATCGATAAGCTCCGCAAAGCAGCGCGACTGGATCCTGTAAAGAAATCAGTAGTACTTGAATCGGGCGATAAGGTGGAATTCTATGTGACTCCACTGACTGCAGCTGAGCGTGAGCGTGCAAAGAAAGACGCCCGCAGCGACGACCCCAACGCCTTTGCGCTCCAGCTCCTGATACGCAAAGCCAAGGACAGCAGCGGCACCCCACTCTTCGGCCCCGGCGACATCGCCGACCTCAAAAACGCAGTCCGCGACAGCGACTTGCAGAGTCTTATGCTCGCGGTATTAGGCGGCGAAGAGGATGACGAAGCTCTCGACATGAAAAGTACTGACGACGGAGCTGAGTAAAGACAACTGGCTCCTCCTCTGCATGGGAGTAGCCAAAGAATTGGGCTACAGCCTGCGCCGCCTCACCGAAGAAGTAACCGAAGAAGAACTCCTCCTCTGGAGCGCCTACTTCGGCTACCTCAACGACGAGCAAGACAAAGCCATGAAAAAAGCCAAGAAAGGTCGACGCTAGACTGCTGGAACGTAGTGCTAGCGGTCGATGGCTCAGTTTGACGCCAATATCAATCTAAATGTAGAAAACAGAAAAGCCCTTAAAGGGGTAACACAAGTAGAAGGCGGAATAAACAAACTAATTAAAGGCGTAAAAGAATTTGAGCGTGTTTTTAATGAAGCACTTAACCCTAAAGGCACAGTACAAAGCAGATTTCAATTAGAGCAAGAGCGCAAAGCACTTGTATTACTGAATCAACAGAACGAGGCATTAACAAAACAGTTTAGATTGGCTGCCCAGCTGGGGCGTGCTTACGACAAGCTCCAAGTAAAAGCTGTTGGCACAGAACTAAGACAATTAGAGCGTGCTCGTACAAGCCAAAGAGCTTTACCTGGCGGCAGATCTATTGACCAGAGACGTTTACCTGCAGCAGGCCAAACATCTGGAACGAAATTTGGGGGAGACATAACTGCTGCAGTACGTGCTGAAGAGAGAGTTAGAGAAGCTGTTTTAGCTGAAGCAGAACGTCAGTTGGCAGCGGACAAACGCACAGCAGCCGCAAAAGAAAAAATAGCCCGTGCTGCACAGGGCGAAGTAAGCGCAGCTACTCGGACCGCTGGACCGCCCCAGCCATTTGGTTTACTCGGACCAGCCAGAGGGCAACGGACTACTGCTGCACCCGTAGGCTCTTCCGGCGGCAGCAGATACCAGCAAAGGCTACAAGCAGAAGTAGATCGTCAGATACGTGTAACTGGAAAGCTATCCAACGAAACATTAGAAACTGTTGCAAAATACAACAAAGTTCAAAGTAGTGCAGACCGTCTCGTAAAAACACAAGGCAGGTTAAGTACAAAACTAAACAAGGCTGCCAAGACAGCGGGCGGCGGCAAAAAAGGCGGCGGCGGCGGTGGAGGAGCTGGCGGTGGTTTAGCTGCAGGTATCGGCTTCCCGCTTCTGTTCGGCAGCGGCCCAGGCTCCATTCTCGGTGGAGCGATTGGTAGTGCAGGCGGCTTCGGCACTCAAATTCTCGCCAGTGCAATTGGCGGAATTATTGACCAAGCCATTGCAAATGTTGCAAAACTAGGCCAAGCCCTTAATCCACTAACAGCTGATATTGACGCAATAACTAAAGCAGCAGGTGAAAGTGGAACTGCCTTTGAACAACTAACCAAAGATATAGAAGAAGTTATAGGTAAAGAAAAAGCCTTAGCTGTAGCCACAGCTCAGCTAGCCACTGTAGTCGGCGAAGATGGTGTTGAGGCCTTAAAACAGTTTGGAGAAGACACAACTGCTTTAGGCAACGCCGCATCAGAGGCACTTAGCCAAGTTGCCGCTGCAGTAGCCGACCTTATAAACGTTTCAGGAATACTCAAAGGCATAACAGCCACTGTGGACAGACAAAGTCTTTTAACATCTGCTGCAGCAAGTGACGATCCTGAAATAGTAAAACTCAGGGGAGAACTATCTAAAGTTTCTCAGGTAGGTTCAAAAGAAGGAGCAGGCGATGTAGAAAGGGCAAACATAGAAGACCGCATCGTAGCCAGACAAAAAGAAATACAAAAAGCAGAACAACTTAAAATAACTGAAGAAGCAAATGCAGCCATAACTAAAGAGAAAGAGAAGACGCTTAAAGGTCTATTACGTGTAACAGCAGCTGAAAACGATGTTATTCAAGCAGGCAATTCTTTACTAGAAGAAGCCGCGTACCAGGCACAAAGACGGCTTATCTTTGCCCAAACCAGGGCTGCAGTAGAAGCTGCAGACAAGGACACAATAAAGATAGGTCTAGCGATGGCAAAAGAAAAGAATGATCTTGACCAGTTAGCAGCCAGTCGAGCAGAAGAGCTGGCGCGTGTAAATGAAAGAGCAGGCAAGGAAGCTGAAAGATCTTTAAAAGAACAGCTAGCCCTACAAAGAAAAATCCAAGATGCCCAGATTGCAGCAGACTTTGCTGCACGTGTCAACGATCTTCAGATTGCAATTGACCCAACTCCTTTTGCTCAGGAAGCATCTCCAGAAGAAACAAAAGTCAATAAATTGCTGTTGCAAGAAGCAGTAAACGAAAAAGCCATAGCAAGAATAAAAAACAGCAATCTTGACGCACAAGAAGAAGAACTTAGATTGCAAGAGCAAGCGGAAAAAAATCAACTAGCGCGTTTTAACATAGAAAAAGACACCACAAAAGCAATACGAGAGAGAGTAGAAAATCAAACAAAACTATTGGAAGGCGCACAGCTAGACCTGGATTTAGCTACAGCCAAGACAGATAAAGCTAAATTTGCACTACAGCTAGAAAGCGACCTTAGGGACTTAAGAAGAAGCAACCTTAAGCTTACAGACGAACAAATAAAAGCGTATGTAAGACTAAGAACAGCAACGTTTGAAGCACTAAATCCTGGCCCTCTTCAAGCCTACATAAATAAATTAGACGAAGCAGTTAATGGGGTTAACGCCGTAGAAAATCAAATTGTGGCAATGGCACAGGTAGTTGAGACCGAGCTAGCTACCGCCATGTCAAGCGCAATAGTCGGCCTAGTGGATGGAACGAAGACTGTCGAAGAAGCATTTGCCGATATGTTCGCCAACATCGGCAAGGCATTTATCGACATGGCCACGCAGATGCTGGCTCAGAAAGCAATCCTGTCACTGCTCAGCGCATTTGGAAGTGGTGGCAACAATTACGGGGGAGTCCCAGGAGGAAGAGGACCACAGTTCTTTGGTCCTGCTTTCTCCGGCGGGGGCTATACAGGCAACGCCCCTCGAACAGGTGGCGTAGACGGACAGGGAGGATTCCCAGCAATCTTGCACCCGCAAGAAACTGTTGTTGATCACAGTATGGGCCAAAGCAAGGCTATGCTTAGTCAATACAGCCCGGGCAATTCTTCTATGGGAGCAGGAGGCCCAATGAACGTCAATATGAATTACACCGGCCCGACAATGCAGTTTGACGATTCGCGATATGTTCCGGTCGCTGCAATCCCGACGATCATTAAAGATGCAGCGAAACAGGGAGAGGCTCGCGCTATGAACACGCTCAAAAACTCCCGTGGTCAACGCTCACGATTAGGTATCTAATGGCATTAATCCACATCTGCAACTTCCTAGAAATCCGTCGCTGGAATAGTGACACCGATACATGGAACACGGAATATCTATTTCAAAATGGGAATCTGGAGAAACCGATTTCCCATAACGGTAAGTCTTGGTCGTACTTGTCCTTTATTTATCAAGGCGCCGTCAAAAATCGCACGGGCGACAACCTAGAGGCCGCTTTGGTCTTGTCTACAAATCCGATCAGCATGGCCCACGCGCAAAAGGTTGTAGAAGAAAAGCTCCAGGTCGTTGTTCAGACCGGCCTAATGGATCCAACGTTTAACGCAGTACAGAAAATCATTAATACAGAGCAGTGGGTCGGCACATCTATGAGTTATGACGTGGAAGCTGTAGAGATAACGCTTGCCAGTCGCATCGATGCTGTAGGCATGGTTATTCCCAACCAATATCTAAAACGAGCCACTGTCGGAGCGTTGCCAACAACAGGCAACATCCAAGCGCGATGAACCCGTATCAGTTAATCGGGTTGCCTTACCGACTCGGAGCCGAGCCAGAAAAACACGGTGCCGCAGATTGCCTAAGTCTCTCCCGAGCCGTCTTGCACTGGTATGGGATTTCAATGCCACCAGCTCAGCGCTCCTGGTACCGGCGTCTAAGGCATCGAGATTATTCAGTGTTTGAGGAACAGTTGTCGCTGTGGGGAGTTGAGAGCAAACAACTTAAAGCAGGTACAGTAGCTTTGAGCCCTGGCTCGGCTGGATCTCTCGGTCTGATTACTTACTTTGCGGAGCAACCTGGGTGGATCTCGTTCGTAGGGTCGGAGGCAAAATGGAGCCCCATCGGGGCTTTGGAAGTCGTCAAGTCTTATTACCCCACGAGATAGCGGTTTGCGAATCGCTTGGGATTAGTAAAGAGGAATATTTTGAATTCTTTGACCTGTTAACGCAGGAACGGAAGCAGCGGGCGGCGGAGTATGACCAAATTCCAGATATAGAAAATGTATCAGTATCCGCTATCGTCGTTAACTTGGTTATTGGCATTGCACTAACTGCAGTTGGTGCGTTGTTGGCGCCTAAGCCAAAAGCACCTGAACAGAAAGAACAGAACAATTTTCAGGGTTCAGATGTAAAAGGCAAAACCAAGTTTTCGCCGCTGCGTCAATTCGATAGCGTCCAAGATCTAGCCACACTCAGCAGTCTTGTCCCTTTGGTTTACACCCGCTGGACTGATAACCACGGCGGGGTGAGAGTTGAAAGCCAGTTGTTGTGGTCGCAGATGCGTAACCGCAAGACTTACCAGACGCTGAAGGCAATCATGATGTTCAGCGGCGGTCGCATTGAGCAACGCCCTGATTTTGATAGCTATGCGTTTGGCTCCCAGAAGATCGGCGGGTATAGCCGCAACAAGATTGAAATGGTCTTTATGGATGGAGCCAGAGACCAAGGGCCCGCCATTTTAAATAGCTCTAAGCAGTACCCCGAAGGCGTTTATATCGACAAATTAGCCGGTCAGTCAGAAGATACCGAATACATGTTTGACAGCTATTACATCAACGACAGAGAATTTAAAGCCATATTTTGCAGCGTTCATACGCCAACCACTAGCGCACAGTTTGGGCAATATCAGCCCATGGCTAATGGCAGTGGATACCGCTACGCCTTTGATGCACCCGGCAAAGGCGATGGAGAACAAAGCGAAACCCGCAATCAAATTGCGGCCAAACGACAAAAGCATATTGCTGGTTACTTCAGCCGTGAAGCGTTTATCGAGGACAGGCGTAAACGCACTTATGACTATGTTCTTTCAGGACAGGGCTCCATTTTTGCTTACCTGCCAAGTGATAACCCTTACAACTTGGACCCATCGTTAAACCAAGAAAACCATTGGGACGATGCACGTAACAAGTTTTACCTGAACATTGATAGCCGCGAGGAGAATGGCACCGATTGGGCAGAGGATTCAGGGAACTTTGGCTCTGCTATTAATGCTTGCGATCAAAGCCGAATTGATGCAGACGTTTCGATTGAGGTTGGCGATTTGTTTTTGTTGGGCGATTTAATTGTTCGTTGCATTGGTAAATCAAACAACACTCCGTGGGAAGTGATTGAAGGCCGCAGGCAGGAAAAGCGTTACACCCTGGAAGAGGTTGCAGAATACGGCGAGTACAACAAAGCGGATAAAGGCGCAGACCGTGCCACTCGAATTGACACATACGAAGAGTCAAAGGGACTAAGACAAATTGCCCGTACTGATCTTGCCTACCCGCTGCAAAGGGTTTCGATTGGGGCGGTTTCTACAACTAGAGCTGTAGATATGGTCGAGATTGGTATTAAAAGCACGGTTTGGCGCCAGTGCAACGGCTACCCCAACGTGACTGAGTTCCTGGGATATGGACAGGTCAACCGTTACGCAAAAGACGGTTCAACCTTCAACCTTGGAACAACCCAGATTTATCACGAACGCTTGTCTTTTTTCCGCGTCGAATATAGAAAAGCAGGCAATGAGGAAACTTGGTCTGATATTTCGCCTGAGGCACCATTTGCAGTTTATGGCAATAACCCGGCGGGTGTTTACAACATGATCCGTATTTCACATAGCGTAAGAGACGAATATGAATACCGATTTATACCTATCAGCGGAAATGTCTTTTGCGAGCTTGGGCGATGGGCAACGCCTAAAAATATAGAGGTCAACCTGTTACAAGAAGATTCTCCATGGCGAGCAGCAGGCGGTCGTCATGGACCGTCGCCAAATGATATTGCATCGTTTAAAGGCATCAGAAAACGGCTCGACACAAGGCTGTCAAATTCACTGTGCTATGCAATCGGTGATTTTGATTCAACGGATAAAGGCAGTTATGACCTGGACCGAAACCAAAATCCTAATTCTGCGATGTGTGACTACTACACCTTTGACGCAGAGGATTCAAGTCACCGCAACGCACCTGAGCATGAGATTACTTGGGTCAATGAATTTGTAGACAACAAAGATAGCTGGTACGCAAATCCCAAAGAGCAGTATTCGCGGATTGCCTACGCCGGTTTGATACTGGCGTCTTCTAAGGAGTACAGCAATTTCAGTGAGTTATCCGCTTATTTCAAGCGCGGCATACAGATGCCCCGATTAATTGATGCCAGCGGGAGCTTTGATTCCCCTGAGCTGAACTTTGCGGGCGTCCCAGAGACAGCCACCTGTCTGTTCCCGGAAGTTGCGTATGACCTGCTATCGAACAAGTTCCGAGGTGCAGGTGAGCTAGTGGGCCGAGGCGAGGTGCATGACGGCAAGATGAAACTTGCGGCCAGGTATTGCCAAGCCAATAATTTTTATTGGGATGGGGTGATCTCCCAACGGGTAAACCTGCGTCAATTCATTTTTGAGCAGGCTGCCTATTGCATGTTGGATTTCACGATCGTGGGTGGCATGTTCGCCTTGGTTCCATCGCTTCCTTATAACTCCGACTTTTCGATTAATGAGCGTGCAAACGTTAATGATGGGACGTTACCCATCAAATCGTTATTTACTGACGGCAATATGCGGAATTACAAGGTGACATTCCTTTCACCTGGGGAGCGTCAAAACTTTATTGCTGAGGTCAAGTACCGCGAAGAAACAGAGAACGGGTTTCCGACAGAGCAATCGTTCAGGCTACGAATTGCAAATTTAGAGAACGACAGCAGAAATGAAGGCACCTTTAACGATCCAATCGAGACGTTTGACATGACGCAGTTCTGTACGAGTAAAACCCACGCCGTGCAGTTTGCCAAATACGCTCTGCGCACTCGCCAGTTTGTGGATCACGCGGTCGAGTTTGAAACTACGCCTGACGCTGCTGCCGCCTTAGAGCCAGGTGATTACATCCGGGTTGCTTCTGAAATCACCCATCACTACAACAACGGCGCCCGATTCAGCGTTGGATCAATCGACTCAACCGGTGTTGTCCAGTCAGGCCAAGCGGATATAGACGGCAGAGAGATTTTTTATTGGAAGCCTGGAATGGATGGGGTAAGAACAGCGAGGCTTGAACTATCCAACAATCTCGCGACTGAGTCTGGTCTTCGGGGTTCTGTCTTTAGCCTCAAACCCAACAGCGTCGAGCCCCGCTTATACAAAGTCGAATCGATCAGCCTCACAGAGGACGGGATGGTGGATATTGCTGCCACCCATGCGCCGACCAATCCCTTTGGTCAATTAAAGGTATTACAGTGGGATGACGCTGAGTTTGTCGAGGAAGAATAATGACAGGCGTTCCTTTTCCCAGCATCAAACCTTCTTCGAGAAGCTACACACCAGGCGTTATTCCAAGGGAGATCTTCCGCGCTCAAAATGGCGCAACTTCTGCCGTTCAGTTTGGCAAACGGGTTGTTGACTCAAAGCTGCAACTGGCGTTTAACAACATCAGAGATGAGCAGGCGATGGAGATCTTCCAGAATTACATCGATAGTTCTGGCGTTGATGGTGATGGCAATTGGGATTATGTGACCTTCCCATTTGAGGCGGTGAACGGTGCGATGACCGGCATTAACAGTGATGGCCTACGACGTGTGATAGCAGAAACGCCAGGGTATAGAAAGTTCCGATACTCGAACCCGCCCCAGATCACCAGTGTTTTCCCTGGTCGGAGCTCAGTCACAGTCGAGTTAACTGGATATCTGGATGGCGTTTAGAATGCAGTTATTCCACGAGTAAGTCATGAGTTACTACAGCGGCAACTCGGGTAGTATTCAATTCGCAAATGAGAATCAGGTAACTGGCAGCGAGACTGGTTGGCAAGACTCACAGCCCGTAAAGATCACGGACTGGACGATGAACACATCTGTTCAGTTGCTAGAGACCACGACGTTGGGAGATTGGGATCGCACGACTGAGTACGGAATCAGAAGCCACACCGGCAGCATGACTCTTTTGTATTACACAGCAGATGCGAGTCAGAGCAGCCCAACCAACAACGCCGCCTCATGGTTTATTGGGGCGTTGACGATGGCTAGCAGCCAAAACGGTGCGGCAGCCCTTGGCCAATACCCGGATAACGGCGACTTCAAGCAAAGTAATTCGTCTATTAACGTTCGTCTTCGATTGTTCCTCCGTTCAGTTAGTTCAACAACGAGAGACTATGTCGATTTTGACGCTCGTCTTACGTCTGTTTCTTATGGTTCAACGGTTAATGAAATAACCTCTGTGAACGTGAACTTCGAGGCATCCGGTCAGCTTCTTTTCTGCAACCTCTAATGGGTGTTTATCTAGGCATTAATGGGCGCATTCTTATCCGTCGTAATAGTGGATCGGCTGCGCTGTTAACGGTATTGCAGGGAAGCGATGTCAATATAGCAAAGCGCAGATTTAGCGTAATTGGCGCCCAAGAACAATTTATAACTGGCGACAGGGTAGAAATAACGACGATGCCAGAAGTCGACGAAATTCCCCTAACTCTTGTTCCAAGCAACGTAGACAGCACCGGCCAATTGCAATCCAGTTATGCCGGGTTCGTTCATGTGGACGCTCTCGGCGGAATGCGTTTCTACACCAACATCGATGATGCCATCCAAGGGTCTATCGATAACGCAGTCGAGCTAGGTGACGTT
>WLWG01002187.1_pt1 | contig 15413 bp, 22 predicted proteins | sample 6712871 | NCBI WGS metagenome assembly WLWG01 (sample SAMN12718693, study PRJNA515312) | sponge metagenome | isolation source: marine sponge | host: Mycale hentscheli | place: New Zealand: South Island, Marlborough, Capsize Point | collected 2003-05-01
GGCAATCACCTTCTTGAAAATCAGCTAAATCTTCAGACCGTGCGTTTCTTCTGAATCGGCAGTTGCTTACACCATTAACTGTAAACTCACTTGAGGTCGAAGTTGAGCCGGTGCCGATTTCGACTTTACCCGTAGGGTCAACCTTTACCCGTTCTTCCCCGCCAGTGCTGATACTAAACGTGTTCGCAGACGGGGAGTCTAGGACAACGGTGCCATCCGCCGAACTGATTGGGAGTTCAGCCTCAACCTCTGCGGCCACTATTTCCGTCAGGCTTTGCCAGCCAGCATCACCTGCTTCTGTTGCTATATAAACGTCAGTGATATCTTCAGCCATGATGGCCCTTTCTTATTATGAAGTTACCAGCCACAAAGCCCCAGGAGCCTTCGCCACTGGCGTGCCGCTTTGCACGTACACTTCTGCATTTTCGCCATCTTTACCAGGATCGCCCTGAGCACCATCGCATCCTTGAGGAAGATCAAAAGCGAATGCAAACTGTGCCGCGTTAGCATCACCGTTGTTGGTGACAACTACCGACGCTGCCTGGTCACATGCAACCTGATTTGCAGATGCCGTTGCTGATACTGTGGCAGCATTACCAGGCTGTCCGTCTTGGCCGTTTTCGCCGGGCGGGCCTTGAATACTCCCTACGTCAACATAGTTGAATTGCGATTCCCAAACCCAAAGATCGCCGTTGACATCTAAATAAGCGTCACCTGGTCCGTCATTACTCCAATCGCCAATGTGCAGGGTGTTATCTCCCGTTGGCGGGCCTGCTACAGGGTTTCCACCAACTTGAAGCTGACCCTTGATTTGGATTCCAGTACCATCTTGTCCGGGATTCCCGTCTTTACCATCCGCACCTGCTGCCAGACTAAACGTGTAGTCCCAGACGGCATTGGTGGCGTCTCCGCTATTGTTAATTACAACAGTTGCGTCTGATCCAGGGTTAAGCTGGTTTGTTGTAACCGTACCAACCTGCTGAGTGCCTGCTTCACCATTGGGACCCTGAGCACCTGTAGGAATCGTAAAGTTGAAAACTGCTTCTGCTGTTGAACCAACATTTTCAACGGCTGCATCTGAACCAGCGGCACCCGTAGTGGTAGTACCGACATCAACGGTAGCGGATTGGCCAGCCTGTCCTTGTGGGCCTTCCAGTGACAGCCATTCTGAGCCTGACCAGATTAGAACATCATTAACGTCTGCCATTTTAGTATTCCCTTTTGTGATAGTAACGCGTGAATTTACTTAGTGATCGTTTCTTTTTCGCAGGCAGTCTTTTCGGCTCTGCCTGTTCGCCGTCTGAAATCTTTTCAGCAAGTGCTTTAACGTCCGGATCATCTGTGGCGGGCGTAATCCATGTGTCGCCAAGACGTTCCTTATCCGCTGTCATGTGCGGATCATTTGGGCCTTCGTAGGTGCGGGCCAGTTGGTCCTGTTCGACAAATGTATCTGCCGTGTCGCGTGATCTACTCATGCTTTATTCCTTACTACTTCTTGTCTTTTTCAGAATCTTGTTTTTCATCTTGCTCAGGTCGGAGAATTCGGAATGGGCTAACACCTAAAAGAATATCTCTGGGATGCTAAGTCGATAAATCGAACCGACATTCCAGTTTTTTGTGTCAGAAGTTACCGTGTAACTCTGAAATCCCTGCCACTGAATGATATAACCCGCATGAGGGAATTCATCATCTCCGGGCCAATAAAAGAGTTCGCAATTTGACTGGTAATGAGGCGACATATTGAAAAGAGTCTTTAAGCCGTCCTCAGATGTCACATTGACGTGACCATTAAAATGCTTTAAATACTCAATGCCGTCTTTATCTCGCGCCCACCTATTACCGTCTACATCAAACGACGATACAACAATGCCTCTCGTGCTGTTCATTGTGGTGGTGTTGTTGCCGGTGTGGTCAAAGAAGGCAACGGAGCCGTTACCCCAATCGGTATAATTGCCTGTCACCAGCTTGAACTTTGGAGGCTCTGGTCGCCCGCTGGAACCTGCGCCGCTGTCGTTGATTGCGTCATTGACAAACCCAACAGTGGCAATATTTTCTGACGACGTTTGCTTTCCCTTATAGTTGACGGCATCAAAGCCAGAAGAGTTGTGATAGACGCTCAGCAAATTACCGTCATTGCTGTCTGCCGTTCTTCCCTTTAAAACAAACCCATCCTTGCCGTCACCAGCTCTGGGAATTTCCACCTTACCATCGAACTTAATGCGGGTTGTCTGCGCTTCTTGTATTACCTTACTGCCAACCAGCCTAATGCGATTAACTGAGTGCAGGCTTTTAGAGCCAAGGTCGACGTCTTTATCAAACTGAAACCAGCCACTGCCGCTCTGGCCTTTCCAAGTGATCGTGCCATACGCACCTTCAGCGTTGTATTTCTTGTTGGACATCAGAATCTGAGCGGCAACGTCCGTGCCGTCTACCCAGCCCTCAACAAGAATCTTGCCTATCTCACCGTCTGTTACGTTCTTGGCTTTTAACTCTGGAGTCTCAAGCGAGCCTGCCATGACATCGCCGTCTTTTGCAACGTATCGCTCGTCTAAATCCTCCAGCGCAATGTTCTGATCGCTAATCTGGTAGTACCTAACTTCTAACTCAGTGTTGATGGCAAAGTCGCCGCCAGCCCTGCGCTTCAGTGCAACATGGGCCTCCAGCATATTTGTAGCGGCTTCAAACATCTCAGTAACCACATACAAAATGTATTGCTGTGGGTCATCGACGTTGACCAGTTCCATGTAGTCGCCGACTTCAATATCCGTTAAAACGTGGGTGGTCCCATTCAAATCTTCATCGTGCATGATCACGCCATTTTCAGCGTTGTCCATGTCAGCAACGATGGTCAACTCGCCGGGCTTTCTGGGAGGCCCAGCGTTGATGTCGCCTATGTACTTCCACTTACCGGAATCGTGCTTGAGCAGGATCGTGTTTACCGCAAGGGCGAGTTCGTCTATCTGTCCCTGCAATTCCTTATCGGCATTATTTGAGGCTTCGTCCAGTGTGACATCACGCCAAAACAACTCATCAAGGCTGACCACTACACCCGCATTGACAGCGGCTTGCTTGACATGATCTTCATCATGCTCTTTCTTTAATGCGTCATCGCGCATGATGGCAGTGCGATCAACTTCCTCCAATTGCACATTGGTAGCAAAACCAGATAGGTCAAGCTCTTCTCCGCCAGACGCCAACCACTTAACGCCGTCGAAAGTGTATTCAACGGCCGTTTCTGGATTCGTAAACGTGTCGCCCTTTGAAGGGTTTTCTGGTATCAGTATCATTTAAAAGCCCACTAATTCAATGCGGTAGGTATGGGTTGTTGAAGCGGCGATACGGGCCATCAACTGATCGCCGTAAATCAGGAATGAGCCACCGCCCTGAGTGTCGTAATCGCCCTTGTTGGTGACCCTGTACTTGGCGATCAACCCTGTTTCGTTGCTCACGGTTTCATCCCAGATATAGATAATGCCAGTGCCGTAGCAAGTCCCGCTGTCGAGCTTTGTTCTCAGATCGCCAAAGAAGGATGGATACTTTCGGATGTCAAAACAGATGCCACGGGAATCTTTCGGGTTAGCGGTGAACCCTTCGCCGTCCATCCGAACAAATTTAAACACGCCCTCACCGCCAACCGAATCGCCCGCGCCGGTTAATCCGTAACCAGGCATGATGAAGTTGCTTGCGTAAGGGTCTAGCGTGCCAGATTGAACAATAGACGCCACCTTATTATCAACATACTGCATGGTTGCGGCATGATTGCCTGCAGTTGGCTCCCCAATCCCAGCAATGAAAAAGCCACCCATGTATAGGTTGCCGGTCATCTTATTGGCAGTGCCACCCGAACGGTCTAATTTCTTGGAGTCTATCGCCTCAACCTTGTCCTTTAGCTGGTTCTGCTCTTTCTCTCCAGCTGAGACCCTTGACAGTATCTCTGCCTGCAACACCTCGCCCTGCTCAACCCTTGCACCTAACGGTGAAGCAGGAAGCCAAGAACCAGAAGCAAAAACAAACAGCTCCAGCCTCACGGTGTCGTACCAAGTGGCACCCTCTTCAGGGTCTACCGGTGCGGTGTCTGAAATAACAGTACCAGCAGGGAATTCGATGGCGTCAATAGCATCATTAACGTATGTTTCCGTCGCCAAGCCTTCAGGAAGCCCAGGGAATTCAATAGCCCCTATGGCTTCCTCCACAAAATTTTCGGTGGCGAAATCAGCAGTTGCTGCTATTACAAAAGCCTCTGTGGCGTATCCTTCAAGATTCACGTCAGGGATTTCAATGGCATCAATAGCTGCCTGAAGTTTTGCGTCCTCTTCTTTGCGGTATTGCGTCTCATTGGATATCTTGCCGGACAGAGTAGAGTCGGCCGCCGCCCTGGCTTTCTCCTCAGCGGCGATTCTGTTAGTTAAAGCTGTGTCGTTATACTTTTCCGTCAGGATGGCTTCGGCAAGATCGGCGGCCAGTTTGTCGTCGCCCTGTATCCTAGCAACCTCTTCAGTCTTCAGATCAATCAGCGTTGCATACTTTGACAGGTCCACGTCCCCGCCACCTGCACCCACGTTGTCCTGGAACCAACCAACAGACACAGCCGACGTGTCATCTGTGCCATCCGTCTTCACCCCTCTGATCTGGCCGTCAGCCTGTAGCTGGAGCGACACATCGCCAGATGATCGTTCTATTTCAATGACGCTGTTATAAGCATTGTTATTAGACACCGTAAGAGCAGTGCCTCTGTCCATCTCAATGAAAGCATTCTTGCCTGTGATGTTCAGCCCGTCCTTAATGGTTTGGGCGGTATCAAAAGCATTGTCAATATTGGTAAAGGCAATGTCTTCTGGAATGTCAATGGCTTCCAGGTCCCCAACCGCTGATTCTAAATCGTTGACCTTGCCCGTCAAGGTGGCATCGGTTGCCTTCAGGCTGACGATATCTTTAGCGTTCTGATTGACGCCTGCGGCGTTGTCAGCGATGGCATCGTTTAGCGGCTCTAGGTCAATCGTCATCTCAGGCAGGGCGGCTATGTCTGCGGTGTTCTTTGCAATGGCGATTGTGTTGGAGCCAACGCTCTTGGCCAACCCGTCAAAGTCTTGTTCCAAGTCGCTGATGTCTGTAGGTGGCGGGAGTTGATCAATCTGAGTCTGTAGCCCGTCAATTTCTGTGGAGTTGGATTCCACTACATCAACCAGGTCATTCAGGGCGGTCGCGTTGTCTGAAATTCCCTGCGTGTTTTCGTCAACGTCCGTTCGCAGATCTTTGATGTCTTGCGTCTGGTCAGGTTGGCCGCCTTCAATAGCTTCAATGCGGGCTGTGTTCTCTAATATTTCACCATCGAATAGGTAGTTGATATCTTGCTGGGTTTGTAATTCTTCGCCCCTTCCACGCTGTGGTGAGACTCCTGAGACCTTGACGTCGCGGGTTGTGAATCCGCCAGCCAGGCCTTCCAGGTTTTCAATGGCTGTCTCATTAGCCGTAATCCGTACGTCCAACCCATCGATGGCTTCTTTATTGTCGTCTATCTGTCCCTGTAGCCTGTTGTGTTCGTTGGTCGGATCGTAGTTTTCAGGCGGAACCTGTGAGACGATGACCATGATGTCATTGGCGTTGACGATGGCCTCATTCAGGACGATAGACAGTCCGTCTTCGTCGGTGGTGTAATCGTCACGCTTCGACAACTGCACACCATTGAGATAAACCTGTACGCTGTCAGGCGTATACGCTAGCGGCTTGGTCGAAGCGTCTTCACCACTAATGATGGTGTCACCTGGGTTCAGATAGTACGTCCACTCCACAACTTTGGCGGCTGGCCCTGGTGGCCCGATTGGTCCCTGACTGCCAGTGTCCACAATGATTGAGATATTATCCGCACATGGATCGTTGCATGAACTCATTACAAAGCCTCTGGCTGGATGTTGAGTGCGCCCGTCAAAGTCTTCAGGGCTGTTCCGTCTCTGTCTCTAACGGAAATCTGGATGGCGTAGGTGCCAGCCTGCATGGGCTGGTCTTTAAGATTAAATTGAATTTTGAACTGCCCGGCCGCGTCATCAATCACTTCAGTAGGGAAATCCACAGCAAAAGTCCCGGCCACGTTGCTGGCTTTGGTAGTAACGGTCTGATTAACCAGGCTGTGTGGCAGGCACTCTTCAGGGGTGCTATCTGATACAACGCCAAACCGTTCGGTGTTGGCACCGCCAGGAAGATTGAAGGACAGCGGTTGTGGTACGGGGCAGGACATGGTACTGAATACCCTATGAAACCTGCCATTACCCTACAAGTTTAATCGACGTGACCATGCCGACGTTTGTACTCTTCATCCGTTCCCCACCCTAAGCGGATCGCCTCCGCCCGCTTCTTCCAATCAGGTACGCCAAACAGCATTCCCGTTTCTTCACAGTCCCGCCCTGACTTTTTTGGACCTGTCCCTTTGCGCCTCTTTGGTAGGTGGCACAGATCGCCACATTCCAGATGATGTTGCAGCACAGTAAAGGATACACCAACGTCTTCAGCTATGGCCCGCTTCGCAACTTTGTCGTACCACAGCCGTTCGACTCTTTTGATCTGGGCGGTTGTCCACTGGTAGGGTTGGCGGCTCATAGGTTTCCCCACTGTTCCGCCATTGCTTCCGCTATGCCTTCGTATGTTTTGCTTCGTAGCTTCCAGCGATCTTTGGACGGCGGCATTTTGTGAACCTTTGCCTCTCTGCCTTCGACAACATTCGTTGGCTCCAGCAGCGGCAAACCCTTGAGCCATAGGCATGTTGCTTTGGTCTCCCCATGTCCAAACTGCCAAGGCTGCACAATCTGGTCTGGCTTTCTGATCTTTGAACTGATAACGCTGATCGGATTCTCCAACGCCCACCGCTGACAAGGTGCTTCCATCAACGTCCGAACAAATTGCAACGCCTCCGCCTGTTCATCTTGCTTGTCTTTGAACCACCTGGCCCCGCTTACGGCAAGATGTGTGCAAGGCGGGTGCATCACCATTAAATCCCACCCTTCTAAATGCTGCCGGCAATCTCCCTGAATGTGGTATTCACTGCCATCATCAGCGGGTAGCAAGTCACAACTCCATGCGTCATGTCCACGCCTGCGGAATGCGTTGCGGACGGTGCCAGAGAATTCACAGGCTACAAGGACCCTCATTCGAACACCACCTTTATTTCACAACGCCCCACTTCGTCCGTAGTCCACGCCTTACTAGCCGTCAGCTTCACTACCTGTCTGTCATCAACCATGATGCACCCGTCCCCCTGTAGGCAATCCAGGACCGCTTTGGCTAGGTTGTCAATGTCATAAACAGATGTGGGTTTTAGCTTACTATTCCCCGTCCCGTCCGCCTTCCGGTTGGTCTTTGCTATGGGAATGTGGAACTTCAGGGTGACTTCGCACAGGTCTTCAGATGGGCCGTCCTTCGATACGCCGCAGGCTGCGGACCGTACTAAGTCTTTCCATTTGTGGATGCGGTGTTCCGATGGTATGTAGCTGCGTCCCTGCCGCGTCACCTGATGGCGTGGCTGTGGGCTAGGATTGCCCTTGACCGTCATTAAGATTGTTTTCAAGTCTCTTCAACTCCCTTTGAATAAACCAGATAGCTTTCTTCAGATCGGTAATAGCATCCTTGTTATCACCTTTCGCTTCACAACGTATGATGTATTTTGCTGCCGATGCTCTGTTGTACGGCAGACATTCCAGAATCTCTATCGGCTCCACAGGGAACCGAAGGTAGTGGTCTGGGTTCACTGGGTCCGGGTCGGCCTGACGTGGCCGGGCCAGGACTTCGTCCACGTCCGTCTTCCCTTGTTCTTTGTAGCTATGCCATAAATCCATTTGGGTTTCCTCCTGTGGTCCTGATTTTACAAACCTTCACTGCCTTCGTCTACGTCAGTTATATCAATGCCTCCGCCGTGCTTTTTGATCTTGTCTGCATACTCAATCATGATCTGATGATCAGTTAAGGGTGGGCGTCTGTGGACGATAAACAGCCACTTCGATCTGGTCTCTTTGGCCAGCTCCCGCCTGGCTGCTAGCAACCATTTTAGCTTTTGCTTACGGGTTCCGGCCGGATATGTGATGTGCATCAGGAAGCTGCCGTTGAACCATGTGCAGTACGCCTGCGTCCAATCAGCCGGTTCCCCTAGCTCATCAGCAAAGGCATTGAGGATCTGTTCTGCGGACTCCGTTGCTGATGCAAACTGCTTTGGTGTCATCTGTTCGGCTCCTTCCGAAAAAGGCGAAGCCGCCCGCCCACAAGGCGGGGCGGCGAACGCCCGCTTATGTAAGAATATTCTGTAGGAATATTCTGTTATGTAAGTGGTGGTACCGCTGTACCGTGTACGGTACCTGAGCTACACCGTGACGGTCCACCAATACCACCGTGACGGTGTAATCGTGACTACGCATGGCCCATCTCCTCCACCGCTAGCGGTGTCATAGCGGGGCCGTCAGGGTTGAACTCTTCCATTCTTGTTTCCCGCAGGTCGCATTGTTTATCCCATAGAGTAATGGCATTCTTCATGTTCTCATATCTGATGATATACACACCGCGACTAGGCCTCTTTGAGACAGTCTTTAATTCCTTCCTTCTGATTATGTTCTTTCTTTCCAGTGATGCCATAGCCCTAAGCCATGTCTTCCTGTCCATACAGCTTTGCTCTGCGCCCCATCGACTACCAATAGGTAAGATGCCATCCTTTTCACAGTGCCTCCACAAGCATAACAGAACAGATGTTTCAGGTGCCGTGATTGTGTCTGGGTTGCTATGCGGGCGCATTGGCAAGTCCCAATTATAAGCAGAGGTTATGTTGGCATAACATCTTCGGAAGTCATGAATCAGATTGATCTGCTGAAATCTAGTGTCCATACCTTCGTTATAGTCTTTGATCTGCTTCCACGTCTTACTCATTCGTCATCCTCCAGCCCTGTGAAATCTGGGTCATATTTCTCAACGTCATACATCGTAGCTCTAGCAACCTGCGGCAGTCCTTCGTAAAACTTTTTGGTTTCGCTGTTCATCCTTGGCCGTAGCTTCCAGATATAAAACAACTCCGCAAGGTGTATTTCGTTTTCTGGAAACAGAACAACATTGACAAGGCAGCCAGCTAGCTCTGGCCTTCTGGCACTGTACGGAGTACGGCCTATCTTGCCATATACTCTTTCGCCGATGTTCCTGCTCTTCCCAATGTACTGCAAATCAATGTCGACCTGCGAATGCTGTCGCCATGCAAAATAAATCCCAGAAACTTCGTAATATTTCTCACCTATCTCTTTCAAAGAAACTGGCATATCTTTTGGCATTGGCAAATCTGCTGTGCCTTCAGTCATTATCTTAAATTCTTTCATCACCGCCCCCCCTTCTGAAACTTCTCCCAATCCTCACACTGTTTCAACAGCATGGCCCGCCGCTGTTCCTGATTGTACGCTGGCACCCGCCCTGATTGCTGTAGCAACGCCAACGATTCCGTTAGACGGTGGTAGATATCGCTAGCCTGTGAGATACGGCGGGCACCCTCCATCGGGTCAAGGTCTGCATTGTGGGCGTAGGTGTGACCTAGCCGTTCAATGTGGGCCTGCAACGCCTCCACCACTTCCGGCATTTCCGGATCGTGGATCGGGTAGAGACCTATTCCTTCGTCTGCCATGATCATCCTCCTAAAAAGTAAACCCGGCCCCATTGCTGGAGCCGGGTGAAAAATAAACCATACCGAACCTACTCAGAGATTCTTGTCCTGCGTCCTTTCTGAATAATGTTTTCGAACACTTTGCCATAGGCCTCACCTGTTCGGTCTTCTGCCGCCAAAGACTTACCGCGTGCCACCACACGGCTAGGTAGTTCTTTTTCAATTCGTTTTACAATCAACCGATGCTCTTTATCATCAGGCAATCCGTAGCGATTAAAATAGTAATTTAATCCGCGAACAGTCCAAGCACTAAAGGCATCGTCTAACCCATGCCAAGCAGTGGCAAGTATAGAAACAACTTCAGGAAGATGGCCCTTCTTGTAACATCGCTCTAGGGCTTCAACACACTTAACATTCGGCCACGCCGAACCACAGCTAATTTCCAAGCCATGCTCGCGCATGATAGCGTCAATCGCCAAGGCGGTTTCATCTCCTTCAATTTTCAAAGCACGATGCAACTCAACCCTAGTAATACCTTTACGATCCCGGTTGCATATCCTGAATATTTTAGCCTCATGCTCTTGTCCATCTGATTTAAACACCTTGCAAGGCGCTTCGCTGTAGCCAAGTTCCTGCATTACTGCATGGCTATGTTGGCCGTCAACAATCCAGCAAGTTCCGTCTAGCCTACGCCCGACAGTCAATACAGCAGCGGCCATTTCGTCCCATTCGTTCTTGATTCTCTTGGAATGTGACTTTAGTAATAGCCGCTGATAAGACAAAGCACTTTGTAGTTTGTCTACCGGAACCATCTCTAACGTAAAAGAATTAAACTTCTTCATAATCATCCTCCTTAAACCCGCTCCCGCCAGCAGGAGTTTTAAGCACTGCTGACGGGCCTGCTGGCACAGGTGCGGGAAGTATCGTTTAAAAACTCACAACCACAGTGGTTGGTAGAACAGCTTGCCAGTGCTGTACGCAAATACTAACACTGTCCAGCCAGGAAGGCAATCCCTAATCTTCCAATCCGCTGAAAGTCAAAGTTTCGTCCACAGCCGCTGTCATAGCGGATCTACTGTACTGACGCAGGCCGTCGAATATCAGGTCCAAATCCACCATCCCCCCACGCCTGTTCTTTTTGCAGCACCACTTGACGGCCTTCTCTGCGTCCTGGCTGTCCCCGGCCTCCGCCAGGAAGTACAGGTCAGCACTGTAGTCCAGCGATGCCGTCCCCCTGCTGATGCTACCTATGGAACTCTTCCCATCTGAACCCTTCGCCATGCTACTGATGGCCACCAGTGCCACCTCATGCCGCCTAGCCATCTCTATAAGGCGAATGCTGATCGAATCCAGCTGCTCAACCCTGCTAGCCTCATCGCCCCTTAGAAGCTGAATATAGTCCACTACAACCACAGATGGTCTGTGCTGGACGATCCCCGCTTCGATAGCGTCCAGGGTGAAGTTCGTTTCAATGTGGGCCTGCGTCCCAAAGAACTCCGCCACCTTCTGGGCGGCTGCCTCTTTGTTCAGGTCGCTACCCATATTGAACTTTGGCAGGTTGACCCCTAATGGAAGCTGTGGCATCAGGGCCATGCTCCGCCGTACCAGGTCCACTGGTCGCATCTCACCCATAGCAAAAATCAATTTGGCCCCGGCCGTCACCGCCCCCAATGCTAGCTGCAAAGCCAATGCACTTTTGCCTGTGCCGGGATTGCCCGCCAGGATGGTCAGGCCGATAGGCAGTCCGCCGTACGGATGGTCAAACCATTGGTGGTTGGTAGGTATGAACTGGTCCGCATCCGTAGTCAGTAGCTGGTCTACGGCCTGACTCCAGCTGATACACGTTGAGGACTCAGCGGTGGCTTCCAGATCGTCCACCATCCGCCGCAGGTCTGCCAACACTGCATTCCCCTGACGGGCCTCAGCGGCCAACGTCGTGGCGTTTATGGCTATCTGTTCCTGCTGGAATCGCTGGTTGATCTGGGCGGCAAACTCCTGACATATCCGACCAGGGTCGGGCGTGGTGTAGCCGGTGGCTAGTTGTTCCAGCAGGTAATGCTTTGTGGGTTCAGGTTGTTCAAACCTGCTAGCCAGATCGCTCAACAGGTCAGCCATTGTGGGCCGCTCATTGGTGCGACAAACGTGCGCCGCACTTTCCATAATGGCGTCACAGTGGCCGCCGATGATCGCCCCCCGTTCCAGTTGGCCTAGAGCTTTGAGCACCGCCGCACCTTGACCGATTGAGATAAGCTCAATCACGCTGGCCGTCAGGCCTTTTTCTAGTTCTTCTGTAAGTGATGTCATCCTTGAAGCCCTCCGCTACAATTAAATCCTTTGTAAAATCTTTAATCTTAAAAACAATAAACTTCTCTCCACCGCTGTGGTATTTCTCCACGCCCCGCACATCTGTACCAGCAAACAAATCCATGTCAAGGACGGACCAGTGGCCTAGCTCCCTGCCCTCACCGTCCTGGCTGAAACCGTAGAACATGTGCGTACACCGCAGCCCTGACTCAGGGGGCCGCAGCAACTTGTCCAGCTCCGTCTTTCCATCCTCATTAGGATTCAGACGGATGGTGAACTCTCCCCGATACGGAAGATATTTGGGCCGCCTGATGCGGACGCTGATACCAGCGGGAGCCATGACAAGATCCACGCCCCGGCTCATGTCTTCCATAGGCGTGGCCTCCCGTCCCAGTATCTGGGCCATGACGGCAAACACCTGTGGATAAATTCTTTCTCCGAACTCCTTACGATTCTGAAAACTCATAACGCCTCCGTGCGTTGGTGGTTAGTTGACGTGCGACCAAGTTCGACCATGTATAATTGCCGTGATAGTTTCCCGGCTCACATTAAACCATTTACAAAGAAACCTACTGGCACCGTATTCCATTCTGCCGGTCTTACTGCGGCTTCTCTTTTTTAGGAACTTTTTAATTGCAATAACTTCTTCTAGTCTTAATACCTGATTTCCCTGCCTACCTTTCCTTGCCATGTCAATCATGTTTTCGCCATGACTGCCAAGCCTTAGATGTTTAGGATTTACGCATGTAGGGTTATCACAATTATGCAGCACCTTCATTTTTCTAGGTGCGACTCCATTATAGATTTCGTAAGAAACGCGATGGGCCATGCTAGTCTTCTTGTTGAACTTAATCAGGCCATAGCCATGAACGTTTTTACCTCCCTGCCATTCCCAGCAACCCGTATATTCCTTGACTTCCACTTTGCTTTTGAACTTATCGGTAAAAGTTTCCACACCATCCTCCTTGAAAAAAATGTGATAAGAAAAAAGGGGCGACACCGCTTGGGCTAAGTGCCGCCCCCCTACCCAAACCTAGAAAGGAATGTCCTGAAGGTCAGCACCGTTTTCAGCGTCAACCTGCTGGGTCTTCGTCTGCTTCACGGATTTAGACTTCGGCGGATTCTTAGCAACCGCGTCCAGGCTTTTGTAGTTCCTGACGTTGCGATAGCCTTTATCGTTAATGGTCACAGTGGCAGCCACTTGTTGCTGCATGAGCCCCTCAACGCTAGACCCCCACTCAACCCCAGCCGCATCGTACAACTGCTTCAGCTTCCAGTTCCACTTAGGGTCTAGTGCAAAGTTTTCAAAGGTCATGGCGTGATTCTTTTTGCCAAACCCTATGGTAAGAACGTTACCCTGTGGGTTGCCTTCTGTCTTTGCCCACTCCTTGACGGCAAGCTGCTTCCAGTTAATAGAAACAATATGATCGCCAGCAGGCAATTGTTCCTCACTAGAAGCCACCTCCTTTTCCTCAACGGGTGCGTTGAACATCTTCTCAAACGGATCAATATTCATAGTCAATAGTCCTTAGTAAAAAGTCAGTATCACCAGTCATAAAATCTTTTGTACGGAATGTACACTGGTGATTTGTATACATCCCGTAACAGCTTCGCCGCACTTTGCTCATTGGTAGCAGGTCGCAGCTTCAGCCCGTTCTTCCTGTTCTCCTTTCTGATTGCTTCGCATCGTTCCAGAATTTCTTGTTGAGTCGGATCGTCCGGCTCACGGTCTGTTTCATCCATGAAGTAAAACAATTCTTAAAACTCCAGTGCTTCCTTTAATGGCTGTAAACTTTCCACACTATCCACAGGCAGACTGTTAGGCAGTTGCAGCCTGCACTTCGCATCGTAAGCGGCACACCGTTCAAGATGCAATAGACGTTTACGCCCGCCTACCGCTTTCTTTCTACCGTCTGCCTGCGTCATAACCTGTTGGTCGAAATTCAGGAACCCAATTACATCGCACCATTCTTTGAGCAATGGCAGGACATGCTTGGCTAGTCTCATTTCGTAACGGTCATAAGAATCAGATTCGTCAGGCGGGCTAAACCGCTTGACTGTGCTGTGGCAAATAAAGATCACATTGCAGTGTTCTGCAATCTGGTCACAGGCTTTCATCATCTTGCCCCATGATTCACCTAGGATCACTTGGCCTTTACCATAAGCAAAGCCTTCCAAAGAATCTTTACCATGCTGGTTGCAGATATGTTCAATCGCCATTCGCTCCGCAGCGTCTGCGGTATCAATGATGATTGTCTTCTTGCCGTACTGATCCCGGCCTAGTTCCATGATGGCAGCAGAGAAGTCGGCCCACGTTGTGACCTTTGACCTATCACATTCGATGAATGCACTACCATCTTCACAATCCAGAAGCAAAGAATCTGTGCTGGCATTTACAGCCAGCGTTGTTTTCCCTGCTGATTCCGGCCCATATATTACCACCTTCTTTGGGCGTGGTTGTAACCCACTCTCAATCTTTAGTCCCATCGTTTCCCTCCGTTAAAGAATCAAACACTACCAACGCAGCAGATACGCTACCCGCTACATGTATCGTTTCACCACCGTCCAGAACCGCCCAGCCGTTGGCCGTCTTCTGTACCTGAACGTCTTCATCTTTCCATAGCCATGGCGTTGCTGGCTGTATGTATTCCCTGTCTTCGAATATTCTAGGTCTTTGCACCATCATTCGTTTGCTGCCCTTCTGCTGCCTGAGTGTCTTTTGATTGTTTGCCTACGAACTTCTTCATAGTGCTCTTGATTGCTCTGACGCTGTAGGTTATCAGCCAGATTCCTCATACGTCTCATTTGCTCATAGTTGTCTTTGAACATCTGGGCAAACTGGAAAATTGTTTCAGCGTGTTCAGCTTGGCCCATGTCCCGCAGGTATAGCCATGCCTGCTTCAGGTCTTCATGTTGTGTAGGAAATTCCATTTTTCTACCTCCAGTATGCGGCAGCCCTGGCCGGGTCGTACGTCGGCCAGGGCATAACGCTCAACGCCACATCGTGCGCCGCCGCAAATCTTATCAAGGGGTATACGACCGAAAGAACTGTGGCACTGGGATGGTACAGCGTTGGGGCTATGGCGTCAAGACTTTTTTTCCGCCCGCCTGATAGCTAGCAATACAACCTGTTTTGCAGCGGCTTTGATAAAAGGCAGCTTTCGTTTTTTGGCTTCAGTTTGGAGCCAGCCAAGGATGGTTTCTATTTCTTGACGGCATTTCTCCGGTCCCCAATTATCCATACGTCTGGCGTGGCTTCGACAAGAACATCCCTTTTCTTTGGCGTCAATGCCGATGGTTTTCAGAAGGGCGGCCAGTTCCGTTCCCGGCCCACCAACAACTTTGTTTCGCAAACTCATGAACTGACCATCCTGTTTTTCTGTTTGCCTCTGTTTCTTTTTTCCACACGGAACCTCATTAATGCTGATGCTTATTTCCCACTCTTGCTGTTGCGTGATTTCGTAGGCCGTTCCTAACTTAAAACCATTTGGGTTAG